>SL_7KL_010_BRINEDRAFT_10000714_pt1 | contig 15869 bp, 14 predicted proteins | sample SodLak_010_BRINE_FD_10663 | JGI IMG/M metagenome (IMG submission 10663)
GCGCCTAACCCGGGACCAATTTCTACAACGTGCGTTGTTTCATCAACCATTGACACATCAAGGATGCGTTTAATGATGTTTTGATCCGTTAAAAAGTTCTGGCCAAATTTTTTCTTAATGGAGACATTGTGTTTTTTGATTAAATCTTTTGTATTTGTCATTTTATCACCGCATCAATCATCGATAAATCGATATTGAACATATTTAATTTTTTCAAGAATGTCTTCCCATTCGATAACCCTAATTGATAAGCATTCGATACTATTTCTCTTTTCTTTGTAGCGTTTTTACACCCGATCAATCCACGTTTGATTAAATCTTTATTCGTAATCGATGGGCTTCCTTTATGGGACTCATATACATGGTTTTTAAGCGCATCTTGAATTAGGCTTAAAGGTGCGTGCTCAATACCAACTTTTCCTTTTCCCTCATCAACACAAGGCTGTTTAGGCAAAAATACATGCTTAGTCTCACCAACATGCTGATTAATGGTTTTCCTAATCTTTTCACCAGGAACGTCAGGATCAAGCATTAAGATCAACCCTTTAGTCTGGTTTAAAGCTTTTAATAATACTAACGTATCCTTTGATATTTCACTACCATTCGTTATGATAATTTCACTTTTAGGATACACTTCTAATATTCTAGATTTATCATGGTTACCTTCGACTACAATGACTTCTTTACATGTTTTATTCATATTTTTCCTCTGCTTGGTTTAAAAACAGATGTGAATATTTAGGATTTATAATGATCTTTAATGCTTGAGGTAAAACCTCTATTTTTTGATTCCCAGATCCTACTAACTCCCCATCTTGATTCCATTGTCTATTTTTTGAAATTCTTACAGTCATATCCTTAACACTTAAATGTTTTACGCCTGGTAGTTTTTTAATCCCAAAAACAAAAGAGAATAAAAACCGAATGTTATTAAAAAACGGAATATGCCGATACATAATCACATCGATTAACCCATCATCTAAAACAGGCTGTTTAATCATATTAAAGCCCGCCACTTTCTTTGAATTAATCAATAGTAACAGCACAAAAGTATCTGATAATTCGCTTCCATTAAAGGTGATGTTTCCTTTAAATTTAGTCGATATAAAAAACTCTTTAATGCCTGTAAATATGTAAGCCAAATGCCCAAAAACATGTTTAAGTTTTTGGCTTGTTTTGTAGCTAATATCTATATACTTTCCAATTCCACTCACATACGTAAAATAGCCAAAATTGGATTTTACAATATCCATATTTACTATGGTTTGTTCTAAAATGATATCTAGGGTTTTTTCGACATTTTTTCGTAACCCAAGAGATGAGCCGATATCATTGGTAGTCCCTGAAGGTATATATCCAACAGGGGGGGCACCGTCGATCTCCATAAGCCCATTTAAAACCTCGTGAAACGTACCATCCCCACCAGCCACAATTAATAAATCATGCAAATGAGCGATTTCTTTAGTGATTTCAGTCGCGTGGTTTTCATATTTAGTTTTATATATGTTACACGTGAAACCTTTAAGATCCAATTTATATCTAATAATATCGATATACGGTTCAAACGATTTCTTCCCACTCACAGGATTATAAATTAAAACAGCCTTTTTGTTCATCGCATCACATCCAAACGTAAAATATCGATAGGGAATCATAGTTTCAAAAATGAAAAAGCCTGGTAAGCCAGGCTTATGGTTAATCCATTAAACTTTGCGCAGCCGTAATAATCGCTGTGTTATAAGCATCTTCTACACTGCACCCTCTAGAAAGGTCATTAACAGGCTTATTAAGACCCGCTAAAACAGGCCCCATCGCTTCAAAACCGCCAAGACGTTGGGCAATTTTATATCCAATATTTCCGCTGTTTAAATCAGGAAACACAAAAGTATTCGCTTGGCCTGCAACTTTGGAATCGGGGAATTTTTTCTCCCCAACACTTTTAACAAATGCCGCATCAAACTGCATTTCCCCATCAATCAAAAATTCAGGGGCTTTTTCTTTCGCAATTTCAACAGCTTTCGTAACTTTTTTCGTCTCATCACTTACTGCACTACCATTGGTTGAAAAACTTAAAAGCGCGACTTTTGGATCAATTCCAAATATTTTTGCTGCTTTCGCACTTTCAACCGCAAACTCAGCCAATGCTTCGCTATCAGGGTTTGGGTTGATGGCACAATCTCCCATAATATATTTTTCATCTCCACGAACCATTAAAAAGTAACCAAATGTACGACTTACGCCTGGTTTCGTTTTAATAATCTGTAAAGCGGGTCTCACAGTATCACCCGTAGAATGCGCTGCTCCACTGACTAACCCATGGGCTTTATTGGTATAAACAAGCATCGTCCCAAAGTAATTAGGGGTTTTTAACATTTCTTGCGCTTGTTCATAGCTACATTTACCAGCGCGTCTTTCTACCAATGCTTGAACAAATTCATTGTATAAAGGCGAGTCACTAGGATTAATGACTTCACACATAGAAACATCTTCAACGATGTCATTAGGATCACCAATTAAAACCGGTTTGATTAGTCCTTCATTCCCTAATTTTTGAGCCGCTTTAATAATTCTAGCATCATTGGATTCAGGGAATACAATGCGTAAATCTCTTCCTTTAATTTTTTCTTTTAATGTTGTAATAATATCAGACATATACATCACTCCTATCATGGATTATTATAGTTGATTTATCGCATTTATACAATGATTTTCCCTTTTAAACATGGTAAAATGTGGTTGGGTGATGAAGATGAAAAAACCAATAGATACCATACTTTTTGATTTAGATGGAACATTACTAGATAGCAATGAAATTATCATAAGAAGTTATAAACATGCCTATAGAAAACATCTAAGCAATTTAGAGTTTACAAGAGAACAAATCATTAAAGATATCGGTCCACCTTTAGAAGCTATTTTTAAAAAATACACCAATGATTCAGAGACCATTAATGCCTTATACAAAAGTTATTTAGATTATTACGCAGCACACGAAAAAGAGTATTTGTTTGCTTATGATGGAGTGATGGAAGTCTTAGAATATCTTAAGAAAAAAGGATACAACTTAGCCATCGTTACCTCAAAGTTTTATTATAGTGCAGAACCAAGCATTAAAATGTTTAATTTAGATAAATATTTTGATGTGATCACTACATTAGATGATGTTGAAAACCCCAAACCCGCAAAAGATGCTTGCGTGCATGCATTAAATCAGTTTAAAGATTGGAATCAAGCTTTGATGATTGGCGATAATGATTCAGATATCTTATCAGGAAAAAATGCCAATATTTTAACTGCAGGCGTTATATGGAGCATTAAAGGNAAAGAANCTTTAGAAGAAGCCAAGCCTGATTATATGTTAGAATCAATGTATTCACTATTAGATATTTTAAAAGAAGATGGAGGGAAATAATAATGGATTGTATATTTTGTAAAATATTAGAAGGAGAAATCCCTTCTTATAAAGTGTATGAAGATGATCATATTTATGCATTTTTAGACATCACACAAACAACAAAAGGCCATACCTTAGTCATCCCTAAAAAGCATATCAAAAATATTTATGAACTCGATTCAACCCTAGCAACGCAAATCTTTTCAAAAGTTCCTTTGATCACAAAGGCGTTAAAAGAAGCATTTAAACCGATAGGGTTTAATATTATCAATAACGTTGATAAACCGACCCAAAGCGTCTTTCATTTCCATGTTCATATCGTCCCAAGATATGAAAACGATGCGGTAGAACTCTTAACCCCTAATCAAATGGAAAACTACGATGAAAAGAGTTATCAAGACGTCGCGAATGCGATTAAAAAAGCACTTAAATCCTAAATAAAATCCCGGTAAAGCACTAAGCTTACCGGGATTTTTTATTAATCAAATAGTTTTGTTAACGATTTTACCATAACACCAGTTCCGCCTTTTTCTTTTTCAAAAGCAGTTCCGGCGATGTCTAAGTGAATCCATGGAATGTTTTTATCAACGAATTTCTCTAAGAACGCAGCCGCAATCGATGAACCTGCTAAACGTCCCCCTGAATTTTTAATGTCCGCGAAGGCACTTTCTAAATTCTTGTGGTGAATTGGATCAATGGGTAAACGCCACACTTTTTCTTGTGAAGCTTTTACGGTGTTTTCAAAGGTTTGATAAAATTCATCATTGTTTGAAAATGCACCAACAATGTTGTCGCCTAAAGCCGCCACAACAGCCCCTGTTAAAGTCGCCATATCAATAATTTTTGTGGCCCCTTCTTTTTGGGCATACCATAAAGCATCACATAATGCCAAACGACCCTCAGCATCGGTAGATATTATTTCAATGGTTGTTCCGTTTGCGGCCGTTAATATATCATCAGGAACAATCGCATCATCGCCAATACGGTTATCGGTAGCTGGAATCACGGCGCTAATGTTTGTTTTCAAACCTAAAGTCGCTATGGCTTTAAACGCACCAAGTGTCGTTGCAGCTCCTCCCATGTCCATTTTCATATTCGGCATTGATTGAACGCCTTTAAGAGAGTAGCCTCCTGTATCATACATAATTCCTTTTCCAACAAATGTTGTCATTTCTTTAGAAGAAGGATCGCCTTTATACGTTAAATGAATTAATCGAGGTGCATCGGTACTTCCTTTATTAACCCCTAAGAAAGCTCCCATTTTTAATTTTTCAATGGCTTCTTTATCTAAGATATTGGCTTCAACATTTTCCAAACGATCAAACGTCGCCGCAATTTCGCCTAATTGAACGGCGTTTAACTTATTATATGGACGGTTTACTAAGTCTCTAGTAAAGTTAATTGCTTCTCCAATCACAAGCCCTTTTTCAAATGCTTCTACTGCTTTGCCAACATATACTAAATGTCCAAACTTCGCCTTTTTTGTTTTATAAGTGTCGAAACTATAAAGGGCTTTTAATCATCTCGCCTAAGGTTTCTAACACTTCAGGGTTAAAGCTTTCAAGCAATAATACCCCATCGTCTTCAAACCCATCAAACGCTTTAAACACCTTAGATTTTTTTTCAATATCAACCATATCTGCTTCATTTAAAAAGATAACAAAAGGGGATGTTAATTTGCCAAGCGTATCGAGTTTTTTAAATGATGCTTCTTTAATGCTCGAAGCATGAACTCCAAGGATTTGCATGACTTCTTTGACTAAACCATTTTCCTCGTTGTTGCTTAAAATCAGTGGTTTTGTTTCTGTTTTTAAATCAACGGTACTTTGTTTTTCAAACATAATTCTCTCCTCTAATTTTTTTGTCTCTCTTATTTGATAATATCGGTTTTCATGTAAGGTTGCAAGACTTTAGGCACTAAAATTGTTCCATCTTCTTGTTGGTAATTTTCCATGATTGCAATCACTGTTCTTCCTACTGCTAAGCCTGAACCGTTTAAAGTATGAACATATTCAGCGCCTTTTGAAACGTCGCGTTTAAAGCGAATATTGCCCCTTCTTGCTTGAAAATCTTCCGCATTAGAGATTGATCCAATTTCACGGTAAGTTTTATAAGAAGGTAAGTAGACTTCTATATCATACGTTTTTGCCATGCCAAATCCAATATCTCCACTACACAGTTCAACGACTCTATAAGGGATTTCTAACGCTTTTAAAATCGCTTCTGAATTTGAAAGCATCGCTTCTAATTCATCATAAGAAGTCTCAGGTTTTACAAATTTAATCAACTCAACTTTATTAAACTGATGTTGTCTTAAAATCCCTCTTGTATCACGTCCTGCACTGCCTGCTTCTTGACGAAAAGCTGTGGTAAAGGCTGCATAATGAATGGGAAGGTCACTCTCTTTTAAGATTTCATCACGGTGTAAATTAATACTTGGAACTTCAGCGGTTGGATTTAAATAAAGTTTTCTTTCATCGTTTAATTCAAAGGCATCATCTTTAAATTTTGGAAACTGTCCCGTTGCAGTCATAGATGCCTCATTTACAATAAACGGCAACATGACTTCTTCATACCCATGATGCGTAATATGATAATCTAACATAAAATTAATCAACGCACGCTCTAACCTCGCCCCTAACTTTTTATAGACAACGAAGCGACTTGCGGCGATTTTACTGGCACGCTCAAAATCCAAGATATCAAGTGTTTTCCCAAGTTCCCAATGGGGTTTTACTTCAAAATCAAAATGAGGAATTTCACCATACGTACTCACCTCAACATTATAATCTTCACTGTTTCCGATTGGGATGTTTTGATGGGGAATGTTTGGGGTTCTTAAAAGGGTATCTTTAATTTCATAGTCTAAAGTATTCAAACGCTCTTGCATGGTTTGAATGGATTGTTTGTCTTCTTCGATGCTGTTTAAAATCTCACTGACGTCTTTGCCTTCACGCTTATACTCACCAATTTTCTTTGATATGGCGTTTTTATTGGCTTTCGTTTTTTCTATTGATTGTATAAGTTCACGTCTTTCTTTATCTTTTTCAACGACATCATAAAGATAAGAAAAATCTTCTCCTCTAGTATTTAACCTTTCGATAATACTCTTGGCATTATTTCTTAATGCTTTAATATCTAACATAATATTCCTCCTTGTGTTATTAAAATAAAAAAATCCCGTCCCTCAAAGGGACGAGATTGTTATAACCCGTGGTGCCACCCTAGTTAGCATCATAGATGCTCACTTTCACTGTTTAACGGTCAGTAACCGGGATAGTTTGTATCCACTCAAAGGGAGATCACACTTCATTGTGTATCGGTTTTCACCACCCACCGACTCTCTTAAAATCACAATATGAAGGCTTTGTCCTTATCATCGTATTATAATTTGATAGTAGCAAAGCACTAAGGCTTTGTCAATTATTCTTCATCAAATAATGAAAGTTGAGGGTCTTTATCTTCTACATCCTCTTCATCATTTGACTCAGAATCATCGGATTGTTCATCTTTAAGCTTTTCTTTGTTCACTTCTAGATCTTTATCCTTAGAAGTTTCATCACTTGAAGACTCACTTTCTTCTTTTACAACGTTTTGTGATGGTTCAGCGACTTCAACAGATTCATCCAAATCTTCTAAGTCTTCGTCATTTTTAGGAACAATCGCGGTTGTGGCGACATAATGTCCATTATTAAGGCGGATTAAGCGAACCCCTTGCGTTGCGCGTGATGAAAGCGAGATTTGTTCAATTGGAATTCTAATCATCGTTCCTTTGTTGGATAAAATGATTAAATCTTCTTCTCCACCAACACTTGACAACCTTACAAGTGGACCATTTTTCTCAGTTACATTTAAGGTTTTAACCCCTTTACCCCCACGATTTTGGGTACGGTATTCTTCGACTAAAGTCCTTTTTCCATAGCCTTGTTGGGTAACAATTAATACTTCTTTGTTGTGTTCATCGACTAATGCTGCACCTATAATTTGTTCATCTTCAGGAATGCGCATACCTCTTACACCACTCGCTGTTCTTCCCATCGTTCTAACATCTTCTTCATTAAAACGAATGGCTTTACCGTTGGATGCACCTAAAATAATGGCTTTTGTCCCATCGGTTCTTTTGACATCCAATAACTCATTGCCTTCTTTTAAGGTAATGGCTCTAATCCCTGAACTTCTGATGTTTTGATAATCAGTTGTAGGCGTTCTTTTGACACTACCATCTTTGGTCACAAAGAATAAGTACTCATCTTTTTCAAAATCATCAATCGTCGTGACAGCTTGTAAGGTTTCATCCTTGTCAAATGGCAACACATTGACAAGCGGCAATCCTTTTGAGGTTCTTGAGAACACTGGGATTTTATACCCTTTTAATTTATAGACGCGCCCTTTGTTTGTGAAAAAGAGTAAATAATCATGCGTTGAAGTGAATAAAATATGTTCAACCGCATCATCATCATGCATTTTGATGCCGGTCATTCCTTTTCCACCACGATTTTGTGTTTTATAACTTTCCGCAGACATACGTTTCGTATATCCACCTTGAGTAATCGTTATAATAACGTCTTCTTCAGGGATTAAATCTTCATCTTCTAAATCAAGGTCTAAGGCTAAAGAAATTTCTGAACGTCTTTCATCCCCATAGGTTTCTTTAATGGTTTGTAAGTCTTCTTTAATCACATCGAGTTTCATTGACTCTGAAGCTAAGATGCTTTCAAGGTACTCAATTTTTTCTTTTAAATCATCCAGCTCTTGTTCAATCTTTTCGCGTTCTAAGCCTGATAGGCGACGTAAACGCATCTCTAAGATAGCTTTGGCTTGAACGCTTGATAGATCAAATTTATCAATCAATTGTTCTTCCGCATCATCATAAGCTTTACGGATGACGTCAATCACTTCATCAATGTTATCGAGTGCAGTTAATAACCCTTTTAAAATATGTGCTCTATCTTTCGCTCGTTTTAATTCGTATTCACTGCGTCTTGTTAAAACCTCAACTTGGTGATCAACATAATGCTTTAACATTTCTTTTAAACTTAACACTTGAGGTCTTTGATTAACAAGCGCAAGCATATTCATCCCAAAACTGGTTTGAAGTGGAGTGAATTTATATAAATTATTAAGGGTGACTTCCGCGGATGCATCTTTTCTTAACTCGATGATGATTTTGATTCCATTACGGTTTGATTCATCGCGTAAATCTGTAATCCCTTCAATCCGTTTTTCTTTGGCAAGCTCTGCGATTTTTTCAATTAAACGTGTTTTATTGACCTGGTAAGGAATCTCAGTAACCGTAATAATCTTTTTACCGCTTTTAAGTTCTTCTACCGTTGATTTCGCGCGTACTTTGATTGAGCCATTTCCACTGCGGTAGGCTTCTCTTAAATTAGAAACGCCCATTAAAGTCCCGCCTGTAGGGAAATCGGGACCTTTAATGTATTCCATTAATTCATCAAGTTCAATATCATTATTATCAATATAAGCAAGGGTCCCATCAATGACTTCACTTAAGTTATGAGGGGGGATGTTTGTAGCCATTCCAACGGCAATCCCAGTCGCGCCATTGACGAGTAAGTTTGGAAATTTAGAGGGTAAAACTTGGGGTTCTTTTTCTGTTCCATCGTAATTTTCTACCCATTCTACAGTGTCTTTTTTAATGTCTTTAAGCATTTCACTACTGATGCGCCCCATTTTGGCTTCAGTATAACGCATCGCTGCGGCGCCATCTCCATCAATTGACCCAAAGTTCCCATGTCCATTGACTAAAGGATAACGGTATGAAAATTCTTGAGCCATACGGACCATTGCGTCATAAATTGCACTGTCTCCATGAGGATGATATTTCCCCATAACGTCTCCAACAATTCTTGCGGATTTTTTATACGAAGAACCAGGAGTCACTCCTAGTTCTTCCATCCCATATAAAATACGTCTATGGACTGGTTTTAACCCATCTCTTACATCGGGCAATGCTCTTGATACGATAACACTCATCGAATACGATAAAAACGATGTTTTCATCTCATCGGATATATTGATATTGTTAATACGGTCAAACGTCGTTGGTTTCATTGAATCAATACTCATGATATTCGCTCCTAAATGTCAAGATTTTTAGCGTAGGCAGCATTGGTTTGAATGAAGTCTCTACGCGGTTCTACTTCATCTCCCATTAACATATTGAAAATATTGTCCGCTTCCATCGCATCTTCTAAAGATACTTTTAAAAGCGTTCTATTTTCTGGGTCCATGGTTGTTTCCCAAAGCTGTTCAGGGTTCATTTCACCTAACCCTTTATACCGTTGAATCAGTGCGCGTTTTGAGAGTTTAGATTGTTTTTCTTCCATCTCATCTTCACTGAAGGCATAATCTACATATTTCCCTTGTTGAAGTTTATAAAGGGGTGGTTGTGCAATGTAGACATACCCTCTTTCGATTAAAGGACGCATGTAGCGGAATAAGAAAGTTAACAGTAAGGTTCTAATGTGCGCGCCATCAACATCCGCATCTGTCATAATTACAACTTTATGATATCTTGATTGATCGACATCAAACTCATCACCAATTCCAGTTCCAAACGCTTGGATCATCGATAAAATCTCTTTATTCGCTAAAATTTTATCTAATCGAGCCTTCTCAACATTTAAAACCTTTCCGCGCAAGGGTAAGATTGCTTGGAATCCTGAATCTCTTCCTTGTTTTGCAGACCCACCGGCTGAATCACCCTCGACAATATAGAGTTCGGCTTTGGAAGGGTCTTTTTCACGACAATCCGCTAATTTAGAGGCAAACCCTAACCCATCTAAAGGACTTTTACGACGCGTTGCTTCTCTTGCTTTTTTAGCAGCTAAACGCGCTCTTGATGCAAGCAAGGCTTTTTCAATGATGATTTTTGCGTCATTAGGATTTTCCATTAGGTGTCGTTCTAAGCCTTCACTCAGCACTTGTGCAACGACTTTTCTTACTTCGGTGCTTCCTAATTTAGACTTCGTTTGTCCTTCAAATTGAGGGTCTGGATGTTTAACACTGATGATTGCAGTTAATCCTTCTCTTGTGTCGTCTCCAACTAAAGATTCGTCTTTTTTAAAGATGTTATTATTTTTACCATAAGCGTTTAAAATACGGGTTAAAGTCATTTTAAAGCCTTCTTCATGCGTTCCACCTTCAGCATTATGGATGTTGTTGGTAAAAGGGAACACATTTTGAGCAAAGGCGTTATTGTATTGCATCGCTATTTCAACAACAATATCATCGCTTTCGCCTTCGGCATATATTACGTCTTGATGCAGTATTTCTTTATTTTTATTCAAAAATTCAACGTATTCTTTAATTCCACCATCATAACGGTAAACTTCTTTATGGCCATCAGCGCTTCTCTCATCGCTAATGGTGAACTGAATCCCTTTATTCAAAAAGGCCATTTGTTGAATTCTTAAACGTAAGGTCTCATAGTCATAGTCTTCGCATTCACTGAACACTGAACCATCGGCTTTAAAACGAATCCGTGTTCCTGTTTTTTCAGTCGCACCACGCTCTTCTAAAGGACACTGTGTAATCCCTTTTTCATACCGTTGATAATACTCAATGCCATCTCTGTGAATATTCACTTCAAACCATTCACTTAAAGCATTTACAACCGAAGCTCCAACCCCATGAAGTCCACCTGATACTTTATATGAATCACTATCAAATTTTCCCCCTGCATGCAGTGTGGTAAGGATGGTTTCAACCGCTGGTAGGCCTGTTTTAGGGTGTGTATCAACAGGGATCCCACGTCCATTATCAATGACTTCAATGATGTTATTGTCATAAATTCTTATATCAATGCTATCAGCATACCCGGCTAAAGCCTCATCAACCCCATTATCAACAATTTCCCATACCAAATGGTGTAAGCCTCTAGGCCCTGTAGAACCGATATACATCCCAGGACGTTTTTTTACCGCTTCTAATCCTTCTAAAATTTGAATATTACTCGAATCGTAACTTTTCTTATGATCCATAGTTGTCCACTCCTTTTATGGTTCCTTGTTCAATGGTATAAACCGTATAACGATCTAATCCTTTTAGATTCATTGAAACTAAGGATGTTGTACTTATAAATACTTGAGCATTTTTGTTTATATGTTCCAATATATTCATCTGTCTGTTTAAGTCTAGTTCGCTAAATACATCATCTAACAAAATAATGGGAATAGTTTGATGTTTGGCTTCTATTAACTCAATGACGCCTAGTTTTAAACTTAGTGCGACACTTCTAATTTGACCTTGTGACGCAACTTTTTTTAAAGGTTTATCGCCAAAATAAAAACTTAAATCGTCACGATGGGGGCCTAGTGTGGTTGTCCCACTTAATACATCAAGCGCTTGTTTACTTTTATAAGCTTTTTCAATATCACCTTCAACTGAAGGCATATAATGCATGAGTAACCCATCTTCACCGCTTAAATTTTTATAAAGGGTCTTTAAGGGGCTGTTTAAATCATTGATAAACGCACGTCTTGCGTTCATAATTTTTTTCCCGTAATGGATGAGTTGATCGGTCAACACATCCAATAAGACATAGTCTTTTGAACGTTTTTTTTGTAACGCTTTTAAATGTTCGTTTCTTTCTTTTAAAACTTTATTGTACTGTGTCATATGGTGTAAAAAATGACGATTATATTGTGTCATTTCTAAATCTAAAAATCGTCTTCTTTCTTTTGGGGATCCTTTAATAATATTTAAATCTTCTGGGGCAAACATCACAACATTCATTAATCCAATGTAATCAGATAACCGTCTATATTCAACGTGATTATAACGCGCTTTTTTGCCTTCCTTAGATAAAATAACTTCTAAAGTACTTACACGATTATCCAGCGAAGCTTTCCCTTGGATTTTAGAAAATAAAGCATCATCTTTAATCAGCACTTGATCAAAACTCGTTTTATGGGACTTACTTAATGCAAGCACGTATATCGCTTCTAACAAAGATGTTTTGCCTTGGGCATTATTACCAATAATTAAGTTAATACCATCATTAAAAGATACTTCTAAATGTTCATAACAGCGAAAATCTTTTAACGAAAGACTATTGATCTTGTGCATCTACAATTTTAAAAGACCCAACCGATTCGATCTTTACAACCATTCCTGGATAAAGTTTTCGGCCGCGTCTATTTTCAGACTCTCCATCAACAGTAATACTTACTTCACTTAATAATGCTTTAATATCTCCACCACTACTGGCAATATTTGCAAATTTCATCATTTGTCCTAATGTTATGTATGGTGTTGTGATTGAAACGTTTTCCATAATTTAACCCCATGCCCTTTCTTATATATAATATATACTAATAGTATTATATAATATTTTAGTAAGATTAACAACATTTGAAGCATAAAAAAACTGCGCAAAATCGCGCAGTTTCAAAATTTTTGGATAGGATTTAATCAGTTTTAACTGGTAAAATTAATTGAAGCATATCTTCATCATATTCTCCATCTAAAATAAATGGACGAATTTCTCCCGTAAACTTCACTGTAACTTCTGATGAGTTAAAAACTTTTAACGCTTCAAGGATGTATTTTGAGCTGAAAGCTATTTTTAATGGAGACCCTTGAATCTCATCGACTGGATGAACTTCTTCTAACACGCGACCGATTTCAGGGGAATTAGAAGAAATTTCAACAACATCATCTTGTCGAACATTTAATTTTACAATAGCGTTTTGACCATCACGGCTTGAAAGTAAAGATGCTCTTTCTATCGCAGTGATCAGTTGTTCTTTATTAAATTTAATTTGAACAGGAAACTCAGAAGGGATTAATTTAGAGGTTTCTGGGAAGTTTCCTTCGAGTAATCTAGAATGGAACATGACATTTTCGTATTTGAACAATACTTTATTTTGATCGAAGTGGACTTCAACATCTGAGGTATTGTTTTCTAAGATTTTCATCAATTCTTCTAACGATTTACCTGGAATGATCACATTTAAAGATTCATAATTATCTTCTAAACCAATGGTTTTTTGACTGAGTCTGTAAGAGTCCGTGGCAACACCGGTTAAGGCATTGTCTTTAATCGTAAAGTTAACCCCAGTTAAAATTGGACGATTCTCAATGGTAGATGTTGCGAATGCAGTTTGGCGAATAATGGTTTTTAACGTTCTTACATTCACTTTAATAAAGTCATCTTTTTCTTTAAATGATAGTTGAGGGTAGTCTTCTAAATCTAACATATTTAAAGTAATGTCAGAATGATCGGCTTCAATACGGATTAAATTATCTTCAACCGCTGATAAACTTACTAGCTGTCCATCTAATTTTCGAACAATTTCTATGAAGTATTTTCCTGGAATTAAAACAGATCCTGTTTCTTCTACTTCTAAACTATTATCTTCTATCACAACTTTTATTGAAATATCCGAATTACTAGTCGTCAATAATATACGATCTTTTTCAACATCAATCTTAACCCCTTGTAAGGCAGGATTTGGAGTTTTTGTTGAAAGCGCCTTTTGAGCAATTAAAAGATTATAAAGTAATTTGTCTTTGCTTATTTCAAAACGCATTGGCTTCACCTCTAAATAATTAATTTGTTTTTAAGTTATTATTGTTAGGGTGTGTGGAATTGTTGAAAACATTTCCTAACATTATAATTATACCATATTTCAAGCGGTTTTTGTGTTTAAAATGATTAGTTTTCTCCACATTTTTGCTTAAGTTTTTCAACGTCTACTTTAACGTTGGAATCTATTTGTATTTCATTATTTATTTTTTCTACTGAATGCATGACTGTAGAGTGGTCTCGACCGCTAAAATAAGAGCCTATCTTCTTAAACGGGAGATCAAAATTATCTTTGATTAAATACATTGCGACTTGTCTTGGATATAGATAGATTCGCTTTCTTTTTTTGCTGATTAAATCATTGGTAGAGATATTGTAATATTCACTGACAACACTTAAAAGGTTTTGAATCTTATCTTTAAAGTACTCTTTGTTGTTTTTCTTAGGTTTAATTAAGTTTTCTAATGCGGTTTCTGCATTTTTAATGGTGAAATCATAATCAAACGCTGTACAATAGAATAATACACGTTTAAGTGCGCCTTCTAATTCCCTAACATTGTTGTCAAATACTGAGGCAATAAATTCCATTACTTTCTCAGGCATAAGATCAGTATCTGAAGTTTCAGCCATCAGTTTCTTTTCAAGAATTTTAATACGGTGTTCTAAATCAGGTCTATTTATATCAACCGTTACGCCCCAGGAAAATCTGGAGGTTAAACGAGACATAATGTCTTTTAAATCAGAAGCTTTACGATCTGAGGTAATAACAATTTGTTTTTGTTGATTATGTAGTAGCTCAAAGAGTTTAAAAAATTCTTCTTGTGATTTTTCTTTTTTCGCTAAAAATTGAATGTCATCAACTAAAAGAACATCTACATCACGGTACATATTATTAAATTCACTAAATTTCTTTTTCGACGCATACTTTACATAATCTTCAACAAACTGATCAGCCTTTACATAAAGCACTTTGGTATTAATATCACCTTCAAGGATATAATTTCCTACACACTGCATAAGATGGGTTTTACCAAGCCCAACATCTCCAAAAATATATAGCGGGTTGGCCACAATCCCAGGTTGATCAGCCACTTTAATCGCTGATGTATAGGCTAAACGGTTAGAGTTTCCTACGACAAAGTTATTAAAAGTATAGGAAGGATTTAAATTCGTGTTAAAATAACGCTCAGGTTGGTCGATTTGACCATCCGGAGCATTAATTTCGTATGATTTCTCGTTTGCAAGTTGTTGTTCAGCTTCCTCGCGAGTAATCAAGCGGTATTCGTGTTTTTCATCAACATGTTTTTCGAGTTCTCGGTTCATTCGCTTGAGATAAAGCATCTCGATACGCTTTTTTATGAACTCATTTTCAACGATCAAGTAGATATAGTTATTTTTTATTTTAAAAACAGAATCTACATCGCTAAAAATTTCTTCGAAAGTGTTGTGTTCTAATTGCATCTCAAGACGCCCTTTTACTTCCTGCCAAATTTCAAAATGTTGTGTTTCTTGTTGCATGGCGCTCACCTCCGACATCATATTTAGTTTAGCACAATAAAATGTTAAAAAAAAACAAAATTTATCAACAAAAAATGTGGAAAACTTTCTTATCAACATTACTTTTAAGTAATTCCACATAGTCCTTTAATATCTTAATAAAGGTCTTTATATAGGTTTTATACTTTTCCACACCACCCTGTTTTAAACATCTCCACTTTTCCACATATTAAAATGTTAAAACATGATAGTTATGCCGTTTTAGAGTGTGGAAAAGTGTTGAAAAATATTTNGAAATTCTTTATCATAAAAATAAGAGTTGACACGTAAGAAATCTTTTTATATAATTACAAAGCATGGTTTCATATTGAACTAGGAGGTGTTGATTGTGAAAAGAACATATCAACCGAATAAACGTAAAAAATC
>SL_7KL_010_BRINEDRAFT_10000715_pt1 | contig 15867 bp, 7 predicted proteins | sample SodLak_010_BRINE_FD_10663 | JGI IMG/M metagenome (IMG submission 10663)
GGTTGGCGATGCGGACAATGCGAGCGATCTGCTGATCGACGGCACCTACATCGGTCTGGGCAATGTCGAGCTGGATGTGACCGGCACGACAGCGATCAACGGCACCTTCACCGTGGGTGATGATGCTAACGACGACAGCACTTTCACGCTGACCGGTGAGGGTGCGATCACGCTGGGCACTGAGGCCGAGGACGACATCGACTTCACCGTGGCGGGCGACGCGACCTTCAAGGGCGACGATGCCATCACCATCATGGGTGATGTGGCCATCGGCGGTGATTTGGCTCTGGAGAGCGATGCTGGCACCACGCTGACTGGCACCTTCGCCATCGACGGCACTTCCGAGCTGAAGGTTGGCGACAACCTGCTGATCGACGGCACCTACACCGGCGGCGATGACGTCACTGTGACCGTGACCGGCACCACTGATCTGGATGGCACGCTGGACGTCACCAATGATCTGGTGATCACCGGCACCGGTGCTATCACGCTGGCCAACCAGGTAGATGTCTCGGGCGATGCCACCATCGACGGCGGTGCAGCGGTCACCATCACGGGTGACGTGACCATCGGCGGCACGTCCGACCTGGATGTGGGCGGCGATCTGCTGATCGACGGCACCTACACCGGCCTGGGTAATGTCCAGCTGGACGTGACTGGCACGACGGACCTGGACGGCACGTTCACCGTGGGCGATGACTTTGATCACGCCACCAGCACCTTTGTGCTGAACGGTGACGGCGCGATCACCTTGGGCAGCGACGACGAAGACATCGCCTTCACGGTGTCGAGCGATGCGACCTTCAAGGGTGACGACGCCATCACCATCACGGGTGAAGTGTCCATCGGCGGCAAGCTGGTTCTGGAGAGTGATGCCAGCACCACGCTGGACGGCACCTTCGCCATCGGCGGCACGTCCGACCTGGACGTGGGTGCTGATCTGACCATCACCGGTGACTACACCGGGGTTGGCGCCATAACCATTGAGGTGGACGGCACCACCACCATCACGGCTACCGATGATGATGCGTTCACGGCCGGGTCCTCGCTGGATCTGAACAGCGTGGGTCAGGCTGAGCTGACCGGCACGTTCGATGTGACCGGCGTCAGCATGCTGATGGTTGGCGATGCGGAGAATGCGAGCGACCTGCTGATCGACGGCACCTACACTGGCGCTGATGACGCCACTGTCACCGTGACTGGCACCACTGATCTGGATGGCACGCTGGATGTGACCGGCCACCTTGTCATCGACGGTACCGGTGCCATCACGCTGACGAACCGGGTGGATGTCACGGGCAACGCCACGATCGACGGCGGCGCAGCGATCACCATCACGGGTGACGTGGACATAGGCGATGCACTGGATCTGACCAGCGCTGCCAACACCACGCTGACCGGCACCTTCGCCATCGACGGCACCTCCGACCTGGATGTGGGCGGCGATCTGACCATCACCGGCACCTACACCAGCCTGGGTAAAGTCGCGCTGACCGTGATGGCTGAGACCGACATCAACGGCACCTTCACCGTGGGTGATGACGACGCTAACGCGACCAGCACCTTTGTGCTGACTGGTGAAGGCGCGATCACGCTGGGCAGTGAGGCCGAGGACGACGTCACCTTGAAGGTGGCGGGCGACGCCACCTTCAAGGGCGAGGACAGCATTGCCATCACCGGTGAGGTGACCGTTGGCGGTGCATTGGATCTGGATAGCGGTGCCAATACCACGCTGATCGGTACCTTCGCCATCGACGGCACCTCCGAGCTGAAGGTTGGCGACAACCTGCTGATCGACGGCACCTACACCGGTGGTGCTGCCATTACCATCGGCGTGGGTGGCGCTACCACCATCACGGCTACCGGTGACGATACGTTCACGGCGGAGTCCTCGCTGGATCTGACCAGCGCGGGTGAAGCGACGCTGACCGGCACCTTCGCCATCGACGGCACCTCTGACCTGACGGTGGGTGGCGATCTGGCCATCACCAGTGACTACACCGGCCTGGGCAATGTCGAGCTGGATGTCACCGGTGAGACGGCGATCAACGGCACGTTCTCCGTGGGTGATAACGACGCTAACGCGACCAGCACCTTTGTGCTGAACGGTGACGGCGCGATCACGCTGGGCAGTGAGGCCGAGGGCATCACCTTTGATGTGGCGGGCGACGCGACCTTCACGGGTGAAGACGCCATCACCATCACGGGTGACGTGGAAATCGGTGGCAACCTGGATCTGGATAGCGGTGCCAACACTACGCTGACTGGCACCTTCGCCATCGACGGCACGTCCGACCTGGATGTGGGCGGCGATCTGACGATCACCGGCACCTACACCGGCCTGGGCAATGTCCAGCTGGATGTCACCGGTGAGACCGCGATCAACGGCACGTTCACCGTGGGTAATGATAGCGATAACGACGCCAGCACCTTTGTGCTGAACGGTGTCGGCGCGATCACGCTGGGCAGTGAGGCCGAGGACGACATCGACTTCACCGTAGCGGGCAATGCCAGCATCAAGGGTGACGACGCCATCACCATCACGGGTGACGTGACCATTGGCGGCAAGCTGGCTCTGGAGAGCGATGCCAACACCACGCTGATCGGTACCTTCGCGATCGACGGCACTTCCGATCTGAAGGTTGGCGACAATCTGCTGATCGACGGCACCTACACCGGCGGTGATGACGTCACCCTGCTGGTGACCGGCACCACCACCATCACGGCTACCGATGATGATGCGTTTACGGCCGAGTCCTCGTTTGAATTGACTAGCGAGGGTGAAGCGACGCTGACCGGCAGCTTCGATGTGAGCGGTACCAGCATGCTGACGGTTGGCGACGCGGAGAACGCGAGCGATCTGACGATCACCGGTGACTACACTGGTCGCGACAACGTTACGCTGACCGTGGCAGGCGCCACCGAGCTGGACGGTGAACTGGATGTCACCGGCAACCTGATCATTGACGGTACCGGCGCCATCACGCTGGCCAACCAGGTGGACGTCACGGGCAATGCCACCATCGACGGTGGTGCAGCAGTCACGATGACGGGTGACGTTGAGATCGGTGGCGCGCTGGATCTGGAAAGTGTGGGCAACACCACGCTGACCGGTACCGTCGCCATCGACGGCACCTCTGATCTGGACGTGGGTGCTGATCTGACCATCACCGGTGACTACACCGGTGGCGACAACGTCACGCTGACCGTGACTGGCACCACGGAGCTGGACGGCACGCTGGATGTCACCGGCAACCTGATCATTGACGGTACCGGCGCCATCACGCTGGCCAACCAGGTGGATGTCTCGGGCAACGCCACGATCGACGGTGGTGCGACCCTCACGACGACCGGTGATATGGGCATCGGCGGTGCGCTGAAGATTGACGTCGCTCGGGCGATCACCCTGGCCAACCATGTCTCGGTTACCGATGGTGCCGTGATCAATGCCGGGGAAGGTGTCGCCATCGCGCGGATGACGGCCACACAGCAGTCGGTTAGTATCACCGCCGACGCGCTGACCGGCATCGGCACCGGTGCCGCGGCGCACCTCACCGCCTCCAGCCTGAATGTTCAGGTCCAATCCGGTATTGGCAGTCGCAGCGTGCCGTTCCGTACGGAACTCAGCCAGCTGGCTCTGGGGATTTCCGGCGGCACGGCATGGCTGCAGGATGTCTCCTCGCAGCTCACCATGCAGCGTGCCGAGGCGACTGGTGCCGCGGCCCTGAACCTGGCCAGTGCCGGAACCCTGCGGCTTGCGGGTGATGTAAGCAGCCAGCGGGGCGGGATCAACCTCACTGCCGCGGATCGGGTGTTGCAGCTGGATGGCAGTCAAGTCCGCAGTACGGACGGCACCATCCGCGTCACCATGGATCGCCTGAGCATGGCCGCCAATGCGGTAATGCGCAGCGATACCGGCAATATCGTGATCCGGGGTCAGCAGGATCTGCAGCTAGGCGGACTGCAGGCCCTGGCGGGCACGGTCAGCCTGCAAACGACGGGGCTGCTGGTGGATGCCCGTGGCGGCGCCGAAGCCAATGTCCGGGCTCTCAACCTGGCCTTTGCAGCCCAGGGGCATCCGGTGATTGATCCGCGCAATGATCTCACCGATGCCCTGGAGGCCATCGATACCAGGGCGCTCAAGGTGGATGTGCAGCGCATCAGCTGGATCGATGCTCGACCACCTCTGGTACATGTGGTGGGCGTGGACGGCAACGGCTACATGCTCGAGTCCCGCGGCTTGCTGAATCGCCTGCATCTCATCGACCTGGCCAATCGTGGCGATGTCCGCGGTACGGTCCAGGTGGAGATGAGCGTTCAGGCCTTCGAGATCCTGCGCAGTCCGGTGGTACGGGATGACCTGCTGGTCGTGCAGGCGAGCGGCCGCGAGTCCGCCATCGCCCGCACAAGTGATGCCGTGGTGCAGCGGCAGGCCAGCCTGCTGGCCGAGCAGCGTGCCCGACAGCAGGCCGCGATCCGCGAGGCGGATCGTGCCGGCCTCAACGCCTTCGAACGTCAATTGCAGCGGGCCGTGTTGCAGAGCGGCAGCGTGGACACCCGTTCCCTGGGCGCGGCCCGCAATGATGGCAGTTTCGATATCACGCTCTGGTCCCGCGGCCTGCCCGCGCTCCAGCCCGAGTTCAACCTGGCCAGCGGTGCTGGCCTGTCAGATGTGGTGGGGGCGGTACCAAGCCTGCAGCCCACCAGTGCAGGGGACACCCTGCAAACACCCTACGTCTATGACGTGTTTACCGACGACTACGAGCTGGCCCTGTAAAGGCCCGGCCATTAATGAAACCAGGAGAGATCATGTTCAAGAAGTTGGCTCCGATTAACAAAGAGCAGCACGCGAAACTGAAAGTTAAGCCGATGGATAGCTTCGACTTCGCCCGCGAGTTTCATATTGCCTCATTGATGGCTCATGAATTCGTGCGCGCCGCCGCGGTTTATCCCATCGTCTTTATCGAAGACAAGGCGAAGGACGCCTTCCGTCCGGTGGTCCTGCTGGGCCTGAACGAGGGGGAGAACCTGTTTGTCGATGCCGCCGGCAAATGGCAGGCCTCCTATGTGCCGGCCATCATCCGCCGCTATCCCTTCGCCCTGGCCTCTACCGGCACCGAGGGGCAGTTTACGGTCTGCATCGACGAGGACAGCCCGGTGGTGGGCAAGAAGGACGGTGATCCGCTATTCGACGAAAAGGGCGAGCCCACCCAGATCATCGAGAATGTGAAGCGGTACCTGGGCGAGCTCCAGCAGATGGAGGCCTTCACCCGGGAATTCTGTCAGTACCTGGCATCCCAGAATCTGTTCACGCCCCTGAACATGCGGGTCCGTCAGGATCAGCAGATCAAGAACATCACCGGCTGCTACGTGGTGAACGAGGAGCGGCTGAACAACCTGTCCGATAGCTCCTTCCTGGATCTGCGCAACAAGCGTTACCTGGTTGCCATCTACGCGCATCTGACCTCGCTGTCCCAGATCGAGCGGCTGACCATGCTGCAATCCGGCATTACCGGTCTGTCGAAGCCTGAGGCCGAGCCCGTCGCCGACGACGCTGAAGTCGTGGCCGATGAAGGCGAGACCAGCGACGACGTCAAGGTGCACTAGCCAGCGGCTTGTCCACATCCCCGGGCCGCGGAGGCGGTCCGGGGGTACATGTCTAACCCAGGGGATACCCGGTTCTCAACCGGGGCAAGCAAACCGTGATGAACGCGAATACAACGAAATCGATTCTCTCGATGGCCCTGGCGTGCTCGATGGGAGCTGCCGTTGCGGGCGAGTCGGATCGCCCGCACCGTCCGGATGACAGTGCCTACCTGGACGCCGGTGAGCGCCCGCTCGATCAGAGGACGCTGATCACCGAGGTCATTGCGCGCAATGCGCAGGTGTTGTTCAGCGAGCTCCAGATCGCCATTGCCGAGGACGAGATCGACCGCGAACGGGCGGCCTACCAGCCTTTCTGGTTTGCAGAGAGCCGTTATACGGATCAGAAAACCGAAAATACCGCGGCCGACCGGCTGTCCAGCGCACAGCGACTGAATCAGCGGGAGTTCCGGGAGAAGCGGGTGGATATGGAGACCGGAGTGCAAGTGCCGGTACGCCCGACCGGTGCCGACGTGACCCTGAGCTGGTCCGCGGTGCGACGCGATAACAACCTGATTCCGCTGCTGCCGGACCTGGAGTCCGGCGAGGATGTGGAATACACCGCCGGCCTCAATCTGGTGATCCGCCAGCCGCTGCTGCGCGGCCTGGGCAACCGCAGCGTGCGATGGCAGATCGAGCAGGCGGAACTCGGTCGCATGGTGACCGAGGAACAATTCCGGCAGCGCCTGCTGCAGGTATCCTCCGAGGCGCTGTCCGGCTACTGGCAACTGTTCCGCATGGAACGTTTCCTGGAGATCCGGCGTGCGGCGCTGGAGAACGCCGAGAATATCCGTCAGGAGACCAGCGAGCTGGTGCGGGCCGGACGGCAGCCACAGCTGGCCCTGCTGGAGGCAGAGGCCACCATCATTGACCGCCAGAGCGAACTCGACGCCGCGGAACAGGCCTGGCTGGATGCCCAGACTGAACTCAAGACCCTGCTCAACCTGTCCGAGGCAAGCGTCGAGTCGTTGCTGTTCGTGCCAGTGGATGAGCCGGAGCTCAATGGCTACCGGGCGCCGGTGGATTTCGACGCCTATCTGCAGGATCTGCTGGGCCAGTGGCCGGGTTACCTGATTGCTACCAGGAACCGCGAGATCGAACGGCTGCGCCTGCAGGGGGCCCGTGAAGAGCGACGGCCGCAGCTGGATCTGGCACTGGGCTACAGCACCAGCGTGCTCAGTTACAACGCCAGTGACACCTACGGCGATGCCTTCGATACGGACTTCCCCACCTGGTTTGCGGGTCTGGAACTTCGCATGCCGCTGGGCCGCAATGTCGGCGGCCGTGCCGATGAACGGTCGGCGCAGACCCGTGTGATCCAGGCGGATTCTGACGTGCATTTCGTCCAGGTCAGCCTTGCCAACGAGCTGCGCTCTCGTCTGCGGCAGCTGGAGCAGGCGCAACGTGACGTGGAACTCAAGCAGCGTAACCGCTCGCTGTACCAGCAGCTGTTCGATGCGGAGTTGCAGCGATTCAATCTTGGCCAGGTGCGGTTACGCGACCTCTACGAGCGGGAAGATGACCGCATCCGTGCGCAGCAGCGGGTGGTGGATGCGCTGGTTCGGTATCAGCTGGCCATCGTCGCCCTGCGGCTGGCCGAGGGGTCGCTGTTCGACGCCTACGGCATCACCATCAGCAGCGAATTTGCGGAGGCCGGTTGAGGTGCTGTTGACCGGTTTGGCACGCCGCCCCATGGCGGGGCGGGCACTGCTGCTTTGCCTTGCCCTGCTGGGCTCTTCACTGGCGGCGGCGCAGAACCGTCCCGTGGCCGGGGTAATCTACCCGCTGGAGGAACGGGATCTGGCGCTATCGGCCAGCGGGCTGGTCACCGAGCTGTCGGTGCACCAGGGCCAGGAGGTCGACGAAGGGCAGGTGCTGTTGCGGCTCGACCGGCGAGTTCAGGAACTGGAGGCCGAACGGCAGCGCCTGCTTCTGGAGGACACGACGGAACGGCGTGTTCTGGGTGAGCAGCTGGCGATCATCGAGCAGCAGTTCACGGTGCTGGAAGAGCTGTATTCCGCAGCAGGGTCGGTGAGCCGTGATGAACTGGATGCGCTGCGAATGGAACGGATCCGCATCCGGGGGCAGCTCGCCCAGGAACGTTCGCGCAAGGTGCTGGAGGAGCTTGAATACCGGCGCAGCAGTGAGGTCCTAGCGGATCTGGAGCTGCTCGCCCCGATGGCAGGCATCGTGACACGGATCGAGCGGCGTCCGGGTGAATGGGTGTCCGCGGGTGAGCCCATGCTGCACCTGGTGGATATGACGGCGGTGCTGCTCAAGGTGAATATTCCCGAGGCCATGGTGCGCCCGCTGCAGCAGGGCCAGGCTGCGTCCGCCACCGTCTCCGGTGTCGGTCCCCGCGAGGGGGAGATCGTGTATGTCGCGCCGGTGGCGGATCCTGCCAGCGGCCTGGTGGAGGTGCATGTGCGGCTGGATAACGGTGATCGTGCCATCCGCCCGGGCACCCAGGGTCAGTTGCTTATTCCCGAGTCGGGCGAGCGTGCAACCGTGTCGCGCGACCCGGCATGACGGATCCGGTCAGGCGTCTCATTGGCGAGCTGCGCCAGCTGCGTCGTCAGGGCAACGGTGCCGGCGATGCGGCGTTCTGGCGACGCTTTGCCGGGCAGGCCCGGCAGCTTTGTCTGGCGGAGCAGGCGGCCATCGTGCAGCCGGGGCAGGCGGCGCCGGAACTGCTGGCCCTGGAGCCCCCCACCATGGAGGCCACCGAGTGGTTGCGGCAGCCCTGGCTGGAGGGGCTGATGTCCCGAGCGTCCCGCAACGACTTCGCCGCCAGCCCGCCCGGCAGCGATGGCAGCCGGCAGGCCCGCGTGGCGGTTCGTCTGCTCGCTGAGCAACCGCTGTTTCTCGTCCTCCTGGTGGGCGAGGAGGCCATGCCGCGACTCAACGATGTGCTGCTGCGCGCGCAGCTCGTCGCGGATATCGGCGCCTCCGGCGGCTCCGTCGAGACCGGTCACGGGGCGCTGCGCTTTCTCGACCTGATCGCTGAAACCTATGGGCTGCCGCGCTTTTCCACCGCCGCCTATGCGCTGGTCAACGGCCTGGTCAGCCATGCCACGGAAATCGATCAGGCCGTGTTGGGCTGGCGCGAAGGCGCCTACGTCCGGGTCAAGGCCATCAGCCACTTTGATCGCTTCGAGAAGAAGACGGAATTGGTCAAGGTGCTGGAGGCGGCCATGGAGGAGGCAGCGGACCAGGCGCTGAGCATTCATGACGCCGACGCCGAGCAGCATGCCGGCGGCATGGTCGTGCTTGCCCATCGACAGCTGCGCCAGCAACTTCAGTGCCGGGCGGTTTTCTCCCTGTGTCTCGGAGACGATGCCGGCGACGATCAGGCGGTGGTGCTGCTGGTGAGCCACCAGGAAGGCCTGCCCCAGGGGTTGCGCGAATCGGTGCATTTCGTCGGTCAGGTGACCTATCCGCGCCTGCGCGAACTGAAACAGCGGGAGGATGGCCTCCCCAGGCGGGCATTGCGGGCGCTGCGGCGCAGCCTGGCCTGGGTAGTCGGACCCGAGAATGTCTGGAGCAAGACCTTCGCGGTATTGCTCTCGGCGCTGCTCGCCTACGCCCTGCTGGGAACGCTGACTCATCGCGTGGAGGGCTCGGCGCAGTTGACCACGGACAGTATCCGCCTGGTCAGCGCGCCGTTTGACGGACGCATCGATCAGGCCGCGGTAAGTGCCGGCGACGAGGTCGCCGCCGATGCGATCCTGGCGGTCATGGACCGGGAGGACCTGCTGCTGCAGCGTGCCGAGTTGCAGGCGGATCTGCAGCGCAACCTGGCCGAGGTAAACCGTGCGCGCGCGGCCTTCGATCTGATCGAATCCGAGGTGGCATCGGCGCGGGTAGCCCAGAACCGGGCCCGGCTGCAGCGGCTGGCGGTGTATCTGGACGAGGGCGAGGTCCGGGCTCCCTTCGCTGGCGTGGTGGTGGAGGGGGAACGTCAGGACCTGCTGGGGCTGCCGGTGGCCCGTGGCGACGCCCTGTACCGGATCGCTCGCATCGAGGGCATGTACCTGCGCATCGAGATCCCCCAGGAGTCGGTGCATTTCATCGAGGCGGGGGACCGTGGGGATTTCGTGTTCGTCAGTCAGCCGGACCGCAAGCTGCCGTTCACCGTGCGCCGGATCATTCCGATGGCCCAGGTGCGGGACGCCGGCGGTGCAGTGTTCGAGGTCAAGGCGGATCTGGATGTGACGGCGGAGGACTGGTGGCGGCCCGGCATGGGTGGCGTGGCCAAGGTGGACAAGGGGCCCCGGCCTCTGCTCTGGGTAATCGGCCACCGCCTGGTTAACCGCCTGCGTCTGTGGCTGTGGTGGTGAGCGCAAAATGACAACGACGTTCAGCGAATCCTGGTACCAGGTATCGCCGCTGCGCCTGGCATTGCTGCCCAGCGTGCGGGTGCACAAGCAGGTCTATCGGGGTGAGCAGTGGTACGTGCTGCAGGATACGGCCTCGGAAAAATACTTCCGCCTGCAGCCGGTGGCCTACCGCTTTGCCTGCGAACTCAACCCGCGGGAGACCGTCGCCGAGGTCTGGCAGCGCTTCGTCGAACGCTATCCGGAGGAGGCGCCGGGACAGGAGGAGGTGATCCAGTTGCTGTCCCAGCTGCATCACGCCAACCTGCTGTTCTTCCGCTCCGATGCGGACAACGACGCCATCTTCAAGCGCTACCACAAGCAGCGTACCCGGGAGCACCTGGGCAAGCTGATGGCCCTGTTGTACCTGCGGCTGCCGCTGTGGGATCCCAACGACTTCCTCAACCACTGGCGCCGGGTGCTGTCGCCGCTGGCCGGGCCGGTGGCATTCGTCATCTGGCTGGTGCTGATGTTGCTGGCGACCAAGGCGGTGATCGAGAACTGGAGCACGGTCTGGCAGCAGGGGCAGGGCATCCTCAGCCTGGCCAACCTGCCCTGGCTCTACGTCAGCATCTTCGTGCTCAAGATCTTCCATGAGATGGGCCATGCCGTGGTCTGCAAGAAATACGGCGGCCAGGTTCACACCATGGGCATCATGTTCATCGTGTTCGCGCCATTGCCCTATATCGATGCCAGCTCCAGCTGGTCCATGCGCAGCCGCTGGCACCGCACCTTCGTCGGCGCATCGGGCATGTACGTGGAGCTTTTCTTCGCCGCCATCGCGGCACTGGTCTGGGTCAGCACCGGCAGCGGCTTCGTCAACAGCATGGCATTCAACCTGATGGTGGCCGGCTCGGTCTCGGCGCTGCTGTTCAACGGCAACCCGCTGCTGCGCTTCGATGCCTACTACATGCTGGCCGATGCCATCGACATGCCCAATCTGTATCAGCGGGCCAACCAGCAGTGGCTGTACTACATGGATCGCTGGCTGCTGGGCACCCGCCGGGCGGAAAGCCCGTCAAGGACACGTGCCGAGCGTGGCTGGCTGACGGCCTATGGCGCGCTGAGCCTGGTCTATCGCCTGTTCATCATGGTCATCATCACGCTGATGGTGGCCGACATCTGGCTGGGCCTCGGCTTCCTGATGGTCATCATGATGCTGACCATCTGGCTGGTGCTGCCGCTGTCCAAGTTGCTGCGCTACCTGCTGACCAGTCAACGGCTGCTGCAGAACCGCCGCCGGGCCTGCCTTGTCAGCCTGTGCTGCCTGCTTGCCGTGGTCGGGCTGGTTTCCCTGGTGCCCATGCCCTACAGCCTCAAGGCCCCTGGCGTGGTGGAGGCCCAGCAGCGCCTGCCGGTATTCAGCAGCAGCGGCGGCCGCCTCGTGGAGCAGCATGTGCGCAGCGGTGATCCGGTGGAAACCGGAACCCTGCTGCTGCGCCTCGAGGACGAGGAACTGACCCAGAACCACGCCATCACCGGCTATCAGCTGGAGGAGGCCCAGTGGCGTCACCGTCAGGCCCTGGAACTGCCCGGGGTGGATCCGGCGCCGTTCGTCGAGCAGATCGAGGCCCTGGAGGAGCGGCTGCTGACGCTGCAGCAGCGTCTGGCCGAACTCGAGGTCCGGGCCCCGGCGGCCGGAGTCTGGTATGGCGAGGACCTGGAGCCACGTCTCGGCACCACGCTCGCCCGTGGCGAGATGCTCGGTCAGGTGGTGGATACCGCCGGCTATCGCTTCGTCGGCGTGGTCAACCAGATCCATTCCTCGGTGCTGTTTGCCGAGCCGTTGCATCGGGCCGAGGTCCGTTTGCTGGGCCAGGCCGGTCAGACCCTGCCCAGCGACGCCCTGCAGCTGGTGCCGTTCCAGCGCCACGTCCTGCCCTCGCCGGCGCTGGGCATGGGCGGAGGCGGCAGTATCCTGACCCGCGATGACGGCACCGGCCGGCAGGTCACCGAGGAGGGATTCTTCGAACTGGTGGCGGTGCTGCCGGGAGACGGCGCCGTCGTGCTGCGGCCCGGGGTTCTCGGTTACCTGCGCATCCCGCTGCAGTCACGGCCGCTGGCCTGGCAACTCCGGCAGCGGGTCCTGCAGTTGCTGCAACGCCGCTACCTGATCTAGCCCCTGCCCATGCCGCCGCTGGACCCCGTCACGGAAAGCAGTTGCTATTTCGAACCGCGGCCGCTGCAGCGACCGCCGCCGCGCTGGTTGAGCGCCCTGCAGGTCCTGCTGCGCAGCCCCCTGGAGGGTCGGCTGCTGCGCGCTTACTGGCAGGAAGTCCGGGCCATCAATGCGCGCGATGGCTGGGCCGTCGGCCTGTCGCCCGAGGCCATGACCGAGGCGCTGGAGCAGGGGCGTCAGGCCGTGCGTCGCGGTGCCACCGAGCGGGACCGTGACGCCCTGCACCGCCTGCTCGCACTGCTTCGGGAGCTGTGTCGGCGGGAACTGGGCATGCGACCCTATGACGTGCAGATGCTGTGCGCCCTGGCCATGCTCGACCGGCACCTGGTACAGCTTGCCCCCGGCGAGGGCAAGACCCTGACCCTGGCCCTCGTGGCGGTGATCTTCGGCTGGAGCGGCCGGCCCTGTCATGTCATGACCGCCAATGACTACCTGGCCGCCCGGGACGTGGAGGAACTGCAGCCGCTGTACCGGCGCTGCGGCCTGACGGCGGTGGCGGTGGGCCAGGAGACGGACGCCGGAGCCAAGCCCGATGCCTACGCGGCGGACCTGGTCTACAGCACCGCCAAGCAGTTGCTGGCGGATTACCTGCAGGACACCATTGCCGCCGGTGCCGGGCTGTCGCGTCTGCGCCTCAGCATCCAGCGCCTGCGGGGCGACGGCAAGCCACTGATGATGCGCGGCCTCCACTCCTTGATTGTCGACGAGGCGGACAGCCTGCTGATCGACGAGGCAACCACGCCGCTGATCATCTCCGGACCGGAGCCGGATCCGTTGCTGGAGGAGGGGGTGCGGATGGCGCACCGGCTGGTGGACGAGATGCGGCCGGGCGTGCATTACCGGCTTGACGAGCAGTTCCGGGACGTCCGCCATACCGCCGCCGGCGAGGCGGTGATCGCCCGCTGGCAGCCGCGCCTGCCGCCGCTGTGGCGCAACCGGCAACGCTGTGAGGACATCGTCAGGCAGGCCATACTGGCGCGGGATTTCTTCCTCCCGGATCGCCATTACGTGGTGCTGGACGAAAAGGTGGTGATCGTCGACGAGGGCACCGGGCGATTGATGCCCGGGAGGACCTGGAGCAATGGCCTGCACCAGGCCGTCGAGGCCCGCGCCGGGGTGCCGCTGACGCCGCCCAACCGGACGCTGGCGAAGATGAGTTTCCAGAACTTCTTCAAGCAATACCACCGCCTGTGCGGCGCCAGCGGCACCCTGCAGAACATCGCCAACGAGGTGTTCCACAATTACCGCAGCCATACCCTGCGGGTGCCTTCCAGGCTGCCTTCCCGCTTGCGGGTGCATCCGTTCCGCGCCTTTCCCGACCAGACCTGCAAATGGGACGCCGTGCTGGCCGCCATCCTCGAGCGCCACCGGGCCGGCCTGCCGGTGCTGATCGGCAGCCGCAGTGTGGCCGACAGCGAGCGGCTGGCCGGGCGCCTCGGCGACGCCGGTCTGGCTCTTGAACTGCTCAATGCCAAGCAGCACGAGCGGGAGGCGGAGATCATCGCCTGCGCCGGCCAGCCGGGCCGCATTACCGTGGCCACCAACATGGCCGGCCGTGGTACCGACATCAAGATCAGCGCGGAGGTGGCGGAGCAGGGTGGCCTGGTGGTGATCATGCTGGAACCCCACGAATCGGCGCGGGTGGACTGGCAGCTGTTCGGCCGCGCCGGGCGCCAGGGCAACCCCGGCGAAGTCATCCCCTTTGCCGCCGCCAGCGACGATCTGCTGGTGAAAAACCTGCCGATCTGGTGGCAACCGCTGCGCCATCTGCTGCGCAGCGGGCTGCGCAGCAATCGCCTGATCTCGCTGCTGATCCGGGCGGCGCAGCGCCACGCCCAGGGCCGCGCATTCCGCCAGCGCCAGCGCCTCAACCGCCTCGACCGCAAGGCTCGGGAAATGATGAGCTTCGTTCGCTCGTCCTGAGCTCCGGTCACCGCCATTGTTCGGCTCTCGGCCAGCCGCTGCCACCGGGCGCGACCACTCACTCGGCACGATGTCCGAGCCATGGTTGCGCGAGCGTCGGGATGGGCACTACGGTAGGACGCCCGAGTCAGGCATCGGAGGTCGGTGATGAATCAACAAGTCTCCTCCGCGGACACTGGCCAGACCCTGGCCGCCGTGGCCCTGGCAGGAGCGTTGGACACGGATGACGGGTCAACGGGGCAGGATCTGCTGGATGCCCTGCATGCCATCCGCCTGCACCTGGGCATGGAAGTGGCATTCATTTCCGAGTTTGACCAGGAGCGGCGCTACTTCCGTTTCGTGGATAATGCCGACGGTGCGCCCCAGCTGCAGGTCGGCGCCTCCGACCCGCTGGAAGCCGGTTATTGCCAGCGGGTGGTGGACGGGCGCCTGCCGGAGCTCATCCCCGATGCCATGCAGAACCCGACCGCCCTGGCGCTGCCGGTGACCCGGGAGCTGCCCATCGGCGCCCACATCAGCGTCCCGATCCGGCTCAGCGACGGCAGCGTGTTCGGCACGCTGTGCTGCTTCGACCGCCAGCCCGACCAGACGCTGAATGCCCGCGATCTTGGCATGATGCGCGTGTTTGCCGATTTCGCCGCCAGACAACTGGAACGTCAGCGTGCCAGCAGGCAACGGCGCGAGATGGTGGAGAAACGGTTGCGCGGGGTTCTGGATCAGGGTGCGTTTGAGGTGGTGTTTCAGCCCATGCATGACTTGCAGGCGCAGCGCGTTGTCGGCTACGAGGCGCTGTCCCGGTTCAGCGCGGAACCCCTGCGCGGACCGGATCAATGGTTTCAGGAGGCCGCCTCGGTGGGCCTGCGCGAGGCGCTGGAGCTGGCGACCATCGAGCGGGCGCTCGAGGCGCTGCCCCGGATACCGGAGAACCTCTATCTCTCGCTCAACGCGTCACCGGAGACGCTCCTCTCCGGCCGCCTGCAAAGGCGACTTGCCGCCTGTCCGCTGCAACGCCTGATGCTGGAAATCACCGAGCATGACGTGATTGACGACTATCCGGGCCTGGTGGAGGCGCTGGCCCCGCTGCGCGCCCGTGGGCTGCGGCTGGCGATCGATGATGCCGGCGCCGGCTATGCCAGTTTCCGCCATATCCTTCGGCTGGCACCGGACGTGATCAAGCTGGACGGTTCACTGACCCGTGAGATCGACCAGCGAAGCGATGGCAGGGCCCTTGCCGTCGCGCTGGTGGGTTTTGCCGCCGAGTCCGGCTACGGGCTGGTGGCCGAGGGTGTCGAGACTCGGCAGGAACTGGAGGCATTGCGCGAGATCGGCGTGGGCAGCGTCCAGGGTTACCTGCTGGGTCGCCCGGGCCCGCTGCCGGCGCGTTGAGGCACGCCGTCACGGCCGGCTCGCCTGACACCGTACCAGCAGTGTCATCCGTCACGGGTTGAAGGTGAAAGGTTCGAGGTGCAAGGTTCTTGAAGACGGCTTCCCGCGAGGGCGCCAAACTTCGTAGGGTGCATTAAGCGCAGCGAATGCACGCGGTGTCATCCGTCCCGACCATGGCGACAGGCGCTCGGTGCCCGCCGCCGCGAATACCCACCCGGTCCGTGTTCGTCCGAACAGCGTCCCCGTCCGAGAACCTTCCTTGACCCGCCAACAGATCACACCGCGTGGGTCCGCTTCGCTTGACCCACCCTACGCCGGCCCCTGGCCCCGGACGGCATTCGTCGTTTCGTAGGGTGCATT
>SL_7KL_010_BRINEDRAFT_10000717_pt1 | contig 15857 bp, 12 predicted proteins | sample SodLak_010_BRINE_FD_10663 | JGI IMG/M metagenome (IMG submission 10663)
GGCGGCAGCAACACGCCGCCCCGTACGAACCAGATCATGTCAGTGTTCAGTCGGCCGAAGCGATGAACGCGCAGCCACCATCTTCCATCGGACGGAAAGCACCGTCAGCCGGGATCACGGCGCGCTGGGTGTAGTAGTCCCACGGACCGGTGGACTCTTCCGGCGACTTCACCTCGAAGAGATACATGTCGTGGATCTTGCGCCCGTCTTCGCGGATCATGCCCTCACCGAAGAGCTTGTCTTCCGTGGGGATTTCCTTCATCGCCGCGACAACGGCAGCGCCGTCCTCAGCGGAACCGACCTGCTCGACGGCCTTGAGGTAGTGGAACACGGACGAATACACGCCGGCCTGGACCATGGTCGGCTTGTTACCACCGAACTCCGCCTCGAACTCGGCTGCGAATTCGCGGTTCACGTCGTTCTGATCCCAGTACCACGCTTCCGTGAAGATCAGGCCCTGGGCGTTCTCGAGGCCGATCGCATGCACGTCGGTGATGAACATCAGCAGCGCAGCGAGGTTCTGACCCGCCTGGACGACGCCAAATTCAGCCGCCGTGTTCACCGCATTCACCGTATCGCCGCCGGCATTGGCGAGACCGATGATCTGCGCACCCGAAGACTGGGCCTGCAGGATGAAGGACGAGAAGTCCGTACCCGGGAACGGGTGACGCACGGTACCGAGCACCTCACCACCGAATTCCTCGACGACCGCCGAGGTGTCCTGCTCGAGCGCATGACCGAAGGCGTAGTCGGCGGTCAGGAAGAACCAGGTCTCGCCGCCGGTTTCCACGATGGCGCGCCCGGTGCCGTTGGCGAGCGCCCAGGTGTCATAGGTCCAGTGGACCGTGTTCGGGGAGCACTGCTCCCCGGTCAGCGCAGCCGTGGCGGCGCCGGAGACGAGGAAGGCCTTGTTGCGATCGCGGGTCAGCTCGTTGACCGCGAGCGCCACCGACGAGGTCGGCACGTCGACGACGGCATCGACGTCATCCGTGTCGAACCACTGGCGCACGACGGTCGAGCCGACATCCGGACGGTTCTGGTGATCGGCGAAGACGATTTCGACATTCATGCCTTTTTCTTCGGCACCGAAATCGGCAACAGCCTGCCGCGCGGCCCAGACGGAGCCCTGCCCGCTGAGATCCGCATAGAGGCCGGACATGTCGGTGAGAACGCCGAGCTTGACGTCGATGGCATGGGCGCTCGTTGCGCTCATGAGGGCGATGGCCGAAAGGCCGTAGAGAAGTTTGCGTGAAACCATATTATGTCCTCCGTTGTTGGCGCGGCTCAGACGCCGAGATATTCTTGTAATTTTTCCATGTTGGAGCCGATCTCTTCATTCCGCATCATCTCGACCACATGGCCGTGTTCAACGACATAATGTCGATCGGCCACGGTCGAGGCGAAGTGGAAGTTCTGCTCGACGAGCAGAATCGTGAAGCCCTTTTTCTTCAGATCGCGAATGATTTCGCCGATCTGCTGAACGATGACCGGGGCAAGGCCCTCGGTCGGCTCGTCCAGAAGCAGAAACTTTGCGCCGGTGCGCAGGATGCGGGCGATGGCCAGCATCTGCTGCTCGCCGCCCGAGAGCTTGGTGCCCTGGCTGTTGCGACGCTCGCGCAGACGCGGGAACAGATCGAAGACCTCGTCACGGGTCATGCCGCCCGGCTTGACCACCGGCGGGAGCTCGAGATTCTCCATCACGTTGAGGCTGGCGAAGATGCCGCGCTCTTCCGGCACATAACCGACGCCGAGGCGTGCGATCTTGTCCGAGCGCATCTTGATCAGCTCGTTGCCCTCGAAGGTGATCGACCCGTGGCGCTTGTCGACCATGCCCATGATGCAGCGCATCGTGGTGGTCTTGCCGGCGCCGTTGCGCCCGAGCAGCGTGACCACCTCCCCGCGCGGGATTTCGAAGGACATGCCGTGCAGGATGTGGCTTTCGCCGTACCAGGCTTCCAGGTCCTTGACCTTCAGAATGACGTCATTCTCAGCCATGGTTCGCCTCCAGGCCGGTCCCCATATACGCCTCCACGACTTCGGGATTCTTCGATACTTCGCTGTAGGGCCCCTCCGCGAGGACCTCCCCGCGCGCCAGCACCGTGATGATGTCGGAGAGATCCGACACGACGGAAAGGTTGTGCTCGACCATCAGGACCGTGCGATCCTTCGCGACGCGGCGGATCAGATCCGCCGTGCGCCCGATATCCTCACGCCCCATGCCCGAGGTCGGCTCGTCGAGGAGCAGAAGCTCGGGATCCAGCGCCAGCGTGGTCGCGATCTCGAGCGCACGCTTGCGGCCATAGGAGAGCTCTACGGCGGTCTGCGAGGCGTATTCGGCGAGGCCGACATCCTCGAGCAGCTCCATCGCCCGGTCGTTGAGCACGTTGAGGCTGCTCTCGGAGCGCCAGAAATGCAGTGCCGTCCCGAGCTGGCGCTGCAACGCGACGCGGACGTTCTCCAACAGCGTCAGATGCAGGAACGTCGCCGAGATCTGGAACGAGCGCACCATGCCGAGCCGCGCGATATCGGCGGATTTGGCCGAGGTGATATCGGCACCGTTATAGAGAATGGTTCCGCGCGTCGGCGGCAGGAACTTCGTGATGAGATTGAAGCACGTGGTCTTCCCGGCCCCGTTGGGACCGATCAGCGCGTGGATCGAGCCACGCTTCACTTTGAGGTTGACCCCATCGACCGCAGCGAAACCCTTGAATTCCTTCGTGAGGTCCCGCGTTTCGAGAATGTAGTCTTCAGCCATTCAGTACGCCCGCCAGAATCTGCTCCCGTGTATGCTCGGCTACACGGAATCGACAGAATTGCATTGGACAGAACGGAAGAGAGGCTTGCCGGGCTTGTCTTGCCCGCGATCATCGGTAACGCGAACACGCATGATATCGCAGCGCCCTGCGCCCGGCGCGATACGCCGTGCGAGCAGATGGCATACCGCGATCACACGGCGAAAACAGCGATAATCCCGAAACCGGCAACAAATGCCATCTCTGTCGTCCCCTCCTCGACTTTTCGTTTTTCTTGCACGGAGTATTTTGTTTTTTTGCTCCGAACGCTTCCATCTGTGCACGCAATTTTGCCGCCGTCAAGCGCCACGAAACAGTGATTCCGGAGCAAAACCGGGAGAAATCACGATGTTGTTGCGCTGCGGCGACTTCTGATTGGGTTTTTCACAGAGGTTTTTTGGTGTTTTCGCGCCCGCCACGCTTGCAGCATCACTGCCANCGGTTGCGGATTCGCGTCGGCGCACATCCGCCAGCGCTGCGGACNTGTCTATCGGTCGACAGACACATACCGGAATCGGCGCGCGGATCACGCGCTCACGGATGCAGGTTCTTGCCCAGAATATGTGCATCGCGACCGATCACATGGCCGCCATATCCGACGATCAGCGGATCGGGCCTGTGGACGACGCGGGTATCCTTGCCCGGATAATCGAGGGCGGAGAGGAAATGCAGCATGCATTCGAGGCGGGCACGCTTCTTGTCGTCGGATTTTACCACCGTCCAGGGCGCATCGGCGGTGTCCGTGTAGAAGAACATCGCCTCCTTGGCTTCCGTGTAATCGTCCCACTTGTCGAGGCTCGCGACATCGATCGGGCTCAGCTTCCATTGCTTGAGCGGATCCTTGCCGCGCGAATCGAAGCGCTTGCGCTGCTCCTCGCGGGTGACTGAGAACCAGTATTTGAACAGACGGATGTCGGAGCGTGCCAGCATGCGCTCCAGATCGGGCGTCTGACGCATGAATTCGAGATATTCGTTCGGCGAACAGAAATCCATCACCCGCTCGACACCAGCGCGGTTGTACCAGGAGCGATCGAAGAAGACGATCTCGCCGGCGGTGGGCAGATGCGCGATATAGCGCTGGAAATACCATTGCCCGCGCTCGACCTCGCTCGGCTTCTCNAGCGCGACGATNCGGGCGCCGCGCGGATTGAGGTGCTCCATGAATCGCTTGATGGTGCCGCCCTTTCCGGCGGCGTCGCGCCCCTCGAAGAGGATCACGACCTTCTGGCCGGTCTCCTTGATCCAGCGCTGCGCCTTGAGCAGCTCGACCTGCAGCGCGGCCTTTTTCTTTTCGTAGACCGATCTGCGCATGCGCGTGCGATAAGGATANTCACCGCTTTCGAAAGCATGNCGCACGGCTNCGGGATCGTGGCGCATCTCGGCGAGCCGGTGCTTCGCGGAAACCGCCTCCTCCGTCTTCGCGNCATCAGCGGATGCCTCGGCAGCGGGAGTCCCTACAGCAGGAATCTCGGCNGACGGTTCCGGAGCGCCGGCATGGGGCGCCCGATCCTCAGGCTTCGTATCCGTGTACTGCCTGTCATCCGCACCCATGGGCCCCTCCGTTCCGCACCGTCAATGGTTGAGGCAAGGTATATATGAAGCCGGCGAAGCAGTCTTTGCGGCAGGTCAAGCACGACCGCAGCAGCGTCTGATCACGATGCGGCCACGGTCGGCGGCTGCGCTTCCTCGCCGAGGCTGACCCGTTCGGGTTCGAGCAGGGAGAGATCGCCGTCAGCGCCGGCAGCGAAGCGGTGGATATAGAAATAGGGCTGCGCCATCGGGCTCATCACCGGCGAGGGAGCCGAGATGATGCGCGTCGCGCCACAGGCGCCGACCCAGTCGATATGGCGGTGCCCGTGCATGGCGATGGCGCGCCGCCCGAGCGGCTTGATCTTGCGCACGAAGGCGCTGCCGTTGATCAGGGCGGTGCCGATCCGCGCGGCGAAGGCGGAGACGGGTTTGGGATATTCGATGAGGTGGTGGTGCAGCGCGATCAGCCAGCGCGCGCGGGGGAACTGGCGCATCGCGATGGCAAGATCGCGCATCTGCTCGGACGGCACCAGCCCGAGCGCGTTGGTGAAGGAGAAATTGGCCTCCGCATTGGAATTGAGCAGGATCACCCCGAGCCCGTCTTCCGGGCGCGGCGGCACGATCATCGGAAAGACCTCGTCCCAGATCTCGGAGACCTGCATCGAACGCCGGAAACTCCCGGTATCGGCGAAGGCCGCGATCGTCTCGCGATGCGGCGCGAGCGCCGTGTTGAGCGTCCGCGCGAACCGCCCGGCGCGCTGGTCCATCACCAGCACCCGATCCCCCTGCACCGCCGCCATGGCCGAAAGCGCGCGCATCTGGCGCAGGTTCTTGCCGATGCTCGTCGGCAGTTCCAGCCGCGCGGGATTCGAGCGGTCGACCACGTTGAGATCGTGGTTGCCCGGCAGCATCAGACAGCGCTCGCGCAGGGCCGGATAGCGGTTGAGGATGGCGAAGAACTCCGCCCATTCCGTCGAGCGGCCACAATCGGTCATGTCGCCGCTCATCAGCACGAAATCGACCGGGTTTTGCGCATGCGCACGCGCAAGCGCTGCGAGTGCCGCTTCGATCTTGCCGTTCCCGCGCGGGCCGCGCCGCCCGGCTTCGATGCGGAATTCGAAATCACCGCCCACCGCGTGGAGATCCGAGAGCTGCGCCACGCGCCAGACCGGCCTGCCCGGCTCTTGCGCATCGAAATCCTCGTAATCACGCGGCTGGTCCATGGTCGCGTCGGCGAGGCTCCAGACCAGCGCGGCAACGCCGAGAAACAGGCCGATCAGCACCGCGCTGTTGGCCAGAGTCGGCAGGATCAGCCGTTGCGGAAAACGCAGATCCCACACACTCCCGACCCAGCGCGTCTCCGGCCAGGCCAGCCAGGCCAGCCAGAGCGCGATCGCGCTCAGAGCCAGCCCTGCGACCGCCGTGGCGATCGCGCTGAAGGCGCGGCGCGTGCGCGGCGCCGTTCCGTAGGGGATCACCCGCTCGCCGAGATGGCGCAACGCCTCGCGGAAGAAGGCGTAACCGGGCTGCACGACGAGCGATATCAGCGACCAGAAACTGCGCTCGGCATGACGAAACAGCGGCTTGCCGCCATACCATGCCGCAAGCGCGACGATCACCAGCGTCGCAAGCGCCGGAACCAGCCCGGTCGTCAGCGTCGTGAAGCCGCGCGAGACCTGCGCGTACCAGCCCGTCACCACCAGCGGCGCCAGACCCAGCACGATCGCGGGGACGATGATCATCAAGATGATGGCAAGCGCCAGTTTGAGGAAATTGATTTCCACCAGCATGGCGCCGGCCATGATCAGGAGCGAGCGGTCGCGCGGGCTCGCGGCATCGTCCTCGACATCGCCCTTGCGGGGGTCGATGAGATGTCTGACCGTCTGATCCCGCTCCCGCGTCAAAACAACCTGCCTCTTTCCTCGTGAATGCACACCGGTGCGCGGCAATCCCGAACCCGACACTGGTCCTGCCGCAATGTCGCCCCGGACGCAATGGCCCGCCGGCGACCGCTGCGGAAGAAACTTCTGAACGGTTCGGACGTTTCATCCAGGCACGTCACGATGACGGTAACGGAAAACCACGAGGAGACCATGGCCAAAAAAGAGCGCAGCCTGAAGAACCTGCAGAAAGCCCTCTCGATGGAGCTCACCGCCGTGCACCAGTATCTGCTGCACGCGCATGTGCTNGACGATTGGGGCCTCGACAAACTCGGTGCGAAGATGCGGGAAGAAATGCAGGAGGAACTCGGCCATGCCAGCGAGTTCATCGAGCGCATCCTCTACCTCGAGGGCGAGCCTGTCGTCTCCGAGGAGAAGCCGCCGAAACGCGCCGAGACGCTGGAAGCTCTGTTCAGTTCCGATCTGAAGGAAGAAAAAGGCGCCATCGACTTCTATACCAAGGCCTTTCAGGAGGCGATGGAAGATGGTGACATCGGCACCAAGGCGATTTTCGAGCGCATCATCCTCGACGAGGAAGGCCATGCCGAATGGCTCGACCTCCAGCTCGATCTGCTCAAGCGCATGGGCGAGCCGGCCTTCATCTCCAAATATATGAGCAGCTCCGCAGATCACTGATCCTGCGTGATCCCGATTTCCGCCACCACCGGCAGATGATCGGACGCCCACCGCGCCGTGGCGGAGCGGTGGGCGTAGACGCGTAACGGCGCCCCCACCCGCCAGGTCACGATCCGGTCCAGCGCGAAGAGCGGCCAGACGGACGGAAAGCTCGCCGGCGCACGGGTCGGATCGCAGGCAGACAGAAGCGGCGCGATGGTGGGGCTGCCCCAGATCCAGTCGTTGAGATCACCAAGCAGCAGAACCGGCTCCGGCGCCGCTTGCGCAATCAGTTCGACCAGCCGGTTTGCCTGGAATCGCCGCTCGCGCAGCGACAGGCCGAAATGCGTCACCATGACACGCAGGCGCTGCCCGGCAATGTCGAGGCTGACATCGACCACGCCGCGCGGCTCACGGGCCCTGTATAGGATCGAATGCCGCCGCACGGCGAGAACCGGATAGCGCGTGAGCAGCATATTGCCGTAATGCCCGCGATGTTCGATCAGGTTTGAGCCCGCAATCGCCTCGTAGCCTGGAAGATGGGCGAGGAATTCGGCCTGCGATTCACCGCCGAGTTCCTGCTCGGGACGCCAGTTGACCTCCTGCAGGCCGATCACCGGCGCGCCGACCTCGCGAATCACCTGCGCGACGCGCTGCGGATCATGGCGGCGATCGGGTCCGACGGTGCGATGGATGTTGTAGGAGGCGGCACGAAAACGGTGAAACACATCAAAACCTTTGTCGCTCAACGGGCGGGGTGCGAAAGACGTTCGGCGAAACGACGCCAGATAAAGCGCCAGAGACCGGCGATCGCAGCCAGCACGGAAACGAACAGCGCGATGTTGAAAGGGCTCGGATCGAGAACGAGCGCCCGCAATTGCCCGGAAAACAGGGTAATCGCGATCACCCCGGGCGCGAGGCCGAGCGCCGTACCCGCAAGATAGGGCGCGATGGCGATCCGTCGCGCTCCTGCCACCATGTTGACGAGGCCGAACGGTGCCACGGGCATCAGCCTGATCAGCAGAACCGACACCACGCCGCTGCGCATCAGCGCCTGCCCGACATGCTCGAGCCGCCCCCGCGTGAGCTTGCGCAGCCGCCTGCGCCCGATCAGCCGCCCGCTCGCGTAACCGAGGCAGGCCGAGGCGAGCGATCCTGCGGCGGCGATGGCGAGCCCGGCGAAAGGCCCGTAGATCAGTCCCGTGGCGAGGATCAGAATGAGCAGCGGGAACATCACCAGTCCGGCGACGAGATAGCCCGCGAGCATCAACGCCACGCCGCCCCACCATGACGGGGCCAGCCCCGCCGCATTCAGCCGCCCCGCCTGGTCCAGCGCCTCCCCCGGCGCCCGTTGCCAGACCAGCGCGAAGACGATCAGGGCGATGAGCGTCGCCGCCAGACCGATCAGCGCACTGCGCAACTGCCCGCGCGCGACCGCACCGGCGGTCAGATCGTCGGCCAGCCGCTCGGGTTCGGGGGTCCCCGTCGGATCGAGAATCCCGGTATCGCCGATGATGGCATCGAGCTGATCGGGCGGTGTGCGCGGGAAATCGATCAGCGTGCGGCCCGCTTGCGGGCGCAGCTTCCCGATCGCCGCCGCCATGGACCCCTCCCGCGCGATCGCCGCCGCGACATCGGCGGCCTCGCAAACGAGATGCTCGGCGAGAAGGCCGTCACGATAGCCGGTAATGCGCCCGGCATCCGCGCTGTCGGGCCCGGCGGCGAGGGCGATGTCGCATTCGCTGTCGAGGCCCATCGAGCGATTGTTGAGATTGGACGAGCCGATGCGCAGAAAGACGCCGTCGATCACCATGGTCTTGGCATGTACCATGATGGGCACATCCCCCGCCTCTCCGGTCATCGGAATGCAGATATGCAGCCGCCTCTCGTGATCGGCCTCGCGCAGCAGCGCGAGGATGCGGCGCTGGTTCATGCCCATCGCCGTCTGCTCGATCCAGCCGGAAGGCTCGCGCGGCAGGATCATGACGATCTCCGGCCCGCCGGTTTCGCGCAACCGCGCAGCCAGCGCCTCGCCGATGCGGGTGGAGGTGACGTACTGGTTTTCGATATAGATCCAGTGCCGCGCCGCCGCGATCGAGGAGAGATAGAGCGCCTCGACCTGGCGCATCTCGGTCAGGCCCTTCCAGGCCGGGCGGGTGCGGGCGATGGCGACGGGGCGATCCTTGAAATCGGGCTCCAGCCCGTCAGGCCATACCGTATCGGCATTACCGGGACGGGTCGGCGCCGCGATCGGCTCGCCCGTCGCGATTTCCCAGCGCTCGCGGGCGATCTCACCGATGCACCGGGCCGCTTCGCCGGAGATCGCGATCTGGATATCATGATGCGGTTGCGGGATCTCGCCGCCGCCCGGCTCCCGCCGGCCTTCATCGCGGGGATCATGCGCGCGGCTGTCGAGGCGCCCGGCGGAGAAATCGATCCCGCCGACGAAAGCCATCGCATCGTCGATCACCGCGAGCTTCTGATGCTGGGCCGCCCCCACGGGATGCTGGTTGTCGAGGGCATAGGAGGCGCGGCGGTGGTTGAGCCAGTCGATGCGCAGACGCGGCAGCCATTCGCGATCGATTTTATAGAGCAGCGGCGAATCCCAGTTCAGCACGTGGATGCGCAGATCCTTGCGCCGCTTCAGGAGAAAGGTCAGAAACGCGCCGAGCGTATTGGGAACACCCGGCATCGCCCGGTCGGGATATTCGAGGGCGATGCGGCTGTTGACGTCCCAGCCGATGATGATGATCGAAACTCGCGCATCGAGCGCGGCGCGCTTGAAGGCGCGGAAATAGCTCTCGCCATCGACGAGGCACGCAACCCGATCCGCATGGGCCACCCGCCAGCAATTATCACCCTCTTCGAACAGGTGGCCGGCGCTCATATGATCGGGAGCCTTTCGATATCGTTCGACGAAACGATTCGCCGCGCACAGGGGACGCAAACCGTTCCCAGACTATCTCATGATGCCGCTCTGGTGAACACGCTCACTGCGCCGGCAGCTGGTCGATCGGCGTCGCTTCCACCGTCGGGCCGAGCAGCAGGCGCGCGGCGCCGGAGCGCTGGATCAGCGCGTTGGCGTCGGGGAGGATGGCGATATCGTGCCAGGGGCCCTGGATGTCGAAGGAGAGCGCCGAGACCATGTCGCCATCCGCGACAGCCTCGTTGCTCTGCACGGCGGCGCGGGCGGAGATGCGCCGGTCGGGGATGAAGAAGATCCCCTGCACCACACCGGAAATGGAGGGCGCCTCGAATCCGGCATCGACGACCTTGCCGAGACCGTTCTCGACCAGGAGACCGGCGCGGGCCTCGTCGAAGGGGGTCATGCCGCTGCGCAGATTGCGCGAGGCAGTCAGCGGCTGGTGCTCGAAACGACGGATCGCATCGTCGAGGGAGATGCCGACGAACTGGCCGTCNCGGATCGTCAGGCGCCCCTCGCCGACTGCACGGCGAGCCATGTCGAAGGCATGAACCCCGCGCGCCTGCACGGTGAATTCGCCATCGGCGCGTCCGGTCACCCAGGTCGCGCCGCCGCTCTCGCGGAAAGTCGCGCCGAGATTGATCGCGTCGACCGAGCCCTGCGCCCGCAATTCGACGCCGTCCCCCTCCTCGACCCGCGTCAGCGCCAGCCGGCCCCGCGCCGTACCGCCATGGATCATGGCGCGGCTGAGCGCGGTCTCGATGCGCCCCTCCTTGACCAGAACACTCATGGCGAGATCGCTCATGCGCAGGCCGCGCAGCTGCGCCTCATTGGCCGAGATGCGCAGATCGAGATCGGCGCCGCTCGTCTGCGACAGATCATACCGGCTGAACCGCCAGGGGCCCGACGGCATGGCGGATTCGAGGAAGGGCGCGGCGAAATCGTCGAGCATCAGCGTATTGGCCGCCAATGTGCCGTTGATTGCGAGCCTGCCTTCATCGAGACGGGCCGTGAGGGCGCCTTCGAGGCGGCCGCCATTGAGGCCGATGCGCAGGGAAGGCCAGGAGACGACACGCCCCACGCCGCTGACCTCACCCTCAAGCGAGAAGGCGCCGAGCAGCGGCCCGAGCGGCAGTTTATGCCCGCTCCAGACGAGCAGATCACGCATGGCACGTGTCTCGAAGGAGGCCCGCCCCGTCAGCCACGGGGCGTCGATCCCGCGCGAGACCGAGCCCGCAACGGAAAGCCGGCCGAAGCGGGAGTTCAGGCGCAGATCGATCGGCGAATGTTCATTGGCGAGAAGCGCGGCGGGGCGCAGATCGGACAGGGCAATGTCCACCGTCTCGCCGCGAATGCGCAGGCTGCCGTTGAGCGTGACCGGCCCCTGCGCGCGCGGCCAGTAGAGCGCCATGTCGACGTTGCGCAGCACCTGCCGCGTGCCGTCGCGCGCGTCATCGTAGAAGATCTGGACGTTGTTCACGGAGATACGCGAGATCGCGAGCGGGCCGTTCCCGTCCTCCAGCCGGCGCCGCGCATCATCGACGAGGACGTTCCACGGGCTGTCGCCGTGCTCGTCGATGCCGACATCCACACGGCTGTTCGACAGCGAGACTTCGTCGAGGACGATACGACCGAACAGCAGCGGCTGCACGGCGAGTTGCCCGCGCAACTCCCCTCCCCGCGCGAGCGGCGTTCCGTCGCGGGCAGTCAGGGACACCCCCTCGAATTTCAGACGCGGCAGCGGCAGAAAGGCAATGACCGTGCGCCCGTCGACATCGAGTTCGATGCCGAACTCATCGCGCAACTGCTCCGCCACATCCGCCGTCAGCGCGCGCGAGGAGACTGTCCAGGGTGCGAGCGCGAGGGTCACACCGCCGACAACCAGCAATATGGCGAAGAGGATAATGAGACGTTTTACCGAAAACCGTTTCATGGAACCGCGCTTTGCACCCCACATCGCCCGCGCACCGCCGGATCACAGACAGTGGCGCACCAAATTCAGTCGCTGGCCGCATGCCGTGTCAGACTAGACGGTAACTGCGTTGCGTTTCAAGCACTTCACCGGCCAGTCGCCCCCCGGGCCGGGCTGCTGCCGGGTTTTCGACAACAAATTTCGCGCTCCGCCCGATCGTTCACGACCACGCGGGCAGCCATGGCGGAACTTCGCGGCGAGAATGCGTCATGTCACGGGGCGCACGCGAGGATGCAGGACGGACCTCATTCGAGGGCTTCGATCCCCAATGGCTTGCACTGCGCGAGATCGGAGCGCCCCTCATCGGGCAATTGCCGGTCCAGATCGCGCAGGGCTGTGCGCAGGCCTTCTTCCAGGACCGGGTGGTAGAAGGGCATGGCCAGGATCTCGCAGATGCGCATCTCCCGGGCCGCGGCGAGGCCGAGCAGATGCGCCATGTGCTCGCCCGCCGGGGCGCAGAACTCCGCGCCGAGAAAGCGCCCGTCGCTCTTGCGCGCATAGAGCCGCATCACGCCGTGATTCGCGGCCATCACACGCGCGCGCCCCTGTCGGGCGAAATCGACTTCGCCGATGAGCGTCGTATCCGGGTCGAGATCGGCATGGCGCGCACCCACCATCCCGATATTCGGCTCGGCGAAGGTGATCGCCATGGCGGGTCGGCGCGTGAGCCGTTCGTCATGCGTCGCAACCGCATGACGCCCGGCGATGTGGCCTTCATCCGCAGCCTCGTGGAGGAGCGCGCGGTCGCCATTGGCGTCGCCGGCGAGATAGACGGGCAGATCGGCAATCTGCATCGTATTGGGATCGACCGGCGGCTGGCCCTTGTCGTCGAGATCGACGCCGAGCGTGTCGAGCCCCAGCCCGTCGAGCTGCGGGCGGCGCCCGAGTGCTGCGAGCACCGCATCGGCTTCGAAGACGCCCTCACCCCCCGTGACGCGGATGGCGCCCGATTGTGCGTCGAGTTCCGCCTGCGCTCCGAGATGCAGGGCGAAATCCCGTCCAAGCGCATCGATCGCGCTGTCGCGCACTTTCGGATCGCTGATTCCCGACACGGTATCGAGCGCATCGAAACCGGCCACCTCGATCCCGAGTCGCGCCAGCGCCTGGGCCAGTTCGACACCGATGGCGCCGAGCCCGATCACGGCAATGCGCCGTGGCAGATCTTCCTGCTCGAACAGGGTATCGCTGGTGAGGATGCGCTCCCCGAATTCCCGCCAGGGCCCGGGCACGACCGGCGTGCTGCCGGGTGCCAGGATGATCTTGCCGGCGCGGATCCGCCTGTCACCGACAACGACCTCCTGCGGACCCGCGAGCCGGGCGCGCCCGGCAATGGCGCGTTCGCCCAGCGTCTCGCGCACGCTTTCGGGCCCCTTGACGAAATCATCCCGCAGCCGGCGCACGCGCCGCATCACGGCGGGGATGTCGATGGTGAGCTCCTCCGCGCCGGATATGCCGAATTCGGCCAGATCCTTGCGGGCGTGAAAGGCATTCGCCGCCGCGATCAGCGCTTTCGAGGGCATGCAGCCGACAGCTGCGCAGGTCGTGCCCCAATGCCCGTCATTGATCAGAAGCACGTCTTCAGTATGCCGGCGCACCTCGCGCAGGGCCGACAGCCCGGCGGTTCCGGCGCCGATGATGACGATCTCGGCTCGTTCGCTCATGCCTCATGCTCCTTCATCGAAAGGGTTACGCGATCTCCGGGGCCGGCCTGGGCGCAGCATCTGCAACAACGCATCCGTGGATCACATGGTGGACGAAGCGCAGTTTGTCGATGACCGGGCTCGCCAGCGCGAAGGGATAGGCATGGGCGTGCCCCATGCTGCGCGAGAGCGAATTGAGGGCCAGCGTCAGCGGCATCCATTGCGCCATCAGCGCGTCGAAATCGGCCGTCTCATAGGGGTCGAGACCGGCATCGACGCTCAGGGCCCCCGTCAGCCCGGTGCGCGGCGTGAGGCGCATGCCGTAGGCGAAGGCGGTCTCCAGCGTATCGACCATGTGGAAATAATGGCTCCAGCTTTCCGCCCAGTCCTCCCACGGATGGCAGGCGGCGTAGGTGCTGATGAAGCGCGCGCCCCAATCCGCCGGCGGACCATTCTCGTAATGCGCCTGCAGCGCGGCACCGTAATCGGCGCGCTCGTCGCCGAACAGGGCGCGATACGGCTCCAGCAGGTCCGTGTCGCGCACCAGCCGATCCCAGTAGTAATGGCCCGATTCGTGGCGGAAATGGCCGAGAATGGTGCGGTAGGGCTCGTCCATCTCCTGGCGCATGCGCTCGCGCGCAACCGGATCGGCCTCGGCGATGTTGATGGTGATGACCCCGCCCGCATGGCCGGTCAGCACCCGTTCGGAGAAGCCGGGTCCATCGGCGAGGAAATCGAAGCCGAGGCCTTGCGGATCCCGCGATTGCGGCGTGATCGGGAGGTTGAGCCGCAGGGCCGAATAGACGAAACGCCGCTTCTCCCCCTCCAGCCGCTTCCACAGCCGGCGATAATCCGGATTGGCGAGATTGGGGATGACGCGGTTCAGCCGGCAGGAGCGGCACCACGGATCGTCATCCGCCTCGGCCACCAGCCAGTTGCAGCCCTCATCGGGCGTATTGTGCACACAACGCCGCCAGCGCCCGCCATGGCGATCTTCGGCCATGCCGGAATCATCGGAAAACATGGCGATATCGCAAAGATCCGGCGCAAAGCCCAGCGCCGTGCCGCAGGCCTCGCAGCGGATCGAATCGAAATGAACGGTGGAGCCGCACACGCCGCAGGAAAACAGTTTCATGTCCGGATAAACCTCTTGGGCATCACATCAGCAGCAACAACACCGCCATCAGCACCATGGCGACATCCTCCGTCAGCGTGACCGTGCTGAGCGGCACCGAGAGGATGTTGCCCATGCAGGGGCAATCCATGTCGAGACCTTCACGCAGGGCATTGAGCACGCCGATCGTGCCGAAACCGAAGACGATGATCGTTGCGATATACGTGACTTGCGGCATGAAGAAGGAGAGGAAGGCGATCGCCAGCGCGAGTTCTATGAACGGATAGACATAACCATAGGCCGATTGTCGCTTCGCGAGCAGGTCGTACATGGCGAAGCCGTCCTTGAAGCCTTCCAGGTCGAAAATCTTCAACAGGGCGAAGACGAAGAGGAACACGCCCATGAAGCCATGCATGAAACCGCGCATGCCCATCTCGCCGAATCCGGCGGCGATGGCGAGGCCGCTGAGCGCGGAACTGAGGACCAGGGCGATCAGCGGCCAGTAATCACCGATTTGTGTCCCGCGTCCCTCTTCGCGTTGGTGGAGTGTTTCTGCCATGGCTTGCCTCCCTTGCCCGTGTCGCAATCCACGCGACAACGCATGAGGAGGCTTTGTGGTTCGCGGGTCTTCAGCCGGGCTCCTCGTCGAAGCCGGCGAAATCGGAGAATTCCTCGACGGCCGCGCGCTGCGTGCGAAGCGCGTTGATCGGCGCGTCGCGATCCTCGTAGCCGAGCGCCATGCCGCAGACCACGACTTCGTTCTCGTCGAGTTTCAAGACCTCGCGCACCACCCGCTGATGCGGCGCGAATGCCGCCTGTGGACAGCTCTCCAGTCCGAAGCCGCGCGCGGCCAGCATGATGTTTTGCAGGAACATCCCGTAATCCAGCCACGACCCGATTTCGAGGCGCCGGTCGATGGTGCAGATCATGCCCACAGGCGCGTCGAAGAAGACATAGTTGCGCCCGTGCTGGGCGTGCATCGCCGCGTGATCGCCCTTTTCGATGCCGATCAGCCCGTACATGTCCCAGCCGACCTTGCGGCGGCGGGAAAGATAGGGATCGAAGAATTTCTCGGGATAATAGCGGTATTCCGCCCCCTCCGCCGGACCGGCATCATGGGCGGCGAGCACCGCGCGCGTGAGCGCGTCCTTCGCGCCACCCGCAAGCACATGCACGCGCCAGGGCTGCATGTTGGTGCCCGACGGCGCGCGCGAGGCGATGGCGAGGATTTCCGCGACCGTCTCACGCGGGACCGGGTCGGGCCTGAAGGCGCGCACCGAGCGGCGCCCGGCAATCGCCTCGCGCACGTCCAGATGCAGACCGCTCACGAC
>SL_7KL_010_BRINEDRAFT_10000718_pt1 | contig 15855 bp, 13 predicted proteins | sample SodLak_010_BRINE_FD_10663 | JGI IMG/M metagenome (IMG submission 10663)
TTGTTCAATTCTTTTTTCGTAATTTTTACCTTCAAAAATGCGCTGAACAAAAACGCCAGGAACATGCACAAAGTTAGGGTCTAATTCGCCTGGCTTCACTAGTTCTTCTACCTCAACTACTGTAACTTTTGCTGCTCCACACATTACGGGATTAAAATTTCTAGCGGTACCTTTAAAGATTAGATTTCCTGCTTCATCGCCTTTCCAGGCTTTAATAAAAGCAAAATCAGCTTGAAAGGCAGTTTCCATAATATGGGGTTTGCCGTTAAAGTCACGCACCTCTTTTCCTTCGGCAACTTCGGTACCGTAACCTGCTGGTGTAAAAAATGCAGGAATTCCGTGTTGTGCTGCTCTACAACGTTCTGCTAAAGTTCCTTGCGGTACTAAATCTACCTCCAATTCGCCACTTAACATTTGCCGTTCAAATTCAGCGTTTTCTCCTACATAAGAAGAAATCATTTTTTTTATTTGCTTTTTTTTCAGCAAAAGCCCTAATCCAAAATCATCTACTCCAGCATTGTTTGAAATACAGGTGATGTCTTTTACATTTAAATTGACCAATTCATTGATGCTGTTTTCTGGAATACCACATAAACCAAAACCACCCAGCATAAAAGTCATCCCATTTTGTACTCCTTTCAATGCTTCTTCTACATTGTTTACTTTTTTATTAATCATCTTCTTAAGAATTTAAGATTTCAACAAACTAGACCATACACGGGCATAGCCTACTATGCAATAATACGGAATTTATAGGAGACTAACAGGCTTATGAAGCGCTTCTATAATGAACCTTAAAAAAGAAAAGCTGTAATAAAGTATCACAGCTTAATAGATAATCGAATTAAAAAGAATAACACCATTTATCATTTGAAATTAGCGTTCAAAAAATTCTTCTAATTCTTTAAGTGTGGCTTGAGTTTTTTCTAAGTCTTTTTGAATTTCACCTTTTTCAATGGCAACAATACGCTCACAAACATCGGTTACGTGCATCAAATCATGGCTAGAAATTAAAATAGTTACTTGCTCTTCTTCGCTCAATTGTTTAAGCAGTTTTTTTAGCTTAATTTGAGTAGTGGGGTCTAAATTGGCAAAAGGTTCATCAAGAATAATTATTTCTGGCTTACCAATTAGGGCCGCCACTATCCCTGCTTTCTTTTGATTCCCTTTAGACAAATCGCGTAAATACTTCTTTTGATTTAAAATTTCGCCATGAAAAAAATCTTCAAAAGGTGCCAAAAACTCATCTATTTCATTTTTACTTACTCCTCTTAAATCACCTATAAAGTAAAAGTATTCTTCTGCCGTGAGGTAGCCAATTAAGAAGGATTCATCTATGAAAGCGGAAGTCCAAGGTTTCCAATCTTCACTAAGATGAACAGCTACTCCGTTATTCGTAATTTGACCTGAACTAGGTTCAATTAAATCTAATAGAAGAGAAAATAATGTTGTTTTTCCTGCACCATTATTCCCAACCAAGCCAAAACTTTGTCCTTTTGGAATGGTTAATTCTGGAATATTCAAGACTTGAACGCCTTTGTAGGATTTGCTAATGTTTTCAATATTAATCATAGGTGTGGGTTTTTTATTTTTCAGAAAAAGCAGCTATAGTTTTATATTTTCCTTTTTGGTACGTTTTTTCTATCAACTTCATTATTGGGTTTTTAAGCAAAATTCCTAAAACCCCTGTTCCTGCAAGCCCAATTAAACCTGCTTTTAAACCAAAAAAGTAATAAGGAATCAAAAACACAATTATAGGCAAAAGCATTTTTGGCAAACCAATTAAAAATTGGGTTAGGTTAAAGCCTTGCGTATTTTCAAAAGCTTTAGCCTTAACATTGAGCTGAATGGGTACTCTGTTAAGTGCTCCACCATATAAAGTGATAAAGGAATTCATGCCAATATTAAAAATGGCTCCTGCAAAAATAATAGCATAGATTTTGGTTCCAAAATAAATGTAAGGAATACTCAAAACCGTTGCAATAACACAACCTGTGCTAATTAAAAGCCATTTAGATTCTAAGTATTGTTTATAAGGAATATTTTGGCTCATCATTAATTTATAGTACTCACTATCCCAAGAAGGGACATATTGTCCAAAAGTGATAAGAAAACCTCCGGTTACAAAAATACCGGCAAAAATAATGACGTAATCTTTATCGGCATAAATGTCTTGCGTAAAAAAGATTAAGCCATAAAATAGAAATAGCACACCTGTAAACAAAACCTGTTTAGGACGAACATTTCTCCAAATCATTCTAAAATCATTTTTTAAAAAAGGAGCTGTAGCACCAAATCGGTTTAAAAAATTCAATTCTTTGGTTTCAACAATTTCGGACTTTTTACCAACAACACCATCCAAACTAAACTGATTCAAGATGTAAGAATAGTTTATCTTATACACTAAAACTAAAAGAAAAACAGGAAGAATTAATGTCCATTGTAGAGTGTAAAGTGGATAAAAAATTTGGGTTGAGACTGCATTAAAATCAACTAACTGATAATAGTTGACTAAAAAAGCAACTACAATTAAAGCAATGATACTATAAAAGTAAGTGTTATTTTTATTAATAATGAAGTTGATAAAATTCAGGCTTAAACTTACCAACATGATATTAAGCAACCAAACAAGTACACTTAATACTCCATAAGAATTATATATTAACACCCCAGCTAAGGGAACAAAAAACAAAATAGGATATAGATTAAAAAAAGAAAAAACACTTTTGCCTAAAAGATAGTGAACCACTTTGTTTTTTTTAATTGGTAAAATCATGAGTGGTTTAATATTCATAATTGGAAGTTGTTGCCAAAAAAAGCGGATAGCCAAATCTGCTAATATCCAAAAAAGCAAATAAGAACTTAAAAAAACTAAAGGATCTTGCTCTGGAAGGGCTTCTTTAACAATATAAAAGAAACCAAAGCCCATTAATCCTGCACATGCAGAAAAGTAGATAAATAAAAAAATCATAAGAATTTTAATCCCTAAACCTTTTGCAAAATAGGAAGACCGTGAAAATTGCTTCCATTCCAATTGAAGAAATTTTGCTACCATTAGACTTGTTTTTTCAATAAGTAGGTGTTCTTAAGAAAATGTTACACTAAATTTGTTATTTCATATTGTAAAATTTCATTAGAATAATTTTAAAGAGATTATTTATGCTTCAATTAACGTATCAAAAAAAATTAATAGAATGTGGAACAGATGAAGCGGGAAGAGGTTGCTTGGCTGGGCCAGTGACAGCAGCGGCAGTAATATTACCCAAAACCTTTAAAAATAAATGGCTAGACGATTCAAAAAAACTCAACTTAAAAAAGAGGAATGAACTTAAAGATATTATTTTGAATGAAGCAAAAGCTTATGCAATTACTCATGTAAGTTGGCAAGAAATAGACCAGATTAATATTTTGCAAGCTTCTATTCTAGCCATGCAAAAAAGTATTTCACAACTAGAACCCAAGCCAGAATTTATTGCAGTAGATGGCAATAAATTTAATGCCTATAAAAACATTCCACACCAGTGCATTATTAAAGGAGATGGTAAATACCTAAATATTGCTGCTGCGTCTATATTAGCTAAGACAGCTAGAGATGAGTTTATGAAAGAAATTCACAAAGAGTTCCCTGTATATCAATGGAATAAAAACAAAGGATATCCTACAAAAGCACACAGGCTTGCTATTAAGGAGTTTGGAATAAGCCCATATCATAGAAAAAGTTTTAAGCTTTTACCAGAACAACTTTCTTTAAATTTGTAAGCCTTTTTTAAGTTTACATGCTTTAAATTTGCAAAAAACAACCACCATGTTAATCAGAAAAATTGTTTTAATTAACTTTATTTTATTTGCTTGTTTGGCATGTGAGCGAGTTTCTGAAGAGCAACTTCAAAACAGTTTTGATTATGTTCCAGAAAAAACAAGCCTAATTATTGAGAGTAAAGATTTTTCAGGAATGGATGATTTAATGGAGAATCATGCTATTTTTCAAAAACTTCACCAAAATAAACATGAGCTTTTCAATAGAATTAGCAGTATTGTAAATTATATTCCTAATTCAAGTGGTTTGCTTAATTTTTCTCAGTTGGGTAATAAAGACTATTTCCTCACTTTTATAGAAAACAAAAACACTACTAATTTTGAGTTGGAAAAGTCCTCTATTCAAGATTCAGTAATTTACGAACAGAAAAAAATTTATCGCCTAAATACTAAAAGTGATTTATATTTTACACAACTTAATAACCTAAATATCTTTAGCGAATCTAAACTAATTATTGAAAACAGCATTAGAAATTACACCTATGGAATTGAGCAAGCAGTAGATTTTAATCAATTAAGAAAGACTGTGAGTAACAATTCGGCCTCTATTTATTTTAATTCAGACAATTTAATTGACTTAGTTTCTTTGGGTTTTCACCCCAAAAAATTTCCGATTTTCAAGAATCTCTTCGGTTGGTCTGCATTTGACTTAAAATTGAGTAACGAGCAAATTAGATTAAGTGGGGTGTATCCATTTTCTGCTGAAGACCAACATAAATTATTATTGCTAAACCAACAAGAACCTTTTGAAACACAAATGGCTAAGTTTGTACCAATGAGTGCTATTGGAGTTGAAGCTTATGGTATTACTAATTTAAAAAATTTTCAAAATAACAAAAAACAACTCCGCTTAGCTAGCCAAAATGAATATTCAGAAATTTTTGGAGACGTTGTAGAGATAGGAAAAATTCATTGGAAAGATAGAGATGTTGTGTTTTTTCAGTCACAATCACCTAGCAAAACTTTTCAGTTGCTTCAAAATAGACAAAGAAAGTGATTTTAGAAGGCAAAAAATTTATAAAACTGATTTCAATGAAAATATATTTAGCGTTTATAGTCCATTAATTGCTTTTGCCAACCCTAAGTACTTTACACAATTGGGGCATTATTTTGTATTTGCTGAAAATATTGACCATTTAGAAGATGTTATTATTAGCCATCAAAACAAAACAAGTTTAGGCCACAAAGAAGCGTTTAAAAAAACCTATGCAGGAGTGAGCAATAAACAGCATGCCTTATTTGTTGCAGTAAACAAAAATTTAATACAGCATTTAAGTGAATTCTTCAAGCCTAAAAGTAAGCTATTAATGAAAGAGTTGAGTTTTGAAGAATTTGAAGTCTGTGTCTTTCAAATAAATATGAAGGACAACTTTGCCTACTTGAACCTTGAAATGAAACAACCTAATTCCAATGATGCTCAACAAAAAGCATATTTAAAAAAGCGCATTAAAACTTCACAAAAGATTGCAACACCTCCTCAATATTTTACAAATTGGCGAACTAGAAAAAAAGAAATTATTTTTCAGGATGACAAAAACAATCTACGTTTAATAGATACAGACGGTGAAGAATTATGGTTGAAACAATTAAACGAAAGAATTCTAGGAAACTTTGAAGAAATAGACATTTACAAAAACACCCGTATCCAAGTTCTAGCAAGCACAACTTCCCAGCTCCTTTTGATTGACAAAAACGGGAATGATGTAGAGCCTTTTCCATACAATTGGAGAGAAGCAGCTTCCCAGAAAACAGCTGTTTTTGATTATGATAACTTAGGAAAGTACCGATTTTTTACAGTTTTTGGAAACAGCATTCACCTAAAAGATAGAAATAATAAAAAAATTAGTGGGTTTACATTTAAACCTACTAAAAGTCATATAGCTAGCACTCCAAAACACTTTAGAATAAATAGGAAAGACTATATCTTAATAAAAGAGGAGTCTAACCTATTGCATATTTTGGACAGAACTGGAGAACAAAGGGTTCAGTTTTCTACAGATGCGGAATTTTCAGACCAAGATTGGTTTCTATATGACAACCAATTTACTTCAACAACTAAAAAAGGAGAATTAGTCCAGATTAACGAGGCAGGTGAAGTTACAATTAGTAAGCCAAAATTTGAAACTTCTCACCAAATTAATGCAATCAATACTGTCTTGGCTGTAATTTCTGAAAACGAACTCCATATCAATGAAGTTGTAAAAAAGTTAGATTATGGGGTTTACACCAAACCACAAATTTTTGAATTGGGAGAAGACATTTATATTAGCATTACGGACCAACAGGCCAATAAAGTTTATTTGTTTACAGCACATGGTGAACTAGTATCAAGTTTCCCTGTTTTTGGGACTTCTAAAATAGATTTAATTAAAGATACGAATCAAAAATTGAATTTACTGGTTAAAGGCGAAGATAACTCAATCTTAATCTATGAATATTAGTTAAGGATAATACCAAACTAGTAGTTGAATTGATATTACTCAAAAATCTAAATAATTGACTTGATACCGATTAAAATCTGTGTTGTGTTTTTGGAGAAGTTGGGATAACACATTTACTTGTGCGTTGGTATAGAACTGTATTTTGGGAGATGACAAGGAAGAATTTAGGAGCTGGTGCTTATTTAAAATTCGCCTAGTTTGTTGAGCAACAGCAAAGCCTGAATCAATAATTTTTACAGAAGGGAGAAACTCTTTGATTAAGGGGATAAGATAAGGATAGTGAGTGCATCCTAAAACCAAAGAATCTATTTCTTGTTTTTTAAAGTCCGCTATATGCTGAAAAAAAAACGTCTTAAAACTGGAGGTTTCTAGCAAATTATTTTCAACTGCTTCAACTAATTTTTTACCTTCTATTTCAGTGACTTGAATATCTTCCTTTACATATTTTTTAAATGTTTTTGAAAAAAGCGCACTAGACAAAGTCCCTTTAGTTGCCAAAATTCCTATTTTATTATTTGTAGTTTGCAAAGTTGCGGGCTTGATGGCTGGTTCTATTCCTATAAAAGGGACAGCATAATTTTTCCTTAAAACATGAATAGCATTGGTTGTTGCTGTATTGCAAGCTACAATTATGAGCTTGCATTTTTTTTGAATAAGAAGTTCTGTGTTTTTTACACTTAAAGCTACAATTTGCTGTATATTTTTCTCTCCATAAGGGGCGTTTTTACTATCGGCAAGGTAAATGATATTTTCATGTGGTAAAAGTTCGTGTACTTCTTTGTAAATAGAAGTGCCACCTAATCCAGAGTCAAATATACCTATAGAATTATCCATTCGTTGAAAAACAAAAAAGCTGCTCAAATTTAGTCATTTGAACAGCTTTTACAGGTTTAAAATAAATTTATTTATTATTTAGAGCTGCTTTAACGTCATTTATTAAGTCAGTTCCATCTGCCATTAGTACACCACTTCCTACAGAAGAATCAAGTACATAATCATAGCCTTTCTCTCTAGCAACCTCCTGAATTACTTCTCTAGCTTTTTCAAGCACAGGTCTTAATAAGCTCTCTCTTTTTTTCTGAAGGTCTTGTTGAGCATCTTGACTAAATTCAGAAATACTTTGCTGCATTTCTTGAAGTTTCATCATTCTACGCTGATTTTCTTCTTCGGTTTTTGTATCCGCTTCAGCTTGGTAGCGCTCACTTGTTTTTTGCGCTTCTTTCATCATGTCATCAATTTGATCACGATAGCTTTTCTCAATTTTCTCAAGTTCATTTTGAGCCTGTTTGTAGGCGTCCATAGTTTCAATTAACTCTTGTGAGTCAACGTGCGCTACTTTTGATTGCGCATTCATCAAGTTACTAGCTCCAATAAACAAAAGGAAAGCTATACTAAATAATTTAATTCTGTTCATTTTTGTTGATTTAATAGTTATGTATATTAGTTATTTTCACGTAATTCTCTAATTGAATCTCTTCTTCTCTGTTGTTCTTCTTTTTGCCGTTTTATTTCTTCTCTACGCTGTTGGAATTTAGCTTCTCTTTCAGCTTTTATAGAATCTCTTTGTCTTGCTCGTTCATCTAATTGTTGTTCTCTTTCTCTTTCTCTCTGCGCAATTTTTTCTTCCTCAGCTTTCTTTTTTTGCTCGTCTGCTTCTGCATCTTTTACAGATTTGTAATCGCCACCAAAAAGCTCATCTTCTTCTCCTTTACCTTGTAATTGATCTTGCTTAGCGTTTCTTTTAATCAATTTTAAAACAATTTCACTTAAATCATGTCTTCTTGCAGAAAACAACAATAAAGCTTCAGCAGAATTTTCAAAGATAAAATCATATCCTCTATTTTCACCAATTTCTTGCACTGCATTAAAAACTTGATCTTGAATAGGAATTATAATTTGCCTTTTCTGGGTCATTAATTCTCCTCCCACACCAAATTTTTCATCTTGAAACTCAAACATTTTTTCGGTCAAGTATTCAATTTCTTCTTCTTTTTCTTCAATTAATTCAGGAGTTAAAAGTGGTCTTTCGTTTTCCAGTTCCTCTTTTAGCTTCTCAATTTCTGCTTTTTTCTTTGCCAAATCTGAAGACCACTTTTGTGCCTTCATATCAACCATATTCATAGATTGTTGGAATTCAGGAACATTTTCCATAATGTATTCCATATCTACATATCCAATTCTTAAGCCTCTTTGCGCTTGTAAAGTTAAATTAATTAAACAAAAAACAAATAAGATACTTAATTTTTTATTGTTTATCATAATACTGTAAAAATCATGCCAAACTAAAACTGTTGACCAATAATAAAATGAGTTTCCCATCCATTAGCTCCCGTGTTGCTACCAGGAATTGGATCAAAACCGTAACCAAAGTCAATACCTAGCAATCCAAATTGCGGCATAAATATCCTTAAACCTGCCCCTGCAGATCTACTCAAATCAAAAGGTGAATAATTGTCAAATGAATCAAATGCACTTCCCGCCTCAAAGAAAGTTAATCCAAAGATTGATGCACTTGGGTTAAGCGTGATAGGGTACCTTAATTCTAAAGTAAATTTGTTGTAGATAGTAGCACCATCATTAAAGCTTTCTTGGGTTACTTCGGTTCTTCTTCTAGGAATAATAGATTGATTTGGATATCCTCGCAAGGCAATTATTTCTCTTCCGTCCATGGCAAAACCGGCCAAACCATCACCCCCCACAAAGAAACGCTCAAAAGGAGGAATTCCACGGTCATTATTATAGGCGCCTAAAAACCCGAATTCAATGTTTTTCCTCAAGGTTAAATCTCCAACAATCTTATTAAACCATTCTCCTTGAAATTTAACTTTGTAAAATTCTAGCCAATCAAAACGTTGTTGATCAATTCTTGCTAGAGCATCATCATCATTTTCTTCTAAAGCTACCATTCTTTCCTCGCTCAGGGCTTTGTAGTCCACTCCATTAAACAAAGAATAAGGAGGCGTAAATTTGGCAGATATATTAAACCTAGAACCTGATTTCGGGAACACTGGGTTACAACAAGTGTTATCTCTTCTTAGTGCAAAAGTAACGGAAAGGTTATTGGAATGTCCATTAGGAAATCTAAACAAACCTACATTATAATTGCTTAAGTTAAAATGCTGAAATCCTACGTTTGCTGATAAGAAGAAATATTCATCTGGAATTCTTAATTGCTTTCCTAATCCTACATTAATACCTGTAATAGAAAATCTTCTGCTATTATCTGCACGTCTAGTAAATGGATCAAATAAAAACTGTTGTGTTTGTGAAAGCGATACTGAAAGCTGAACTGGTTTTCTTCCTCCCAACCAAGGTTCTACAAAAGTAAGACTATAGTTTCTAAAGGCAATACTGGCTTGTGCTCTTAAAGAAAGTTGCTGACCATCACCCATAGGTAAGGGTTTCCAAGCATCTTTATCTCCAATTCCTCGTAATGAGAAGTTGTTGAAGCTTAAACCAAGCGTACCAATAAATCCACCTCCACCGTAACCACCTTGTAGCTGTATTTGACTGGCTCCTTGTTCTTCAACTTCAAACTCAACATCAACTGTTCCTGCTGCTGGATCTACATTTTTAAGGTCGGGTCTTATTCCTTCTGGGTTAAAGAAACCTAATTGAGAAAGCTCTCTTGCTGTTCTCATAATAGCTTGCTTACTGTATTGCTCGCCAGGAAAAGTTCTTACATTTCTATAAGCAACATGGTCATGAGTACGGTCATTCCCCTTCACTGTAACATTATTAAAGTAAGCTATTTTGCCTTCGTTAATTCTAATTTCAAAATCAATGGTATCATTATATACGCTTGTTTCTACAGGAATAACCCGAGAAAAAAGATACCCATTATCTTGATATAAATCAGTTATATTTTCTTTTTGTTTGGGACCTCCAGTAATTTTCTCATCCATTAAAGGACCGTTGTAAGGGTCTCCTTTTCGGATGGCTAATAGACGAGAAAGTTCTTCGTCAGAATAGACACTATTTCCTAAAAAAGTGATTTCGCCAAAATAATATTGGTTACCCTCATTTATTTCTAAATCAACCTCTACGGTTTTTTCTGAAGTTGCAAACATAGTGTCTGAAACTATTCTTGCATCCCTATAACCTCTCTCTTTAAGTTTATCTACAATTCTAGTTTTATCCTCTTTAAAATCTTCAGGAATAAATTTAGATCGTTTAAAAATTCTGAAAAAGTTTTTTTGCTTTGTATTTTTCATGAACTTTCTAATATTTCTATCAGAAAAAGCTTCATTCCCTTCAACATTAATAGAAGACACCTTTACTTTTTCACCTTTTTTAATATTAATAACCATATCTTCACCAAGAACATTATCTAGTGTATCTTTAACTTCTCTTGTGCTAATTATTGGTTCAACATTTAAAAAGCCTTTTTTTCTATATTTATTTTTGATGGCATTTTTAGTGTTGGCCAGAAAGCTTTCAGTAAGTTTTGTGCCTTTTTTAAGCTTCAATTCTTTTTGGAGCTCTTCTTGCTTTCGTTTTTTTATACCCCTAATTTTAACTTCGTTAAGCTTTGGGACTTCGTTAATTTCTAATTCTAAATCAACTGTATTATCTTCAATATTTGCAATGTAAAAATTTACATCACTAAACAAACCTAGGTCCCATAGTTTATTAATAACTTGGCTAAGTCTTTCTCCTGGAAGGTAAATTTCTTCTCCTTTTTTAAGGCCCGTAAAGGCAATTACTGTGGTTTCATTATAAGTAGTTGAACCAGTAACATTAATTTTACCAAGTTTATATTTAGGTGCATCTCCAATTCCTCTATCTTGCCCAAATACGGCAACACTAAAAAGTATAAATACTGAAATAAAGGTAAATTTTACAGCTCTTATAAAATTAAAGTTGTTCACTTGTTTTTCCAAATCTTCGTTCTCTTTTTTGGTAATTATAAATTGCATCAAATAAGTGTTCTTTTCTAAAATCTGGCCATAAGACATCAGAGAAGTATAATTCTGCGTATGCTATCTGCCACAGCAAAAAGTTACTAATGCGTTGTTCTCCACTTGTTCTTATAAGTAAGTCAACATCTGGCATATCAAAAGTATAAAGATGCTGATTAATTAACTGGTCTGTTATTTCCTCTAGTTGAATTTGATTATTTTTTACTTTTTCACTAATGCGCTGAACCATGCATTTAATTTCTTCTCTTGACCCATAACTTAATGCCAGAGTTAAGGTCATTTGGTGGTTAGACGAAGTTTTATTGATCACCTCTTCTAACTCAATTCTTGCTTTTTCTGGCAAGGTGCTTAGATTGCCAACAGAGTTAAGTCTAATGTTATTTTTTTGAAGTGTGGGTAATTCTTTTTTTAAAGAACTCACAAGTAATTTCATTAAAGTATTTACTTCAAATTTTGGACGATTCCAGTTTTCTGTAGAAAAAGCAAATAATGTTAAATTTTTAACTCCAATTTCTGCGCTATACTCAACCGCTTCCCTAACAGACTTAGTTCCTTTTTCGTGTCCAGCAACCCTAAGCAAACCCTGTTTTTTTGCCCAACGCCCGTTGCCATCCATTATAATGGCAATATGTCCTGGTATTTTATCTTGAATTAGTTTCTTTTCCATTAAAAATTACAATAACAAGGTTTCCTACCAAAAGAATAGGTCAACACAAGACCTGCAAACATATACCAATCATTTTTATTAGCATTACCAAATTCTGGGAAATTATTATTTCCTATTTCATTTGGTGCACTACCGTCCAAATTATCTGTAAATGTATATCTAGCTCCAAATTCACCTGCCACCACAAAATGATCTCCAAAGTTCATTTTAATCCCAAAGACCATTGGTATTGCAAAGTTATTATTTCGATCTCCTCTTCTTAACTGACCATTATCTACAAAATGATGGTGACTTAAGAAAAAAGTTGGTCCCGTATATAGATAAGGAACAATTTCTGATTTGTGATTATGTGGATCCCAATCCCAAAACAAGTACTCAATCCCCACAGAAAACTCATCAATTTCTGTATTGAACCTGTAACCCCGAGAAATTCTTGCATTACTATCTGAACGTAAATCGTCATCAAAAGTTCTTAAACGCATATACGAAAACCTGAAAGCATGTCTTGTGCTTCGGTTCCATTTAAAAATAGCCCCTAGGCTTCCTTTACTTCTATGCAAATAGTCTTGCGGATTCATAAATGAATTAGAACCTACATCACCAGAAAAATTTGTTCCGCCAACCATCAATCCTATCTCATAAGTTTGTGACTGAACAAAACTAAATGTCAAAAGCCCAAATAATGCTATTAACCTGTATCTCATATATTATAAAAGTGTGCAAATATAATAATTATAGATTGCCTTATTCTTTTTTTGTTTAAAATTGAAACAATATTTACTTCCCTTAATTTATTCATTAAACATTGTGCGTTAATAAATAAAAACTGCTATAAACTATAATAACTATACTAAAAACGGAAGTTGCTTAAGTTTATTTTACACTATTGAAGATATGCTTGGGTTTTTAATTCTGGTTTTTAAAATTCCTACTGTCTTCTCCCCACAAAAGTTTTTTCCTTAAGGTTTGTAAAAAGCTATCTAACTGAAGACTAATTAAGTGAATTGAAAAACTTGCTTTTTTGACATTAACTTCTGTATTTGCTGGAACGGTAAAAACTTTTGAATCTACAGATATTAAAAAATCTTCTTCTCTTGTTGTTACTTTAAACCTAGTAGAGTGTTGGTCTGGAAAAACTAAAGGACGTGCATTTAAGTTATGTGGAGCAATTGGGGTTAAAACTAAGGAATTACTTTCTGGAGTAATTACTGGCCCTCCACAACTCAACGAATAACCTGTCGATCCTGTTGGTGTTGATAAAATTATACCGTCAGACCAATATGCATTTAGGTATTCTTTATTTAACCAAGTTTCAACTGTAATCATTGCTGTGGTATTTCTCCTTGAAATAGCCATTTCATTTAATGCAAAGCATTTCTCTGGAAAATTTGGAGCATTAGATCTTACTTCTAATAAACTTCTCTCTGTAATGTTGTACTTTTGAGACAGTATTTCATCAATAGCAGGTTGAATTTCTTCTTTATGAATACTAGCCAAAAACCCTAAGCGTCCTGTATTTATTCCAACAATAGGTATCTTTAGATGTTTCACAAAATCTACTGCCGCCAAAATTGTGCCATCACCGCCTAATGAAAAAAACAAATCAAAACTACTATCTAATTTTGTGAAAGTGATAAACTGGTTGGTTGACTGAATAATATTTTTTTCAATCAACATTTGATAGTATTGAGATTCTATATGAACTTCAATTAATTTATTTTCAAGAACCGATAAGAGTTGTTGTACGTATTTACCTGAATCAGGATAAAAAAACTGACCAAAAACAGCTACTTTCATTTTTTAAATATTTAAAAACTTATCAAAATAAGCTGAATTTTCTTTTAAGCTTTCTGAGTGTTGGTCATCTTCATGGTAAGATAACACCTCATAATCATACCTTCTTAAGGTTTGCAAAATTTCATTCATCCCGTTATGATCTAAGCGCAAAGAAAGCTCTATGTACTCATTATCCACACTTGAGGTATATACCCCTAAAATTTTAGCGTTTTGACTTTCTACTATCTGTGAAAGCTCTGAATATGTGAAATCAATTCGCTTTTTTCTTAACCTAATCTCTTCTCCTCTAAAATTGAGAAATGGTAAATCACTAAAGCTTGATAAAAAATCATTTAAATGTACCATACCTATTAGTTTTTCATCATTTAGAACAGGCAAGACATCAGTTTGATGTTGTGAAAATTTAGTCAAAAGCATTAAGTCTGATGCATCCTCTGAAATAGAAAACTTACGTATTAAATACGCATGCTCTTTTAATTGGTCTGTAAATGATATTCCTTCTAAATCATCCATAGAGATACACCCTAAAAACTTTTTATTCTCAAAAATAGGTAAGTTTTTTTGAAAATTTTCAATAGCATAAGCGTGTAGTTTCCCAACCTCATCACTTAGTTGGAAACTTAAGTTATTTTGCTCTATTAAGGCTTTTGTTTGCATAAGCATGTATTGTTATGCAAAGTAACAATTTTATGTTTGATGATACTTTATATTTAGTAAATTTATAATTAGTCAATCAATCGAGTTTTAAAATAGGACTAAAAAAAATTGAATTATTTTTAATTTGATTAGGCAAAACAATCATTCCAAAAGTTTAGAGACAAGCTATTTTCTTTTACAGTAATTTCAAATAATAACTAGTATAATATGCATGCCATAATACAGGAATCAGATTATGAACAAGTAAATAGTAGAAAAATGAATGCGCTAAAAAGCATCTCTTGATGGTTAATTGGTATAAATAATTATCTTTACACCAATGAACGGAATTGATATTTTTATTGGTGTTTTAATAGTATTTGGTTTATTTAGAGGTTTTCAAAAAGGTTTAATACTGGAGCTTGCTTCTGTGCTTGCACTAATTTTTGGACTTATAGGAGCCTTTACTTTTTCTGATTTAACCAAGGTTTATTTACTTGGTTGGTTAAAATGGGAAGAAGAATACCTTCAAATAGCTTCTTTCATACTCACTTTTCTTGGTATAGTAATTTGTATCACTCTTATAGGTAAACTGTTAACAAAGTTTATGCAAGCCATTGCACTTGGAGGAGTCAATCGTATTTTTGGCTCTGTTTTTGGAGGCCTTAAAATGCTGCTTATAGTTATTTTACTAATGCTTGTTTTTAAGGCTATAAATACTGGAACAGATTGGTTTGAAAAAGAACAGCTACACAAATCTAAATCCTATGCTTTTTTAGATAATCAATTAATCAATTATCTTCCAAATCTAATTGATTACGCTAAAGAAAACGAAATTATTTCTGATGAAATTGAAGTGATCTTGAAGTAATACGAATTGATGTAACTTAAGCTTGAACACTAAAAGTTGATACGAATTTCAATTACACTAAAGCTTCAGTTCTTTTATTTTATCCGAAGGAATCCAAGCTGTATTGTCATTGGCTATTCTAATTTTGGTGAAACTTCTATATTCTTCTTCAATTTTCACTTTTGTCCCTTCATGAAGTGTAAATGACTTCGAACTTCTCTCGTTCGGTTCATTGAGCAATTCTACTTCACCTGCAAAAACGATTGCATAGCGTTTGCTGTCTAGTAATTTTAACTGTTGGTTAGCTATCCAAAAGAAGCTTAAAGCAACAAGCACTGAAAGTACTGAAAAACTTAGAGTTAATCTTTTAACAGCAGTTTTTTTCATAAATAAAAATAGAACAAAAAACAACAATGCGCAAAGACTTCCTAAAATAGCAAAGATGGCCCACTGAGCTTGGTCAAAAGCAAAAATTATATTTTCTTTTTGTAGTTCAAATTCTGAAGTTGAAGCCATTTCAATCTCATCAAATCGTTTGTTTTCAGCAAATTTTAAATTATTTTGAATCGATTTATTGGTTGGAGCAAGCATTAAAGCAAGCTCATAATAATATATACTTTCAGCTATTTTTTGTTGCTTGTAATAGGCATTACCAAGGTTATAAAAAAGTTCAGCAGAAACTTTTCCGTCTTCAATTATTTGCTTGTACAGTCTTGTTGCTTCTCT
>SL_7KL_010_BRINEDRAFT_10000721_pt1 | contig 15823 bp, 11 predicted proteins | sample SodLak_010_BRINE_FD_10663 | JGI IMG/M metagenome (IMG submission 10663)
GGATGTAGAGGCGGGTGGATGCCTCGCTGGCATGGCCCAGGGAGAACTTCACGAGCTCGACGGCGGCCGCGATGTGGTCCACGAGCCAGTCGTCGCGTCGGTGGGGTTCGACCGCGTCGGCGATCACGCCGCGGTAGATGGCGACGGTCAGGTGCACGGCGTAGGTGTGGCGCAGGTCGTGGAGACGAAAGGCATCGGGGAAGGTTCCGTCGATGCGTTCTCGTACGAACGAGGCGGCTTCGGCGACGACGTGCTGGAAGCTCGAGTAGGACAGGGGGCGTCCGGTGTACTCGTTGAGGAACAGCACCGGGCTTGCGCCGTCTGGGCTGACGAGCCGTCGGCGGGTCGCCCCGTCGAGGTTGGCCCATCGATGTGTGGTGATCTCGCCTTCGCTGTTGGCGTAGCGCACCCGCGCGGAGTCGGCATCGACGATGCGCAGCGGATCGTCGGGCCGATAGGTGGTGCTTTCAGCGATCTCGGCGCGGGATCCAGTGATGTAGTGGTGGACCGCTTGGAGCCGGTGCGAGAAGACGAGCGCGTCACCGCCGGCGTCGCCCTTGGTGATGTGATCGGCGACGCGCATCGTGGTGATCGGCAGCGTGCCGACAGGCGGGATCTCGTAGGTCGTGACGTTGGCGAGGTTGTTGCGACGCAGGCCGGCAGCGAGGCCCAGCGAGATCACGGCGTGGTCTCGATCGGCGCCCTTGTAGGCGTCCTGCGTGCCATCGAGGTCGACACGCAGTGCGCCGGCGAGCAGGTGCTCGGCGAAGGCAGGTGTGAGGGGCGTGCCGGCCGAGCCGGTGTTTCGCCGTCGTGGCCGGTAGCGCGCGATGGTGGTGCCACGTCCGCCCTGGGGGTGGGCGAAGGACACGATGGCGAACGGCGGCGGGTGGTGGAGGCGTCGCTGGAGGTACTCGTAGAGGCGCTTGATTGCGGACGCCGCCCGGCCCCACCCTTCCGAGCTGAGGAGCTCGCTGCTGGTGCCGTACTGGCGGCGGCGGTAGTAGGAGGCGAAGTGCTCCTCGGTCGCCTCCAGGACGGGGTCCGAGCCGACCAGGCGCGGGTTCAGCGCGCAGGTGTTGCAGAGGTGGTCGAGCCAGCCGGCGAGGTCGGACGCGAGCCTGCGGGCGGTGGTCAGGTTGGGGGTGCCCAGCGTGTGGTGGCGCAGGAAGTTGCTGGTCGTGACGTTGATGCGTCCGTCGATGGTGATGAACGGTGCCAGGACGCGGTCACTGACATCGACCGGCAGCGCGGGCTCGTCGAGCGCGCGGGAGACGATGTCAGGGTTGTAGACGATCGGTGTGTGGACGCGGATGTGATGCGGCACGGTGCTCCCTTCCTGGGACACCGTCTCGTGCGGTCAAGTGCTGCGCCCGAACGCGAGAGTCCCACCTGCCAGAAGTGTTACCGGCAGGTGGGACATCTCGGTTTGGTCACGGCCGCCGTCTGCAGGAGCTGTCACTCGCCCCTACAGGGGACACACAGACTTTGGTCTGTCTTAGCTGCAGCCGCTGGTGGTCCCGCAGGACTCGCACACGTGGCAGGCACCTGCACGCTGCATCTTGATCCCGCAGTCGAAGCACATCGGCGCGTCGTGGTCCACGGGCAGAGCCGCGGCACTGACCGCCGGCACCGGCTCCGCGCGCGCCACCGACTCCGCCGTTGGACCGGCCGGCACCTCCGGCGTGCTGTCGCCGTAGCCCTCATCCAGCATCCGGGTGCGCTCCTCGAGGGTGTAGACCCCGAGCGCCTCGCGCTGGTCGTAGGGCAGGTACTCGAGCGCCAGCTTGCGGGCCAGGAAGTCCACCACCGAGGTTGCGAAGCGGATCTCATCGTCGTCGGTCATGCCCGCCGGCTCGAAGCGCATGTTCATGAACTTCGACACGTACGCCTCGAGGGGCACGCCGTACTGCAGCCCGATCGACAGCGAGATGGAGAAGGCATCCAGCAGCCCCGACAGGGTCGAGCCCTGCTTACCGAGCTTGACGAACAGCTCACCCACACCGTCACCCGGGTACTCCCCGGCGGTGATGTAGCCCTTGGCGTCGCCGACCCGGAAGCTGATGGTCTGCGACGGTCGTGTCTTGGGCAGCTTGCGCCGCTGCGGCACGTGCACCACCTCGGCGGCGGGGACCTCCGCCACCTTCGACTCCTTCTTGGACACGCTGAGCGGCTGGGCCACCTTGCAGTTGTCGCGGTAGATGGCGATCGCCTTGATGCCCATCTTCCAGGCATCGAGGTGGAGCTGCTCGACGTCCTCGATCGTCGCCGTCTCCGGCAGGTTGACGGTCTTGGAGATCGCGCCGGAGATGAAGGGCTGCGCCGCGGCCATCATGCCGACGTGGCCCATGTAGTGGATGGCGTCGTCACCCATGGCGCACTGGAACACCTTGGTGTGCTCGGGCTTGAGCGCCGGCGCCCCGTGGATCGTCTTGTTCTCATCGATGTAGGCGACGATCGCCTCGACCTGCTCCTCGGTGTAGCGCAGGTGGCGCAGCGCCTGGGGCACGGTCTGGTTGACGATGGTCATGGAGCCACCGCCCACCATCTTCTTCAGCTTCACGAGCCCGAGGTCCGGCTCGATGCCGGTGGTGTCGCAGTCCATCATCAGGCCGATGGTGCCCGTGGGCGCGAGCACCGTGGCCTGGGCGTTGCGGTAGCCGTGCTCCGCACCCAACGCGTAGGCCTCGTCCCAGGCGGTGCGCGCAGCCTGCATCAGATCGCGCGGCACCGGACGCGGGTCGATGTCGTGAACCGCCTCACGGTGCTTGCCGATCACCCGCTGCATGGGCTGGGCGTTCTTTGCGTGGCCGGCGTGGGCACCTTTGACCCGTGCGAGCTCCGCGGAGGTGCGGTAGGCGTGCCCGGTCATCAGCGCGGTCAGCGCCCCAGCCCACGCGCGCCCCTCCTCGGAGTCGTAGGGCAGGCCGAGCGACATCAGCAGGCCACCGAGGTTGGCGTAGCCGAGCCCGAGCTCCCGGAAGTCACGGGCGTTCTGGCCGATCGCCTCCGTGGGGTAGGAGGAGTAGCCGACGATGATCTCCTGGGCGGTGAGCACCACCTCGACGGCGCGCTTGTAGGCCTCCACGTCGAACCGGCCCGCCTCGTAGTCGTAGAACTTCTTGAGGTTGAGCGATGCGAGGTTGCAGGCGGAGTTGTCGAGGTGCATGTACTCCGAGCAGGGGTTGGAGCCGTTGATCCGTCCCGACTCCGGCGAGGTGTGCCAGTCGTTGATCGTCGAGTCGTACTGCAGACCGGGGTCGGCGCACTCCCAGGAGGCCTGGGAGATCTGGCGCATGACCTCACGGGCGTCCTTCTCCTCGATCACCTCGCCGGTGGTCACGGAGCGGACCGGGTAGGTGGTGCCCTCCTCGTAGGCCCGCATGAACTCGTCGGTGACCCGCACGGAGTTGTTGGCGTTCTGGTACTGGATGGACGCGTAGTCCTCACCGTCGAGGTCCATGTCGAAGCCGGCCTCGCGCAGCACGCGGACCTTCTTCTCCTCGCGGGCCTTGGTCCAGATGAACTCCTCGATGTCGGGGTGGTCGACGTTGAGGATCACCATCTTGGCGGCACGGCGGGTCTTGCCACCGGACTTGATGGTGCCGGCGGAGGCGTCGGCGCCGCGCATGAAGGACACGGGACCGGAGGCCTCGCCGCCGCCCTTCAGCGTCTCCTTGGAGGAGCGGATGGTGGACAGGTTGATGCCCGAGCCCGAACCGCCCTTGAAGATCGTGCCCTCCTCCACGTACCAGTTGAGGATCGACGACATGGTGTCCTCGACGGCGAGGATGAAGCAGGCGGAACACTGCGGCTCCTCCTCCACGCCGACGTTGAACCACACGGGCGAGTTGAAGGCGGCCTTCTGGTGGACGAGCAGGTGCTTGAGCTCGTGGTTGAAGACCTCCGCGCTGGCCTCGTCGGCGAAGTAGCCGCCGTCGATGCCCCAGGCGGTGATCGTGTCGGCGACCCGGTCGATCATCTGGCGGACCGAGTGCTCACGCTCGGGCGTGCCCAGCGTCCCGCGGAAGTACTTCTGGCTGACGATCTGGGTGGCCATCATCGACCAGCTCTTCGGGAACTCCACCCCGCGCTGCTCGAAGGAGGTGGACCCGTCCCGCCAGTTGGTCAGGATCGCGTCACGCAGCTCCCACTCGAGCTCGTCGTAGGGGTGGGTGCCCTCACGGGTGAAGAAGCGCTCGAGGTGCAGGCCTGCGCGCCCGTCGCGTTCCTCGACGCGCAGGGGCGCGGAGGGCACGTCGATGAAGGCCTCGTCGGTGTGGGCGGTGTCCGCGGTGGTGTCTGACATGGGTCCTCTGGCTCCTCTTCCCTGGCACCCGGCGGTCCATCAGAGACCAGCGGCAGGCGCGGCGTGGCTCGGGCTGTGGACCGACGACGGTGGAACTACATCCGTGCAAGTCCGGGGCGCACTCAACCTGCCAACGCCACCGTACGCAAGCATCCCGGCCGCACCCATCTCCACACTGCACACAACCTGTGGGGGCTCCTCGCCCCAGGGTGACACAAGATGTTGTGTTTGCACAGCCTCTCCCCCTCCTACTCCCCCGTCTGTCCCCAGTTCGGTGCCGGGTTGTCCACAGGAGGTTCCGCCACAGCTTCGGCCCAAGTAGCGCGCGTGACGCACACGCTGTCCCGTCGCCGCTCACCGGGGTGCGTCACCGACCAGGCCCAGGACACCCCTGTGGGTGCGCCGTAGGTGCGGCTCCTCCATCGCAGGCAGCGCGCTGAGTAGCATCTGCCATCAGGACCTCTCGCGACTGGAGTGCCGATGGGGACCCACGAGGCGGATGACGGCACCGAGCAGGGCGATCCGGAGCACGATCAGTCACTGGATGCAGGACAGGCCGTGTCAGCGTCTGGTAGTGCGATGGCCGGTGACACCGACCCCGCCGCCGACGCCCCCCTGATGGTGTCGCGCGCCGGTGATCAGCGGGTGCCCGTGTGGCTCGACACCTCCGTGCAGTACACCTGGCGCGGCATCGTGCTGCTGGTGGGGGCGGCGTTCGCGATCTACGCGATGACCCGGCTCTACCTCGTCACCCTGCCGGTGATCATCGCGCTGATCCTGTCCACGCTGTGCGTCCCTCCCGCACGCAAACTCGAGCGCCGCGGGCTACCCCGGCTCGCCGCGGCGATCCTGGTCGTCGTCGGTGGTGTCGGGACCTTCTTCGGGATACTCGCAGCCCTCACCCCCGCCTTCGTCGCGCAGATCCAGCAGCTCGGTCCCACGGTGATCGAGGGCTTCGACCAGCTCCTGCTGTGGCTCGAGGAAGGCCCCATCGGCTACGACCGCGAGCAGCTCGACGAACTGCTCGCCACGGCGATGACCTCCCTGGAGGGAGCTGCCGGGACGATCGCGAGCCAGATCGGCACCCTCGCCCTGGCACTGGCGGAGGGTGTCACCGCCCTGGTGCTCGCGCTGGTGCTGCTGTTCTTCTTCGTCAAGGACGGCGAGCAACTGGTCAGCTGGTTCCAGCGTCTGGTCCCTGAGACCCACCGCAACGATGTCCGCGCGGCCGGTCAGCGCGGCTGGGTCGCGCTGTCGGGCTTCGTACGGGGCACCTCCGCCGTGGCGCTGATCGATGCCGTGGGCATCGGGCTCGGCCTCCTGATCCTGGACGTGACACTGGTGCTCCCACTGTCGGTCCTGGTGTTCTTCGGCGGCTTCGTGCCGGTGATCGGGGCCTCGGTGACGGGACTGCTGGCGGTGCTGGTGGCGCTGGCGGATCAGGGGATCGGGACGGCACTGATCGTCGCCGGCGTCGTCCTGGCCGTGCAACAGATCGAGTCCAACCTCCTGCAGCCCACCATCATGCGCCGCGCGGTCTCCCTGCACCCGGTGGTGATCCTGGGGGTCCTGACCGCAGGCGCCGTACTCATCGGGATCATCGGCGCGTTCCTCGCGGTGCCGATCACCGCGGTGATCGCCGCGGTCGGCAACGAGATGCGCCTGCGCACCCGGATCAGACGTGCCGGCCACACCCCGGGTCCGACCCCGGTGGGTGGTCCCGGGGTCGATCCTGAGACCCTGATGGCACAGTTCCCCGAGGAGACGAAGCTGCGCTCCGCCAAGCTCCGCCGTGACGATGGCAGCGGGCGTGAACGCCGGCCGCGGCGTCACCGGCGTCGGACACGGGTGACGGTGGCGGCCGAGGACCCGCCTGGACCCCGCCGCCGGCGTCACCGTCGAACCCCTTCGGCACCCGACGACGTCACACCGCAGGCGGCGGCACCGGCCGATGACGTCACACCGCAGGCGGCGGCACCGGCCGATGACGTCACACCGCAGGCGGCGACACCGGCCGATGACGAGGCGGATCGCTGAGACCCGCGGGGGCGCACCGGCCGGCGCGTCGGCTCACGCCGTAGGCACGCCCCACCCCGGCGCGTGCCGCTGCGGGGGAACCATCGAGGTCAACTGCTCGGCCACCTCCAGCACCAGCGCCTCCCGACCGACGTCGGCCACGATCTGGACCGCGAGCGGCCGGCCACCCTCCTCCCACAAGGGCACCACCGCAGCGGGCACGTCGGCGAGGTTCCAGGCAGCCGAGAAGGGGTAGGCCGACAGGTTGGCGGCGATGTTCGCAGCCCAGGGGCGGGTGTGCCAGGCCGTGGCTGCGGGCTGGGCACGGGCGAAGGCCGGGGTGAGCAGGACGTCATGGTCGGCGAAGAAGGGCGCCAGCCGCTCCCGCCAGTCCACGGCATCGGCGTCGTCGACGGGTGCGACCTTGGCCAGCCGCTCCCCCGCTGCCACATGCGCCCGGGTCCGCGGCTGCAGCAGGTCAGGATCGAGGTCCAGGGCAGCAACATCCGCGCCGGCGCCCTGGGTCCAGCGCGCCACCACCGCCTGGACCACGGCGCGCTCGTAGGGAGGGTCCGCGCGGACGACGCTGCAGCCCGCGTGGTGCAGCAGGCGTCCCGCCTCGAGGACCGCTTCACGCCAGGCACCGCTCACGCTCGCACCTGGGGCAGGGGAACGCCACGACACCGCGACCTCGATGGGATGCGGGCGTACCTCCGTCGGCGGCACGGCGACGCCGGTCAGCACGTCGAGCAGCAGACGCAGATCCGCGACCGTCGTCGCCAGCGGGCCGAAACGGGTCATCCCGAACCAGTGCGGCACTCCGGCCAGTTCGACACCGAGGTAGGGCGAGCCCGGTCGCAACCCGATCACTCCGCAGGCGGCCGCCGGGATGCGCACGGAACCGAGCCCGTCGGTCCCCACCGCCAGGGGCACCACACCGGCCGCGACGGCGGCAGCGGAACCGCCTGAGGAGCCACCTGCGCTGCGCGTCGGGTCCCAGGGGTTCACGGTCGTCGCGGCTGGATCATCCGTGGTGCCCCACAGTGACAGCTCCGGGCACCGGGTCTTGCCGAGGATGATGGCCCCTGCCGCCCGCAGGCGCGCCACCAGCGGGTGATCCTGGTCCGCGGTGGCGGCGGAGGTGGCGAGCGAGCCATGGCGGGTCTGCTCTCCCGCGACCTCGATGACGTCCTTGACCGCGATCGGGACGCCGGCCAGGGGCAGGTCGGCCCGGTCCGGGTGACGATCGACCGCGTCCGCCTCCTCGAGCGCCGCTCGGTGACGGACGGACGCGAACGCACCGAGCCGCGGCTCGACCGCCTTGAGGTGCGTGAGGTGCGCCGACACCACCTGACGGGCATCGAGCGCCCCGGTACGGACCGCCTGCGCGAGGTCTTCGGCCGTGCGTCCCACCAGTTCCACCACTCGCCTCCGGTTCCCTCGGTACTGTCGTCGTGGCCAGCGTCACAGTAGGGCCGTACGGGTGCCCATGCGTCGAGCACCCTTCGAGCACGCCCGTCACCCCGGAGCACAACGTGTCTTCTGCCCGCCAGCGCCCTGAGGTTCACCTGCGCGTGCTCGTCCCCGACGACGCCGGCTGGGTGGCGACCATGGACCGCAAGGCGGCGACCTCGCTGGCTCGCCCGATCGGCTTCGTCGAGGACCGGCTGCGGGAGGAACTCGATGCCGGCGGCTGGGCCAACGACGACGGGTTCGGCTGGTCGATCATCATCGACGGTTCGACGGCTGGATTCGCACTGGTGCAAGGGCTGAGCGGGCCGTCCGCGGAGCTCGAGCTGCGTATCGGCCCCAAGGCTCGGGGCCGGGGCGCAGGCCGTGAGGTCCTGCGGCAGCTCGCCGACCACCACTTCGCCGCCTCACCTGAGCTCAGGCGGCTGACCGGACGCGCCCACGAGCACAACGTGCCGATGCAGCGGGTGTTCAACGCCGCCGGCTTCCGCATGGAGGCCCGCTACCGCGACAGCTTCCCGCAGGGCGACGGCAGCGCGGCCTCTGAGTGGGGCTACGCGCTGACCCGCAAGGACTGGCAGGCCGGTAGGCACCGCATCGAGGAGGTGGGCTACGACCTGCACGGTCTGAGCTTCGAACTGGACGAGACCATCGAAGGTGACCAGGCCACGGGTCTGCTGGTGAAGTTCCTCCAGGAAGGGCGCCGGGTCATCGCGCGCTACACCGCGGACCAGCAGCTCGACGGCGAGGCCGGCGGCATCCTCAGCGGTGACGTGCTGCGGTATCGCTTCGTGCACGCCGCCGAGGACGGCCCGAGCGTCGAGGAGGTACTCGGCCGGGGACGGGCCCGCCTCCAACGCCGGGAGGACGGGCGGTTGGAGATCGTCGACAAGTGGTCAGACGAACGCGGCTCCCACGGCCAGCGTGTGCTCGTCCAGCGTGTCACCGAGGGCTGAGTCCACCCGCGCGGGTGGTGAGCGACGAGTTCCCGTGGACCGCGCAGCAACGGCCGCCGTGGTCGATGCCTGGGCTGACGCCCAGGGAACGACCAGGTGGCGCTCGGCGACGCACCGCAGGTGGTCAGCAGCTGGGCCCACGCCCAGGGAACGACCAGGTGGCACTCGGCGACGCACCGCAGGTGGTCAGCAGCTGGGCCCACGCCCAGGGAACGACCAGGTGGTCCTCTACTGTGCACCTTCGGGGATCCGCTCGACGGCGATGTGCAGGGCGTTGGCCAGGGCGAAGCAGGCGCCGTCCTCGTCGATGACCGCAGCGCGAGCGCGGATCTTGCGGCCATCGACGTCATCGCAACGTGCAACGACCCTGAGGGGCTCCTCGACGGGAACCTCGCGGTAGTGGCGCACCTCGAAGCCGGCGAGCAGGGCACCGACCGCGCCCTGCGCGCGGATCTGGTCGATGGCCGACCACACCGTCGGGCAGTCGAGCACCGCCGCTACCAGCAGCGGGTCGACGACCCCGTCGCGACCGAGCGCTGCAGCGGGCAGCCAGGGGGCCACGATCGTGCCGTCAGCCGTCGGTCGGGGGTGCATCCGCACGCCCTGGGGGTGCGTCGGCTCGGGACCGCACACGAAGCAGGTCGGGTACTCGTGCTGTGGAAGCGGCTCGGGGAACGGCACCCGCCCGAGCTCCGCGAGGTCGAGGCCGAGCGGCGCGGGGTCGTGGCCGGCGAGCTCCACCTCGGCGGAGGTCAGCAGGCGGTCCCCCGCAAAGGTCTCCACCCGGTAGCGGGCGGGTCCGTCACCGGCCCGCACGCGCGTGCGCACGGCCACGCCCAGCGGGGTCGGGGCGTGCAGCCGGGCGGTGAAGCCGGTCAGGGGTGCACCGAAGGGGTCGGCCTGGCGCGCGATCGCTGCGCTGGCACCCGCCGCCAGTCCGCCCTGCAGGATGCCCGGCGGGCCGTCGAGCCCGACCGCCGCTCGCAGCTCACGAACCAGCCACCCACCGTCATCGACCGTTGCATCGGTGCCGAGCTCCAGTCCGAGCGCCGGCGGCCCGGCCGGCCCTACTGGCCCTGCTGCTGGAGATGTGCTCATCTGCAGCACGCTACTCGGCATCAAGCGCTGATGAGGAGCCGGAGATGGCACACCGCTGGGGCATCATGGGCACCGGGATCATCGCCGAGGCCTTCCTCACGGCGATCCGCGCTGAGGGCAGCGACGTCGTCGCGGTGTCCTCAGCAGACCCCGCACGAGCCCAGGCCTTCGCCGCCGCGCATGGTGTCGAGGTGGCGTGCGCTCCCCACGCCCGACTGCTCGCCGAGGCCGAAGTCGACGTGGTCTACATCGCCACGACCAACGAGCGCCACCACCTCGATGCCGCGGCCTGCATCGCCGCGGGTATCCCGGCGCTGGTCGAGAAGCCCTTCGCGCTGGACGCAGCCACGGCGCGTGCGGTGCTGACCGCGGCCGAGGGGGCCGGGATCTTCGTGGCGGAGGCGATGTGGATGCGCCTGCAGCCTGCCTACCAGCGGCTCCGGGCGGAGCTCGCGGCGGGGACCATCGGACAGCCGGGCCTGGTCGAAGCGTCCTTCGGCGTGGTGCTCAACGACGACCCGCAGCGCCGGTGGCGTTCGGCCGCCCTCGGCGGTGGCACCCTGCTGGACACCGGCATCTACCCCGCGACCCTCGCCCACGACGTGCTCGGTGCAGCGACCGAGGTCCGCGCCACGGGGATGATCGGCCCCACCGAGGTCGATCTGCGGCTCGGGGTGACGACGAACCACCCGACGGGGGTCGCGGTGTGGTCGACCTCCTTCCTCGAACCTGCCGGGGTACGGGCCCAGGTCAGCGGCACAGAGGGACGTCTCGTGCTCGGCGAGCCCTTCCACCACGCGCCGAGCCTGACCCTGATCCGTGCGGACGGCGGCAGCGAGGAGCTACCGGTCGTCGACCCTGAACTGGCCTACCGCCTCGAGGTGCGCGAGGTGGAGCGCTGCCTGGCGGCGGGCGAGGTACACAGCCCGTGGCTGCGGCCCGAGGACACCCTCGCGGTGCTCGACACCCTCGATCAGATCTCCACCCAGATCGGCCTGCGCCGGCCACCCCTGGCGCCCCTGCCGTGAGCACGGCCTCACCACCGACGTCGCGGATACTCGTCTGGAGCGCCTGCGCCGCGTAGGTTGCCCGCACCGTCCTCACACCCCCGTCAGGAGCCCACCCACCGTGCGCTGTCCAGGCTGCGGGATCGATCACGATCGTGTCGTGGACTCCCGTCCTGCCCTGGCGGGCGACGCGATCCGTCGACGGCGTGAGTGCCGCGACTGCGGGCTGCGCTTCACCACCTTCGAGCGCGTGGAACTACCGGAGCTGTCGGTGCGCAAACGCTCCGGCCGATCGATCCCCTTCGACCGGGCACGGGTACTCGACGGCATGGCACGTGCTGCCAAAGGCCGCGTCGAGCCGCCGGCCCTCGAGGAGGCTGCCGCCGAGGTGGAGCGCGAGCTGCGCAGCCTCGGCAACCGCGAGGTCAGCTCGGAACAGGTCGGGCTGCAGGTCCTCAATCAGCTCCGCGACCTCGATGACGTCGCCTATGTCCGGTTCGCCAGCGTCTACAAGGATTTCCAGGGCCCCGAGGACTTCGAGACGGAGCTGTCCAGCCTCCGCAAGGACGCACCACCCAAGACGCCTGAGGGTCCGGCGCACGCACCATCACGCACCGGGTGATCGCGGCGTCGCTGGCGACCAGTAGCCCTGCCCGGGTGGTGCGCTCAGCGTGTCGGTAGCAGGACCACGGTCCACGGGGCGAGCTCGCCCCCACCGATGCCGTTCAGCTCCCGGAGCGCTTCCAGCTGCGCGCGGGGGTCGACACCCTCGGGCGCGGATGCGCGGGCCACATCCCAGAGGGTCTCCCCCGGCTCGATCACCGCGTGACCCGCAACCGGGTCGTCGAGCTCTGCCTGCGCACTGACGGTGCCGAGGGCAGCACCCACGAGGAGCACGACCGCGATCAGGAGCAGCAGCACGCCGAGCCGGCGACGGCGGAAGGTCGCCTGCGTGGGATGCGAAGCGGTGACGGCGCTCATGACAGGCTCCTGCGGTCCTTGGGGGTACCGCCCGATCGTGCCGACCCGCCAGCGTTGTCGGCTCCACGGTCGAACAACACCCGAACGAACGAGCGTTCGCTGCCAGTGAACCGAACGCGCGTTCCGNCGTCAAGCCGGGCGCGAACGAACGTTCCCCCGTAACACNTGCTGGATGTGCTACCTTGGACGAACGAGCGTTCGGCACTCGCAACCCACGAGCAGTGCAGCAGCAGTGCACGAGCNGTGCAGCTGCAGTGCACGAGCAGTGCAGCTGCACAGCGACAGCGCACNCGCGGTCCAACACCGGTGCCGGGCGCAACCCGGAGCAACGCCACCCGCACGAGCACGAGCCGGACGCGCACCTCGGCGGAGGAGGGACGACATGGGCGGCACGCAGGACAGGGACATACCCACGGACACCGATGGGGCCACGGAGCCAACGGAACCGACGAAGCCGACCGCGGCTGAGGTCGGTGCTGAGCTGACCCCACGACAGCGGGCGATCCTGGAGATGATCCACGCCCACGTCGACGAGCACGGCTACCCGCCCTCGGTACGCGAGATCGGCGATGCGGTCGGACTACGGTCACCCTCCTCGGTCCACAGCCAGCTCGAGAGCCTGCAGCGCAAGGGCTATCTCAAGCGTGACCCGACCAAGCCGCGCGCACTGGAGCTCGGTCGCGACCCGGTCACCTCGCTCGATCTTCCCCGCTCACCCGCGCGGCACGTACCGCTGGTGGGTGAGATCGCCGCGGGCGGGCCGATCCTCGCGGAGGAGCACGTCGAGGCGGTCTACCCCCTCCCCAAGGACCTGGTGGGCGACGGGCAACTGTTCCTGCTGCGGGTGCGGGGCGAGTCGATGCTGGAAGCCGGGGTGTTCGACGGAGATCTGGTGGTCGTCCGTGAGCAGCCGAAGGTGGAGCAGGGCGAGATGTGCGCCGCGCTCATCGAGGGCGAAGCCACGGTGAAGTTCTTCCGTCGGACATCCAGCGGGGCCGTGTTCCTCGATCCGGCCAATGAGCACTACGAGCCGATCCCGATCAGCGATGCGCAGGACGCCCGCGTGATGGGCAAGGTGGTCACGGTGCTGCGCACCATCCGGTGACCTGCACAGCCGCATAGCTGGGCGGGACCGGGCCCCGGTCAGCCCTCCCACGCCTCGGACGGTGTGGCGAAAGGGTCCTCGTCGAGGTAGCTGCGCAGCTCCAGCGCGGCTTCCTCGTCGACGTCTGCGGTCAGCCGCGTGCCGCTGTCGGTGTGTTCCTCCGCCACGACGTTGCCCTGCCGGTGTGCCATGGCCACCAGATCCTGGCGGGCGTAGGGCACGTGCCCCCTGACGCGGTAGCGCTGGGTGGGCAGGCGCGCAACGATGCGCTCGACCAGTGTCTCGATCCCTTCACCTGACACCGCAGAGGCGAGCACGGGGCGGGTACTGAGCTCGGACTCGATGCGCCGCGCCAGGGCTTCGACCACCGCCCGGTCGGCGACATCGATCTTGTTGAGCACCAGCAGCTGCGGCCGCTCATCAGCGCCGATGTCCTCCAGTACCTCCTGCACCGCGACGATCTGTGCCTCGGCTTCAGGGTGGGATGCGTCCACGACGTGGAGCAGCAGATCGGCGTTCGCCGAGCCTTCCAGGGTGGAGGTGAAGGCCTCCACGAGCCCGTGGGGCAGCTTGGCAACGAACCCGACGGTGTCGGTGAGCACGATGTCGCGACCATCCTGCAGCGGGAGCCGGCGTACGGTCGGATCCAGGGTGGCGAACAACCGGTCCTCCACCTTCACGTCCGCTCCCGTGATGCGGTTGAGCAACGACGACTTGCCCGCGTTGGTGTACCCGACCAGCGCGACCTCCTGCACCTGTTTGCGATCGCGTTCCGCGGCCTTGGTGGCGCGGATCCGCCGGTAGTCCTCGAGGTCACGGCGCAACTTGGACATCCGACGCATGATGCGGCGGCGATCCACCTCCAGCTGCGTCTCACCCGGACCACGACCCCCGATCCCGGCGCCACCGGCGACCCGTCCACCGGCCTGGCGGGAGAGCGCCTCACCCCACCCGCGCAGTCGCGGGAGCAGGTACAGCAGCTGCGCCAGCTCCACCTGTGCCTTGCCCTCCTTCGAGGTGGCGTGCTGGGCGAAGATGTCCAGGATCACGATGGTGCGGTCCAGCACCTTCTGCTGGATGTGCTCCTCCAGGGTGCGCTGCTGCGCCGGGGTGAGCTCGTCGTCGAAGACCACGGCGTCCGCCCCGATCGCCGCCACCAACTCCTTGAGCTCCGCCACCTTGCCACGACCGATGAAGGTGCCCGGATCGGGACCGTCACGCCGCTGGATCACGCGCTCGACGACCTCCGCGCCGGCGGTGTCCAGCAACGCCGTGAGCTCATCGAGGGAGGCGTCGAGCTCCTGGAGCGTGGTGCCGGGAAGCTGGACACCGACGATCACCGCTCGCTCCACCGGGCGGATGATGTCCACGCCCTCGCGGGGCGCGTCGTCGGCGATGACGTCCCGGCGGCGCCGGCGCGCCTCTGCGCGACCGATCGCCGCCGCATCGTCGAGGTCGAGGGGTCGACCGTCGTCGAGGTCGCCGTCCGCGAGGTCGCCGCGGCCGAGGGTGCGGGTGCGATCGGGCCCGCCATCGCCGTGGGCCGACGAGCGCTCAGGCGCGGACGCGGACTGGTGATCGCTGTCTGGTGCGGTGTTCAGCAGCGTGCCTTCGGTCGGTGCGACGTGGTGACGTCGCGGAGCCAGGCGTCGTCGAGACGACCGTGTGCCACCTCGACGGCGGGTCCGGTCATGGTGACATGCCCGCCACGTTCGTGCGCGACCGCGAGCGTGCCACCGGGCAGATGGACCGCCACCTCGGTTGCGAGTTGGCCGAGCTCCTGGAGCGCGACGACCGCGGCGCAGGCGCCCGTGCCGCAGGCAGCGGTCTCACCCACCCCGCGCTCCCACACCCGCAGACGGAGATCGCCCGGGCCCACCACCTCGGCGAAACCGACGTTGACCCCGGCGGGGAACCGAGGGTCGTGCTCCAGGCGTGGTCCGAGCGTGGTCACGGGTGCCTCGGCGACGGCGTCGACCTGCAGCACCGCGTGGGGGTTGCCCATCGACACCGCGCTGAGGCGCACCTGCGTCCCGTCGACCTCGAGCTCGTGGGTGGGACCTGCGGCGTCCGGCGCGGTGAAGGGCACCTGGTCCGCAGCGGTGGTCGGCACCCCCATGTCCACGGCCACCGACGCGACGCGGCCATCGGCATGGCGCTGCACGATGCGCACGGGTTTGACCCCGGCGCGTGTCCCGATCCGCACGATCCCATCGGGGTCGGGGGTGACGTGCCCGTGATCGACGACGTACTTCGCCACGACCCGCACACCGTTACCGCACATCTCCACCACGGAGCCGTCGGCGTTGCGGTAGTCCATGAAGACATCCGCTGCCATCCCCCCGTCACCGATGCGGATGACGCCATCGGCTCCCAGACCGCTCCGGCGATCGGCCAGCGCGCGGACGAGCGCGGCCGGCAGCTCCAGGCGATCGTGGAGATCGGCGAGCAGCACGAAGTCGTTGGCAGTGCCGTGGGCGAGGGTGAACTCCATCCCGGCATGGTACGGCCACGACCCTGCTGTGGGCAGCCACCGTCCGTGCGGTCCCGTCATCGTGGCAGTGAGTCCCTCGTTTCAGTCCCTCGTGGCAGCTGTGAGGCGACACGTCGTTTGAGCACGTTCTCTGGAGCACGGCGGCGACACGCTGCGCGAGGACAGGATGGGCGTGTTCACCCACGGTTGTGGACGCCTGGAGATGATCCTGAGAGGTACGAGGAACGTGAGGTACCGGCGGGCCCGCACGCGTTGGTTCGCGGCGGTTCGAGTGCGGCCCTGCGGGCCATGGGCCGTACGGCGGCGAGCTCGGTGGCGAGACCCGCGGGTGGCGGCAACGGCCGTTGTGGTCGTCTCCTGGGCTCTGGCCCAGGGATCGACCAGGGT
>SL_7KL_010_BRINEDRAFT_10000723_pt1 | contig 15812 bp, 15 predicted proteins | sample SodLak_010_BRINE_FD_10663 | JGI IMG/M metagenome (IMG submission 10663)
GAATCGTCTGCTTCCCGGGTCTCGGCACCCGCAGGCGCGTGGTCGGAACTGCTGCTCTCCGGGGCTGCGTCAGGGCTGTCGTTGTCGTCAGCTGCTTTGGAGCTGTCCGGGTCGCTGGCCTCTGGTGGTGCTGGTGACTGTCCACCGGAGAGACGCCACAGCAGTGGAGGTATCTGGGTGCGCGCCACCGACGGCTGTTGCGGGGCGGTGGTGGCGGCCGCGCCGGAGGTGATGTCTCGTCCGGCGAGCCATGCGATGGCGGTGCCGTGTGCGGCGTCGACGGCAAAGCCGCCGAACGGCAGTGCACGGTGCGAGGTGGGTTCGCTCAGGTTGTGCCACAACGCCGCCACTGTCTGGTTGCCGCGCAGCGTGATAGGTGGTGCGGACCGCGGCGGTGCGGCACCGGTGCCCTGCGGGAACCGCCATGCGTCCGCGGTCTCGTAGGTCTGTGGCTGTGCGGTGTCGTCGAACTGCCGGCCGTCCGCAGGGACGGAGTTGCTGACCGCGGCAGTGAGCGGCAGGGCAGTCAGCGCGGCGATCGCGGCTGCAGCGGCTCGTTGCCGTGTATGGGAACGCATCGTGGGATCCTGTGGGGTGTTCGCTGCGCCGGACCTGGCCGCGGTGTGGGCGGTGCGTGGTAGTCGGTGCGGGCAGCTGGCGTGATCAGTGGGGGTCTGCTGTCAACGGTGGGGCGGTGCACGTGCCGCTGCATACGGTGGCTGCACGCCTCAGGGGGTGCAGCCGTGCACACCCGTGAGCGTCGGATGTCACGAGCACAGGTGACGGTGGCGTCTGCCTGACGTCGCTGCGCGTTTCGGGTGTTCAGGTGCTGACGGTGAGTTCGACCAGCACACCGCCGGAGTCGGCTTCGCCTCTGATCAGCAGCTGCCCGAGGTTGCCGGAGGCGCGGATGTCGGTGCCGTCAGGGCCGCAGTCGACCTGGCTCGGGGTGAACCCGGCGTCTTGGGTTGCTGTTTCGATGGCGGCGCAGCCTTGCTCGAAAGATCCGCCGTAGTCGTATGCGACGATCCACACCTTCGTGTTGGGGTCGATGCCGGGGTTCACCCACTGGTCAGTGGTGAAGCTGCCTGGGATGTCGATCGGCACCTGGTCTGGCAGGGCCGGGTTCGGGGCCGCGTCGGAGCCAAGTCCAAGCTCTGCGGGGTCCTCTTCGGGCATCAGACCGTAGTTGTCGGACGGGTCGTAGTCGGGGGTCGGAGGCGTTTCAGCACGAGCGAGGTCACCGTCCTCGATGCCGGGTGCGGCCTGCCCGGGGCCGTCTATCTCATCACCGCCGTCGGAGGGATCGATGCTGCCGGAACCGTCTGGACCTGCTGGCTCGCCGTCAAGGTCACCGGCGGCATCGCCGTCAAGGTCACCGGCGGCATCGCCGTCAAGGTCACCGGCGGCATCGCCGTCAAGGTCACCGGCGGCATCGCCGTCGACGTCAGCGTCCGGGCCTGCGCTGGTATCGCTGTCGTGCCTGTCGCCGTCGTGCCTGTCGCTGTCTGCCGCCGCGTCACCAGCAGTGGCGTCGTCCAGCGCAGCATCACCGGCATCAACTGAGTGGGCGTCGCGTTCGTCCGGACCCCCGCGCAACGGACCGTCACCCCCGCCGACAACGAAGATGAGGAGCCCAGCTGCGAACACGGCAACAGCCACCGCCAGGGTAGTGTTCCGCAGTCCTTGGGAGGAGGGCATCGTCTCAGGCATACCTTCGACGGTGCGGGCCGGGGCCCACCCAGCCGGGATCTGTGCGCCGCTGTCTGCTGCTGGCCGACGCGCGATCCGCACGCACAGTGGCACGCATGTCCACTTCGCATCTCCCCCGTTTCGCCCAGCTGCTGTGCCTGCTTGGTGCGGTGGCGCTGCTGCTGACAGCAACGCCCGCAACAGCGCAGGGCGACGATGTGCTCCGCGACCCGCAGCCAGGTGACCGGCACCCGCACTACCCCGAGTACATCTTCTTCAAGCATCTCGGGTGGGGCAAGTTCGCGGACTACTACTCTCTCGGCGAGTTCACCGAACGTGTGCCCGACCTCAACCCCCCGCTGCCGGACCCGCCAGACGGCATCCGGCCGGGATCGCTTGGCGGCTACTGGAACCAGCCGGAGCTACCGGAAAGATGGAAGAGCTATGTGCGCCTCAGTGGCCCCGGCTTTCCGATCGAAGATGGCGAGATGGTCCGGGTCGCACGCGGTACCAACCCGGACTACGGCCCGCAGGTCCCGCGGATACACCGCAACTTCTACGGCACCCTCGACGAACCACAAGACCAGGAGTGCGTCTTCGCCCGCTGGTGCATAGGTGGGCACCAGCCTCCAATCAGCATGCCGTTGCCCTACCTGTATCACGAGGAGCGCTGGGAGTATCTGTGGATGCCGTTCGAGGCGTGCCCGCGTGGGCAGTGCGACCCGGATCCGCAGATCCACAACGTGCACTGGCGGGTGCAGCTCGACATCCCCGAGGTGTTTGAAGCACGTGGCCAGTACCTCGAGCAGGGCATCGAGATCGTCGGCATCGACCTGATGTGCGGCAGTGGCCAGCCGTGCCCGCCGAACCGGGGCGCACTTGACCTGACCCCAACCCCGGCCGCGTTCAGCGGGCAGCTGCAGTTCCACCACTCTGACAGCTACGAAGCGTGCGGCCGCGAACGTGACCGCGACTGCGCGTTCTTCCAGACCGAGGAGCACACCCACGGCGAGTTCGCAGTAGGTGACCGGATCGAAGGTGTCTGGTTCAGCCCCACTGGCGGCAACGACGAGTTCGGCGGCGACGTCGAGATCACGGCGGCAGACGCGCAGCTGTACCGGCTGGTGCACGTCGAGGTGCCGATCAGGGACTCAGAAGGTGAGGTGGTCAGCATCGGCTACCGCACCGCCCGCGCGCTGGACGGCCCACCGCAACAGGTGCCGGTGCTGGTCGAGACCGCTACTGGCGAACAGATCACCGAACTTCCGATCCTGCGGGACGTGATCGGCAGTATCGGTGGCCGCTGACCCGACGGCCGCCAGCGGCACAGCAGCTGCCATGCCCGGCCGCACAGCAGGCGACCAGCGTTAGCTTGCGGCGCGGCCCGTTGCCTGGTGCGAGCCCACAGGCGGCACCCCGCAGCCGGCCGGGAACCGGCGCACGCATCCGCTAGCTGCCACCGTCACGTCTGTGGCGCCGTTCACTGGCCGCTGTAAAGCTCCGCGACACAGTCGTCCTCGGCCTGCTGGAACGCCGCAGCGGTGTTGGGCTCGTCATGTTCCAACCGGCGCTCACCGATGCACTCCACCATGAACAGATACTCTTCAGCCGCCGCCTCCGGGTTCTCGAGCGTTTGCGGGAGCCGGTCCCGCAGAATGTTGGGACGCCGCTCGTCCGGAGCAAGCGGCGGCGGGTCGACCGCCCCCAGATGCCCGTCGTGCGGGCTCGTGTCCGCACCGCTGCTGTGCTCGTGACCCTGACCGCCAAGATCCTCTTCGGAGCCCGCACCGGAGCCCGCACCGGAGCCCGCACCGGAGCCCCCGCTGTCAGGGACCGCCTCCAGCTCCGTCACGTCGGCCGTGTCAGCTTCGTTGTCGGCGGGCCCGGAGAACAGCAGCTGCTGGACGACCAGCACGACCGCAAGCGCAGCAGCACCGATGATCAGGCCGGTGACGATCGACTTCGCGTAGGCCACACCGGTCGCCCGTTGCGCGGCCCGGTCATCGAACAGCGGATGGTTGTCATCAGATCGCATGTGTTGAACCGTTACGGTCACCGGCAGCCCGGCATGGAACCGGACGCTGGGCAGCCGGCCCGCGTCCGGGCCGCCACCAGATCCCTACTGCTGTTCGAGGACGGTGTCCAACGCGGCAGCGACCATCTCCTTCGATGACACCACGTCGGCACAGAACTCGGTGAGCTGCGCGGCGAACGTTTGGCTGCTGTCACCGTTGCCCTGCACCGAACCGATCCCGGCAACGCACGATCCCAGCCGCAGTGACGCGTCGTTGACCGCGGTCGTCAGGTCCGCCAGATCGTCACGTTCCAACAGGACGGTTGTCTCCCCGTCCTGTTCGCGTGCCGCCTCAAGTTCCTCGACCTGTGTGCTGAGATTGTCGAGCTTCGCTTCCAACGTATCCGCACGGGCCCGCTGACTGTCAGCGTCCGCGTTGGCGTGTGTCAGCTGGTCACGCAGGTTGGCCTGCTCGGCAGCGGCGCGCTGCTGCACGCCGGTGAGTTCCTGCTCGAGGTCGGCCACCTCCCCCCCGGCCTGCTGTGCAGCGAACGTGGCGATGACCGCCAACGCGGCCGCAACCACCGCAGCCAGCGTCAGTAGCACCATGCGGGTCAGGTGACGGCGACGGGCAACAACATCGGTGTAGAACGTGGGCATGCCGATGATCGTCTGGCTGGACGCACGTTCGGCAACCGGCCGCAACAGCTACCGCCACCTCGTCATCCTCAGGTGCCGCACGCGGCGGTCGACCGCGGACCATGTGTGCGGTTGACCAGCTGCCCCTGTCATACCCGCAGGGCGCCACGCTGCGTTTACGTGCAGCCCGTGCCACAGCCCGACGTCACCTCACCTGGCGTCCAACACCCCAACAGCATCTCCATCTGCGTGCCGAACACGTCATCGTCGGTGCGGCGCAGCTGGCCGCAGAACTGTTGTCGCCGCGACAGGTCGGCGACACCGCCCATCCCCGGTGGCTGCTGTCAAGCAGAACGCACTGCCTGGGCACAACAGTCGTAGTCGGCGGCGCGGCAGAGCCTGCGGACGGTCAGAGCAACCGACAACGAGGCACCGCTGTTGTTCCAACCTACGCCACCTGCGCTGGGGCCACGACGGTTGACACCACTGGCCTGGGCGGTGCTGGTCGTTGAGCTGCTGGTACTGGTGTCGGGGTTCGCTGACGGGTTTGTACGCACCCACCAGTGGGCTGGCGGGCTGCTGTCCATCCTTGCCAGCCTCTACCTGGTCGCCCGCCTCGTCGTAGACCCGCACCAGCGCCGCGCAGAATCGGGCCGGTGGGCGGCAGTGTCGGTAGCCGTCGGTGCGGTTGCGGTGGGACTGGCGACACTGGTGCCCGGTGGGCTGCACGTACTCGGTGATGCGCTCGCCGAAGAGGTGGTGTTCCGGCTGCTGGTCGCAGATGCGCTGTACGTGCTGGTACGGCGGCACCGGTCGGAGACAGCAGCACAGGCAGTACGGCTGGTTGGCTCATCAGCGGCGTTCGCGCTGCTGCCCGGCCATCTGGAGCAGCTGCCCTTGGGCCCTGCGCTGCTGGTGTTCACGTTGGCTGGCTTCACGCTGGGCGCATCGCGATGGCTGTCTGGTGCGCTGCTGCCAGCAGTCACCTGGCACGGAGCAGCAAACGTCGCGTTCCTACACGGCGTGGAACTGGTCCGTGTGGCGATCTGGCTTGGGCCGGGGCTGCTGATCCTGCTGGCAGCTTGGCCGCAGATCCGTGCGGCCCGACGTTCAGCGCTGCTTAACCGTGCGGCGGGCAGCTGAGCGCACACACGTCAGGGATGTCGCCGCTGCCAGTGAACGCGGCGACCCATGTGGCGTCCCAGGTACCAGCCAGGTAGGGCACCCACACCTCTACCGAGGCATGTGGGCTGCCGATGCGTGCTGCCCGCGCGTTGCGCTGCTCGAACGCGGCCCGCGACGCCGGCAGGTCGAGATGGACGACCAGGTCCGCCTGCTGCAGGTTGACACCACGTTGGGAGGCGGGCGTGACCGCCAGCACCGGCACGGTACCTGCGTAGAACGCGCCGAGCAGCCCGATACGGTGCGTGCCGGCAGCAGACGCGTCAAGCACTCCGGCAGAAACGCCCCGGTCAGCAAGCTCCGCACACACCTGCTTCGCCAACGCCGCTGACGCGGTGCACAGCAGCGCGGACCCGCCCCCGGCAGCGTGGGCTGCGAGACGGTCAACCGCAGCGGCGCGTTTGGTGGTAGCGGCACTGGCTGGCGACCCGACCGCGGTCGGGTCGCCGACGCCGCGGCGAAGCAGATCACGGGCGTTGGCGCCGCCGAAACCGGTGCGCTGCGCCGCCGTCCGGGCCAGCTCGGCAAGCCACTGCCAGTCGGTGGTGGTTGGCGTCAACGGCTCGACGGTCAGCTGCTGGGCCGGCGTACCTTCAGTGGTGCCAAGCCCACACACCACCGGGGTGTAGCGCTCCGCAGCCGCGGCGGTGACACTGCCACGTGGCCGGTTCCGTGCCCAGGCGACCAGGTCGGCGACATCCCGGCCGCCGTGCCGCTGCTCCGGTGTGCCGGTCAACGCCCAGCCTCGCACGGCCAGCCGCCGCAGCGCCCACAGCCCATCGGCACGGGCTGAGCTGGTGGTGACCACTGCCGCTTCATCGACCACAGCGGTGGCCAACCGGATCCGGCCGGTAGTCGCCCAGCGGGCCGCAACATCGTGGCTGGTGACGCACACAGCACCTGGCCGCAGCCGACGGCGGAGCCCAGCAACATCGTGGGCGACCGTCACCGGTAAGCGAGGTGCCCAACGGCCGAGCTCCTCGACCCACTGGGCGATCACCGCTGCTGGAGCGGCGATCAGTGCCCGGTCGCCGTCCCGCAGGGTTTCCGCCAGTGCAGCTGCGCTGATCACGGTTTTGCCGGTACCCGGTCGGGCAGCCAGGACCACGCCCAGGTGGCTGGCTACCAGCGCTGAGGCGAGCTGGTCCTGCCGCGGCAGCAAACCAGGACGGCCGTGCCCGCCGGCCGCAGCCAGATCGGCCAGGTCGATCGCTTCTGGGTGCGCGGCAACGGTGCGGTCCAGATGGCTGCGTCCCAGCTGAGCGGCAGCGCTCAACGGTGCGTGAACTGTGGGCTGGCCGCGGTCCACGCACCGCACCTGGGACGGGTCCGCCGGGTCGGGAAGCAGCACCAGCGCCGCAGCCAACTTCGCAGACAGCTTCGCCCAACCCGGTGAGCCGCACACGATGCGCTGCTGTGCTGCGGCAGCTGCTGCCGCGTCGGCCGCAGCTACCGGACCGGTCTGGTCGCCGTCAAGGTGGAGGCGTCCCGGCCCGGTCCGTATGGTGTGCCCGTCTACCCGCAGAGCTGCCGGCCGGGTGCCGCGGACCACCGCTTCGGCCAGCACGCTACCGGCAGCGTCACGTAGCGGAACCACCCGCGGGTCATCGACGCTGGCTGGTGACGGCCGCAACCGCGCGCTGGTTGCGGTGGTCTGCCAGCCAGCAGCCGCAAGCCACTGCCGCAACGCCGGATGGAGTGCAGTGGCCAGGTAGGCGCACGGTTCGGTGAGCGCCGCAGCCCGGGTGGCCGCCGTTTCGTCGTCAAGCCAAACCGAGCACACCAACGGCTGCCGCAGCGGCCGCGGCCGGGGGCCGGCCGCGGTGGTTAACGTTTCAGCGGTAAGAGGGGGCACGCACGATCCTGGGCCTGGTCGCGCTGGCCTGCGGCGCGGATGCTGAGCGGTGGTGTCTGCAACGGTGAGTCGCGTGCCAGCTGACGGCATACGCCACGCGAACCCAACCGCGGTCCGGTACAGCAGTGGCCGCCCGACCACACCGCGCGCAGCTGTGCTACGCAGATGGGTCGGGCGGCCCGATCAGACGACGGGCGTCTGCGGATCGGCAGGCAGGGTTTCTGCCTGCTGGTGCGGGTCGCTGAACGCTGGATCCCATGCAACTTCCAGCGGCCGGAAGCTACGGCGGGTGAGCTCCGGGTAGGAGCACACCGACAGAGCACCGCCGACAGCGCAGCCGGTGTCGATCGCGACCACGTTGTTGTGGAGGCGACCTCCAGCGTTCAGGTGGACGACGTGACCATGGATCACGGTCCGCGGTTCGGTGTACTGCTGCGCCCAGTCGATACGGACGGGAAAGCCTTCGGCGGTCTTCTCGCCGCGGACGACCGGCCCGTAGAGCGCAAGCGCTTCGGCCTGACGGTCCACAGCGCCGACCGCTTGACCGTAGGCGGCGGCGTGCACGACCAGTGCCCGGCCGTTGTCCAGCAGCAGCTGCGCCGGCATCTGCGTGCTGAGCAGCTCAAGCAGCTGTGCGATCAGCGTGTCAGCATCAGGTTGGCTGCGCAGCTGTTCGAGGGTCTTGGCCAGCCCGTGGCTGCCGCCCTCTCGGGCGTTGCGCAGGTAGCGCCGCAGCTTGTCGCAGTGGTTGCCAACGACCGACTCTCCGTGGTTGCGGAGCAGTTCGAGCAGCAGCTCGGCGGTGCGGCGGGTCTGCAGCGGCGGTCCACGGTCGAACCAGTCGCCAGCGACGATGAGGCCTCGGCCCGCCGGGTGGCTGCCATCGAGGTTGTAGCCGAGCGCGCCGACCACCTGTTCGAAGGTGGTGGCGCATGCGTGAACGTCTCCGACGATGTCGTGTCCGGGGCCGGCACACGCGGCGCAGCGCACGAAGTCTGTACCGTCGACGTCGACCACGCAGCTGAACGGCTCGTCGAGCAGCATTCGGCGGGTGGCGGCCGACTCGAACCGTGCGACCTGGCGGGTGATCGGCTGCTCGCCGACCTGTCGGTCACGGGCAGCGTCGCGCCGTAGCAGTTCGTCCACGTCATGGTCCGGCATGCGGGCCGCGATGACGGGAATGTCCGGCCCGAGCTGGTCGAACACCTGGTGGCGGTCACGTCGGGTAAGCGACGTCGCATCTGCGATGACGACCTTGCCGGCGTTCGCTGCTGCGGCCACTCGACGGTGGAACTCCCGGAACGTCCTGCGCCCTTCGGTCGCTTCGAGACCAAGTTCGGCGCGGATAGCGTCAGAGGACACCACCTGGTCGGCGGTGCCGTCCGCGAGCAGCTTCTTGGCGAGCGTGGACTTTCCGCTGGCGGCCGGTCCGATGAGTAGCAGGACCGCAGGTCCTGCCAGATGTAGCCGGATCGGCTGTGGGTAACGCGAACGCGCCATGACACACCTCCTGGTGGTGGATGGGTTGGCCGATGACCGTTGACGGCCGACAGCTGGCAGCAACCTGCCGATCGGCGTGCGGGACGCACCATCGCTGTGGTGGACTACATGACCGAGGAAGCCACCAGCTGGTCACCGGCCTGCCCGCACTGCCAGCAGCCTCGCTCGCCGGCTGAGCGGACCTGCCCGCACTGCGGCGCGCCGACCGTCCCAGATGACGAGATCGCGGCGCAGCAGTTCGCACATCTGCAGGCCGGACGTATCGACCGGGACGAGTACGACCGGTCGTTGCAGCTGGCTGCGCTTCCTGCCAACGACCGTCCGGCCGCAGCTGCGGCAGCCGCCGCACGTCGGCGGCAGCTGCGGCAGGTGCGGGCGGCGTCAGCGGCGCTGGTGCTGCTGGTGCTGCTGGCGCTGTCGTTGACCGCCTGGTTGGTACAGCCTGTGGCGTAGCCGGCTGCAGTGGCGCCCGCCGCTTGCGGCGCGCGCCACCGTGGTTGCGGTGCGCCCCACAGCGGGCTAGCCGGCAGCTGGCGAGACGGCAAGCTGGTGGACCGCACGGTCCAGCTCGGTGCCGTCAGCCACTGCGACGGCGGCCGGCCAGCGGTCCGCCAGCTGCGACGCCAACCAGCGGGGAGCTGTCAGCAGCCGCCTGATGTCGGTGTCCGGGTCAAGCAGGGCGGCGTTGCCGGCAGCTGCGGGCCATCCGTCCGGCGGGCGCGGCACGATAAGCGGCCGCCCCGCCTGCAGGGCGTACCGCACCGTGTGCAACGTGCCGGACGGGGTGCCGCACTCGGCGCAGACGGTGCCGGCGGCTGCAGCTACCAGCCGGTTGCGGGCGATCAGGGTGGCAGCCGACGGGCGGGTTCCGGGCGGCTGCTCGGATACCAGGGCACCGCCGGCAACCAGGATCTGCGCTGCCAACGGCCGGTTCTGCGCCGGGGTAGGTGCGTTCACGCCGCTGCCGAGCACAGCGATGGTCTGCCCGCCCTGCTCGAGGCACGCCTGGTGCGCAGCGGCATCCACCCCTGCGGCCAGGCCGGAGATCACCGGCAGGCCCGCAGCGACCGCAGCACGTGCAGCCCTCCGGGCGGCAGCCGTTCCGAGAGGTGACGGCTGCCGGGTCCCGACGATGGCGACACCGGCAGCCAACTGGCCGAGCAGGTCGAGCCTGCCGCGCACCCATACGGCTGCCGGAGGTGCGGGCATCTGCCGCCACACGGACGGAAACAGGTCGTCGAAGTAGCCGACGAGTGTGCTGCCATCGCTGAGATCAGGCAGCTGCGGGCCGGCCCGCAGCTGTTCCGCACGTCGGGCGGCGTGCGGGCCGGCTGCCGCAGCCAGCTGCACCTGGTCGGCGGCGGCGAGGTCAGCAACGTCTGCGAACCGTTGCGCCAGCTGCAGCGCAGCTGACGCGCCGACGGTTGCTGCCAGCCATGCCAGCAGCCGGGCATCGGTCAGCGCAGCAGTCCGCAGCGTATCCGGCAGTGAGTTCACGCCACCGCATGGTGCGGTGCCGTCCCCTTGCCGCACTCGCCAGTGACTGGCGCCACCGCTGACGCCGCAGGGACGGTGCAGATGGGTGCCGGCCGCGTGGCCGCGCTCACCATGATCGGTGCGCGGCGTCTACCGCACGTTGTGCTGAGGTGTTGAGGAGTTGCCGTGCCAGCACGAAACCACACTCGGTCCAGCGACCTGTCCCCGACCCGCTCCGACCGCCGGCGCGGGTCGGTGACCGTCGCGCTGTTCTGGCTGTTGGCGGTGTGCTGTCTGGCGGTGCTGACAGCGGTGATCGTCGGCGACCGGCTCGGGTGGGACCTTCCACTGCTGCCCGGCGGGCCGCACGAACCGCCGGCACCCGCCGGTGAGGTGCAACAACCCGACGGCGGCGACGATCCCGTCCCGCTCCCTCCCGACGACACCCTCCCACCGGTTGACAGCGGCGCCGACAACAGCATCCCGCCGACGGAGGGCGACTCTTCAGATGACGCCGACCAGCAGCCCGCTGACAGCGACGACGACCCTGCCGGCAGCGATGGTGCGCGTCCGGCCGATGACCCGGCTGACGGTACGGACAGTGTGGGTGACGGCCATCCGGACGGACCGGGTGCGCCCGATGCGTCATCCGAGGGGACGGAACCGCCGCAGCCGCATCCCAGCCGTGACGGCCGAGATGCCCGCGAACTTCCTGACGTGACGGTCGGCAACTGAACCGGCACACGCGCACTGCTGCGGCTCGCTGCGGTTGCCGGACGGTCGAACCTCCGCACGGTAGGTGCGACACCCATCGCCGCTGTTGCGGGAAGGAGCTCCGATGGTGCAGGACAAGCCGCTTGCGGTCGCGGTCACGCAGCTGGTGTTGACGGTGCTGCTGACCGCCGGCATGGCGTTCGCTACCAGCTACGGCACGCCCGCCGGCGGTGCCGTTGCGTTCACGCTGGGTGTGGCGGCGTTCATGGTTTCCGCCCGCACAGCAGCAGCAGCAGTTGAGATGTTCGAACCACCCGAGCTGCGCTAGGACCGATGCGCTCATCTGGCGGGTAGCCGGGGTCGCCACACACCCCCGCAGCGGACACCGCGTGCAGCACAACCAGCGACTGTTCATGCCGGCCGCGACGAACGCCAGACTGAAGGCCCCGCGGTCAAGGTCGTCGAGAACCAGAAGGGCGCACAAACGCTGGCCGTCACCCCACGCGACCGCAGGTGGCCCGACGGGCAGCGGCGCCGCGCCGCGTGGACCTGCCCCTGCTCTGCCCCAGCAGATGCTCTACAGCGACGCGTCCGGCAACAACGCCCTCCACGTGAAGAACCTGTCGGCCGGGCAGGACCCACCGACAGCGGTGTTGTGGGCAGCCACACCGGTCTACGGCGCGCACCACACCTGGCCGTACGCGGGCGACTGTCGGTTCTCCCCGCGGCCTGCGACCGGCTGCACGGCCCGGGTACCTGCAGCCACTGGGCTTCGCCGGCCGCCGACGTTGCGGAACGCGCCTTCGGCCGGCTGTGCCGGACGGTGGTCAACGCAGCCGGCCTGCTGGCAGCCTCGACGGCCCCGAAACGGCTCGGCATGCCCCAGACCTGGGTAGGTGACGTATGGTGACGGAGCACCAGGCCGCTGCGTGGCCTCGAAGGCTGCGATCCGAACCGGCCACGGCGGTCACGGTCGATCGTGGCGGATCGCACGCCGGGTAGGTGCAGGTCAAGTGTGCTGGTGCGGTTCCGCGGGCAGTTCGTGCCACGGATGGAGGCCGTGACGTCGCGGGTCCGTGCCCGCAGCAGGCGGAGCAGGCGGCTGACCTGCTGCGACGTACAGCCCTGGTCCACGTCGGGAAGCGGGGAGCGGTGCACGCCCGACGCGTCCGTGCGCTGCTGTTGAGGCCAGCCCCTCACGGTGCAGGCTTCGCGCAGCACGACCCCGAGGTTGTCCGGCCCCAGGGCGACCTCAGACGTCGCGTCGGCACGCGCAGACCAGTGACGCACGTTGCCTGACGTCGGCTTCTGCGGACAGCTGCTCGCGTTGGCCGACACCGCAACGTGCGCGCAGCGCGAATGCGAGCACAAGCGGCCGCACCACTGTCGCTACCCGCACGCACCGGTGCGGCGATATCCGGCAACACGCAGAGAGGCCTGCTGTGAGCAGAGTCAACGAGGGCATCGTGTTCGAGGCGATGCAGGTCGTCGAGGACGCGCAGAGGGAGGCGCTTCGGTTCGACAACGTCGGCCCCGCCGAGGTCGTGTCCACGATGCGGCGCAAGCTGCGAGACGTGCTCGACCGGGCCTACAAAGACGGCTGGGACGCAGGCTACGCGGCAGCGCTCATGGACCAGGCCGCTGGACGTGAAGCGGAGCGGCAGGCTGCACGTGACGCCGCAGCCGACCAGCCCTGACGCAAGGTTGCGTAGGTGTGCCGTTCAGCCGTAGCCGCTCGTCGGATGCCGCAGCCGGCCGATCCGGCTGACAGGTGCCAGTGCGCCGCAAACGAGGTAACGGAAAGTAACGAGGTAACGGAAAGTACTGTGCGCAGATGCGCCGAGCTCCTTCCGCCGCCCCGTGCGCCAGTTCCCATGGAGCTGCCGTCTTCGCTTCGCGCTGCGGTCGCTGTGTACGAGCCTGCTGAAGTTCCAACCGCCTGGGTCGACGATCCCGCACGGCACACTCGGCCAGTCTGGCTGGCATGCAGTGGTACCCGCTGCGCAAGACCGACAGCCCCGGAGTGCGCCCGGACAGCAGTTCTGGCGGCTGCGCAACGCTGGTAGCTGCGGTCGTGCCATGTCGCGTCTTCGCCGCCGGGGCACGCCAGCGTCAAGGACGTGACCGGGAACCATCGCTGCTGCTGGCGGACGCGCAGAGTGTCACAGGCCGCACAGCAGGACCGGTGTTCCCTGCGCCTGGCGGCACCCGCCCAGCGGGCGTGAGGTCCCCTGGGCAGCTGCCTGCCAGCCCGGCGCGGACAGCCCTGCGGTTCCGCCGCTGCACCTGCCCGCACAGCAGCAAAACGCTGAACCCGTGCCAGCAGCACAGCTGGTGGGACCGTGCCGGCATGCCCACCACCTCACCTGCTGGCTGGCTGCCAGCTGACCCCGGCGCTGCAGCTGGCTCCCAGCACACGCCGCAGCCCGCACCTCCGCAACCGGCACCACGTTCCGCTGCGGCCGCAGCTGCAACGGCTGACGACCACGGCACCGGCATCCGCTTCCAACCGCAGCTGGCCCATGCCGTGTCGGTGCTGGGCACCCGACCCGGCTACGCGCACCTGTGCGTGGCCGGACCTCCGGGATGCGGGCAAGGTATCGCCGCCGAGTTGCTTGCCCGTGGCGGACCAGTCAGCAAGGTCGTGCCCGGTGAGCTGTTCACCGCCCACGCTGCCGAGGCGATCAGCCGGCTGCGCAGGCGGTGGGACGACGCACGCGGCGGTGTGCTGTATCTGGTGAAGCTCGAGGAGCTGTTCGCGGACGCGAACGCTGCGCCACTTCTGGATGCGTTCGGTGATCTGATCACCCGCGATCCAGCTGGTGACGTGACTGTCCTGCTGGCAGGTGACCCGGAGTCGGTCAGCCAGCTGCAGTATCTCAGCCCGGCGCTGCACCAGCAGTTCTGGCACGCACAGGTTCACGGGTTCACTCCCGACCAGCTGGTTGCGCTGCTGACGGGACGTCTGCGGGCCGAAGGGCTGACCACCGACCCGTCGTTCAGCCGCGACGCGGCGCGGGTGCTGCGCGGTGTCCGGCCCGTCGGCGATCTGTGCAACGGACGGATCGTCGACGCGGCGGTCCGCGGCACCGTCGACCGGCTTGCAGCCGAGGGCCGCAAGGTCGTTTCCGCAGCGGATCTGCCGGCCGACCGCCTCCCATCGGTGGAAGTCGGTGTCGGCGATGCGTTCACCGAGCTCGACAGGCTGATCGGCCTTTCCGAGGTCAAGTCCACCGTGCGGCTGTGGGCAGCGAACGTCGGGCTGAGCAGCCGACGCGAACAGCTGGGCCTGGACGTGTCCGGCATGGGGCACCACATGGTGTTCAAGGGCCCCGCAGGCACAGCCAAGACGACCGTGGCACGGATCGTCGCCCGCGTGCTCGCCGAGACAGGGGTGCTGGCGTCCGGCCATCTGGTCGAGGTGCAGCGCGGCGACCTGGTCGGCGAACACAGCGAGCAGACCGCACGTCGGGTCATCGAGGCGGTCAAACGGTCCTTGGGCGGGGTGCTGTTCATCGATGAGGCGTACACGCTGACCGAGCACGGCGATACAGGCCGTGATTCAGGCCGTGAAGTCGTTGAGACGATCCTGAAACTGATGGAGGACTACCGCGAGGACTTCGTCGTCATCGTGGCTGGCTACACCCTGGAGATGGAGAAGTTCCTCAACTCCAACCCCGGGCTGCAGAGCCGGTTCGCCCATGAGCTGACCTTCCCGTCCTACGACGTGGATGAGTTGCTGGCCATCCTGCGGGTGCTGGCCGCGCAGCGCGGCTACCAGCTCGCAGACGATGTCGAGGAGGCGTTGCGACCGGCGTTGAGCCTGGCTATGCACTATCCGATGTTCGGCAACGGCCGCCACATCCGCAACCTGCTGGAAGCAGCGATCGTGCAGCAGGGCACCCGGCTGACAGTCGATGCTGCTGACGCGGACATCGTGACGTTGACTGCGGCGGACTTCACCGCCTCCGCAGCGGGAAAGACGATCCGAGCACCGGCCAGCTGACGGTGCCGCTGCCCGCCCGTCACCGCAGCAGCCGGCCAGATGGTGCACCTCGTCGCAGACCGCCAGGCCGAAACGCAGCGTGCCGGCACCTGCAGCCAGCGCAGCGGTCGACGGGTCGGTGGCGACCAGCAGCAGCGGCGTGCCGGTGTCAGCCGCGTCGGCCACCTCGGTCGCGAGCAGCTGCGGGTCGGTGAAGACCTCCACCAGGCCGGCCGGCAGCCCGACGTGCCGATCGACGACCTGCCGGCGCGGGCACACCGCCAGCAGCCGGCAGTCGTCATCGAGGACACCGGACCGGTGCCAGGCGAACCGCTTCTGCGCCACGCGCTCGAGGGTCGGGACCAGCGCCCTGGCGGTGGCGTTGCTGCCGCAGCCGCTGCCGTGCGCGCCGGGCACACCCGCCCGTCCTCCGCAACCGCAGCGGAGAACCGGCCCCGCCACCTGGCGGGGCCGGTGGCCGGCCGAAGCCGGCTTCTGCCGGATCACGCTCCTCCAGGAACACCCCCGTCATGTGGGGACAGGTCCGGCAGGTGGGATGTGGTTGTCAGCGCCGCGGGCGTGCCGCAACCTCGGCCGGGCTAGCGGGGATGACGGTCAGCAGACCGCAACCGTAGGCTTTGGCGCGGCCGACCCCGGCCTCCACCAGCTGCCACAGCCGGTCAGGATCGTCGACGGTCGCGATGCCGGTGTACCGGACGGTGCGCAGCGGGATGCGGCCGCGCCACAGGGTCGAA
>SL_7KL_010_BRINEDRAFT_10000724_pt1 | contig 15785 bp, 13 predicted proteins | sample SodLak_010_BRINE_FD_10663 | JGI IMG/M metagenome (IMG submission 10663)
CAGACCTTCATCGGCAACTCGGAGCTGCGCGGCCTCTCCCGTGAGCACCGCCACGAGATCGTGCAGCTGCGGGACCAGTACGAGACCCTGCTGCGGGACACCCTCCAGGCCGCGGTTGACGCCGGGTCCATCCGGGTGCCCGACGTGCAGTTGGCGACCTTCGCGGCGTTGGCGCTGTGCACCTCGGTGGCCACCTGGTACCGGCCGGAAGGTCGGCTCCCCCTCGACGACGTCGAGGTGATGCTCCCGGGGCTGTTCGGCCCCCTGTGCACCGCGTGAGCCGGGCCAGCCGTTCGCCGGTCTCCCGGCGTGGCTGCCACTGGCCGTACGGTGTAGCTTTGGCGCCCGAACGAACGTTAGTATGCTCCACCCGCGGCTCACGGTCCCAGGGGGGGAGCGTGGCCCACGGGCCCGGGGAGAGGGAGCGGTCAAGGTGACGGAGCGCAACGACGACGGGAGCTCGGCGACCTCCACCGTCGACCGGAACAGTGCTACTGGACTCGCCGTGGGCGCACCTGAGGATCTGGAGTTCCGGCCCTACGAGCGGTACTGGGAGGACTTCCCCCGGGGCACCTTCGTACGCACCCGCGGGATGACGATCACCGAGGCCCACATCGTCAACTGGGCCAACCTCGCGGGTGACTGGCTTCCTCTGCACGTCGATCACCACGTCTCGTCCCAGACCCCCTTCCGCTCGGTGATCGCGCACGGTCCTCTCACGATCGCCCTGTCCCTCGGGCTGGTGATCCAGAGCGGGTTCTTCGGGGACGCGGTCATCGCGTGGTTGGGTCTGGACGAGGTCCGCCTGCCACGGCCCGTCCTGCCGGGTGACACGATCTACGTGCACGCCGAGGTGGTGGAGCACGCGTCGACCTCCAAGCCCGCCCGGGGGCGCATCGCCGTCGCCTACGACGTCCGCAACCAGCGGGACGAGCAGGTGCTGACCTTCACCTCCGGGTTCCTGCTGCATCGAGCGCGCTCGGATGAGGACGGGCTTGCTCGCTGACCCCCGTGGTCGTGGCGTACCGCGGTCCGACTCCTTCCGCGGTGCGCCACGGCCGTGGGCCGCGAGTGGCTTCCGACGCGACGCTTGTTCCCGCCACAGCCCGCCTGCTAGCGTCCGCGTACGAACGCTTGTTAGTAGCGCGCGGCCACCGTGGAACGCTGGCACTGGGCGACGGGCACTCGCCGTCGGCCGGTGTCGCGGGGGTGCCCCACCGCTGGGGTGGTTCGGAGCCGTTCGATCGGTAGAGGAGGCGACACGGTGAGCGAGTTCGAGGAGTCCGCCGCGCTGCACGAGCGCGCCCGGACGACCAACGCAACGGCCCGGCTCGGTGGCTCGGAGGCCAGCCGCGAGAAGCAGCTGGCAGCAGGCAAGCTGCTGGTGCGCCAGCGCCTCGAGCAGCTGTTCGACGATGACTGGCTGGTCGAGGACGGCCTTCTCACCCGCATGGAGGACGGCCTGCCCGGGGACGCGGTGGTCACCGCGTTCGGGCGCGTCCACGGACGTACCGTCGGCGTCATCGCCAACGACTACACCGTCAAGGCCGGCACCTGGGGTGCGAAGACCTTCAAGAAGATCACGCGACTGCAGGAGCAGGCGGTGGAGATGGGAGCGCCCATCATCTACCTCGTGGACTCGGCTGGTGCCCGGATCACCGAGCAGTTCGAGTCCTACGTCGGGCGCAGTGCGTGGGGCAACATCTTCTACAACCAGATCCAGGTCTCCGGGCAGGTGCCGCAGCTGTGCGCGATGTTCGGCCCCTCGCCGGCCGGCTCCGCCTACATCCCCGCGCTCTGCGACCTGATCGTGATGGTCGAGGGCGAGGCCACCGCCTACCTCGGCTCGCCCCGCCTCGCCGAGATGGCCACCGGTGAGAAGGTCTCGCTGGAGGAGATGGGCGGCGCCCGGATGCACTGCACCAAGTCAGGGTTGGGGGACGTGCTCGTCGCTGACGAGGCGGCGGCCCTGGCCGCCCTGCGGGACTACCTGACCTTCGTGCCGGACACCTGGGACGGTGAGCAGCAGCTCGCCGAGCCCGTGCCGCCCGCGAACACCACGCCCATCGAGGACATCGTCCCGCCCCGCGAGAACCTCGCCTTCGACACCCACGAGCTGATCGACGCGCTCGTCGACGCCGGTTCGTGGTTCCCGATGAAGGGGCTGTGGGCCAAGGAGATGATCACCGGCTTCGCCCGGCTTGGCGGGCGGCCCATCGGCATCGTCGCCAACAACTCCAAGGTCCGTGGTGGCGTGTTGTTCCCGGACTCCTCCGACAAGGCTGCACGTTTCGTGTGGCTGTGCAACGCCTACGGGATCCCCCTGCTGTTCCTCCAGGACATCTCCGGGTTCATGATCGGCTCGGCGGTGGAGAAGCAGGGCATCATCCGCCACGGTGCGAAGATGCTCTACGCGGTGTGCGAGGCCCGGGTCCCGCGTATCGCGGTCATGGTCCGCAAAGCCTACGGCGGCGGCTACCTCGCCATGTCGGGGGCACCCACCAACCCCGACGCCCTGCTCGCCCTGCCCACCGCACGGCCCGCCCTGATGGGCCCGGCGGCTGCGATCAACGCGATCCACGCTCGCCGCCTCGACGCGATCGAGGACCTCGACGAGCGTCGACGCTTCGTGATGGAGAAGCAGGCGGAGTACGAGCAGGACATCGACATCTTCCAGGTCGCCAACGACAACGCCGTCGAGGCGGTGGTGCCCGGCGATGAGCTGCGCCAGGAGCTGATCGATCGGTTCGCCCTCTACAGCCGGCGCCCCGTGCGCCCCTACCCGCGTCGCAACGGCGTCTACCCCGTCTGACGCCCGCCCAGAGAAAGGTTCCAGCGTCGTGTTCGACTCGCTGCTCGTCGCCAACCGTGGTGAGATCGCCTGCCGGGTGCTGCGCACCGCCAACGACCTCGGGATCCACACCATCGCCGTCTACTCCGAAGCCGACGGTGGCGCCCGTCACGTCGAGCTCGCCGACGAGGCGGTGGCCATCGGACCGAGCCCGGCGGCGGAGTCCTACCTCTCCATCCCGGCGCTGGTCGAAGCCATCGAACGCACGGGCGCTGCGGCCGTCCACCCCGGCTACGGCTTCCTGTCCGAGAACGCGGCCTTCGCCCGGGCGGTGGAGGCCGCGGGTGCGACCTGGGTCGGTCCCCGTCCTGAGACCATCGAGGCGGTGGGCGACAAGCGCGCCGCCCGTGACGTGATGGCGGCGGCCGGGGTGCCGGTCAACGCCGGCGGCCCCGTCCAGGCGGGTGAGGAGGCCCTGGCCGTGGCCGACCGTGCCGGTTACCCGGTGATGGTCAAGGCCGCTGCCGGCGGTGGCGGGATCGGCATGCGGATCGTCGATGACCGGGACCAGCTGGTCGAGGCCGTGGAGTCCACCAGCGCCCAGGCGGAGCGGTTCTTCGGCGATGGCAGCATCCTGCTGGAGCGCTACCTGCCCAACGCCCGCCACGTGGAACTCCAGGTGCTGGGTCTGACGGACGGGCGCGTCGCGGTGCTGGGCGAACGTGACTGCTCGGTGCAACGCCGCTACCAGAAGGTGCTGGAGGAGTCGCCCTCACCGGGGGTGTCGCCCGCGTTGCGTGCCCGCATGGTCGCAGCGATCCGTGCCGGTGCCGAGCACCTCGGCTACCGCAACGCCGGCACCTTCGAGTGCCTGGTCTCCGGCGACGATTTCGTGTTCCTCGAGGTCAACGCCCGACTGCAGGTCGAGCACCCGGTCACTGAAGCCGTCACCGGGCTGGACCTGGTCGCCGAGCAGCTCCGCATCGCCGCCGGTGAGCCGCCCGGTTTCGACCCCGACGCGGTCGACCCGCAGGGCCACGCGATCGAGCTGCGCGTGTACGCGGAGGACAGCAAGCGTTTCCTGCCGCGGCCCGGGACCATCACCGCCTACCAGGAGCCCACCGGCCCGGGTATCCGGGTCGACAGCGGCTTCCGCGCGGGGGATGCCATCACGCCCTACTACGACCCCCTCGTCGCCAAGCTGGTGGTGCACGGTGCCGACCGCGGCCAGGCCATCGAGCGGGCGCGCGCAGCCGTTGACGGCTTCGTGATCGAGGGGCTCACGACCAACCTCAGCTTCCTCGCCGAGGTCCTCGATGACCCCGGCTTCGCAAGCGGCACCTACGACACCGGGCTGGTGGCCCGGCTGCGCGGTTGACCGCCGCAGGCCACACCGGCTACGACCCAACCCCACCACCAGGAGCAAGCCATGACCGAGATGCGCGCCGAGATGGCGGCCAACGTGTGGAAGATCGTCGTCGCCGATGGTGATGCGGTCGCCGCCGGTGACACGCTCGTCATCCTCGAGTCGATGAAGATGGAGATCCCCGTCGAGGCGGAGGCGGCCGGCACCGTCACTCTGGCCGTCGAGGAGGGCCAGGCCATCGACGAGGACGACCTCATCGCCACGATCCAGTGAGCACCGCCATCCCGCCCCTGTCGATCGACCAGCTGTTGGCGGCTGCGCCGCTGGCGGGGATCGAGCCACCGGTCTGGGCCCCCGACGGGGACGCGGTGGTCATCGCCTCCCCACTGGGCGGCGCCACCGAGCTGTGGGCCGTGCCCATCGACGGGCGCCCACCCGAGCGGCTGACGACCGGTATGGGCTCGGTCGGCCACCTGGCCTCCGCGCTGCCGCGTGTGTCCCCCGACGCACGCTTCCTCTCCTACCTCTCCGGGGACATCGGCGACACCGAGGTGTGGCTGCAGCCGCTCGATGGCGGCCCCGCGACCCAGCTCACCCGGCTCGGTGCGAACATCACCTCGCTGGCGTGGGCACCCGACGCCCGCTCGATGGTCGTCGCGGCGAACCGGTACGGCACCTACGACATCTTCCACGTCGCCGTACCGGACGGGACCACGACCCGGCTGACCTCGGACGAGGCGTACGAGGTGCAGCCGACCCTCACCCCTGACGGTCGCCACCTCGTCCACGTGCGCCTCGATGCCACCTGGACCGCACGGGACGTGGTCATCACGCCGATCGGCGGTGGTGAGGAGCGCGTGCTGGTCCACGACGACCGTTGGTTCGACTACCAGTACGGCCGCTGGTTCGGCACACCGGTGCTGTCCCCCGGCGGCGGGACGGTGGTGTTCCGCTCCTACCGCTCGGACTGGTTGAACCTGTGGGCGGTGCCCGTCGAGGGCGGCCAGCCCCGCCAACTCGCCCCTGACACCGCCGACCAGGATCAGGCCTGCTTCTCGCCCGACGGTCGCCACGTGGTCTACACCTCGAACCAGGACGGCAGCGTTCAGCTCCACCTCGTCGCGATCGACGGTGGCGCGCCCCGGGTCCTGGTCGACCCCGGCGACGGTGTGTGTGCCTTCCCGGTGTTCTCGCCCGACGGCCGCACGGTGGCCTTCACGCTGGCGACCCCGCACCACCCGGCCGATCTGCACGTGGTCGACGTCGCCAGCGGCGAGGTGACCCGCCTGACCCGTTCGGTGCCGCGCAGCTTCGAGGCCCGCACCGTGACGCCAGAGCGGGTCTCCTACGCGGGGGAGGATGGCCTCGAGATCCCGGGGTGGCTGTACCGCCCGGAGTCGGCCGGCGTCAGCCCGAACGGCGCCGGTGTGGTCGTCGTGCACGGTGGACCCACGATGCAGTGGCTACCTACCTACGACGGCTACGCCCAGTTCCTGGCGCTGCAGGGCTACACGCTCCTGCTGCCCAACATCCGTGGCAGCTCCGGGTACGGCCGCGCCTTCGAGGAGGCGAACGACGGCGACTGGCTCGGTGGCGACCTGCGGGACGTGGTCGCCGGCGGCCGTCTGCTCGCGGAGCAGGAGGCGGTCGATCCCGAGCGTCTTGCGGTCACCGGGCTCAGCTACGGCGGGATCATGTCGATGGGGGTGACCACCTTCGCCCCGGGGGCGTTCCAGGCGGCAGCCAGCCTGTCGGGCTACGGCGACTTCCTGCACATGATGGAGGAGCAGGAGTTCCGGCACCAGCAGCTGCTGCGCAAGGAGCTCGGTGATCCGGTGGCTGACCGGGAGGTGTACCTGCGGGCATCGGCGATCCACGCGGTCAGGGACGCCACCACGCCGCTGCTGATCGCCCATGGCGAAGGACGCTTCCCTGGCTCCGACGCGGGACGGCGTTTCGCCGAGGCCATGCAGCGCGAGTACAAGGTGCACCGCTACGTCGTCTACCCGGATGAGCACTACTACGTCACGGGTCGGGCGAACCTCCGCGCGCTGTGGTCCGAGGTGGACGGGTTCTTCCGCACCTACCTCGACATCCCTAGCTGAGGACGCGGTCCGCCGATGGCGGTGGATCCGGCGGTTGCGGGCGGCTCGGGAGGATGTTGACGGGCAGGAGGCGCCCGCCCTCGACCCGCCAGGTGGTCACGCTGGCGCCGCTGCGCTCCCCGTCGGCGTCGAACCACAGGGGACCGAGCTGCGTGCCGATCACCTCCCGGTCCCGGCGACGGAGCCAGGTGGCCACCTCCTCCCGGTCTCCCGTGGCGTCGAAGGCACGCAGCAGGGAGGTGGCGGCTGCAGCGGACTCCGCGGTGTAGACCTGGGGGTGCCCGGCGGCATGGGTCCCGGGGTAGAGCTGCCACGCACCCTCGGCCGCAGGGCCGGCCAGCTCCGCGATCGGCCCGCCCGGTCCGCCCTCGGCGCCCACCAGGGCGCCGGTGAAGCCGTCGTTACGCATCGCCACGATCCGCTCGGCCTGCTCGACCTCGCCCATGGCCAGGAAGGCCGCATCCGCAGCGGCCGCGCCCGACACGACCGTCAGTCCCGACGCGTGCAGCGCGTCACGTACGGCGGCTGCGAGGCGCTGGCCGTACGCGGTGTCGTCGGACTCCACCCGGACGCGCTGGCAGCCGAGACCATCGAGCAGCAGCGCCGCGGTGCTGGCGGTCTGGCGGTCGGGGGCGCACATCCGCAGGGTGGTGCCCGGACCGGCGAGGGCGTCAGCGGTGGCGGCGGGCAGGAGCAGGGGGAGCCCGGCATCGCGCGCGAGCGCCTGGACGGCGAGGGCGCTTCCGGAGTTCTTCGGGCCGATGACACCGATCACGTCCGCGTCCCCGGCCAGTTCGTGGACCAGGCTGACGGCGCGCTGCGGATCGCGCTCGTCGTCCACGGCGCGGACGCCGACACGGCCACCGAACACGGGGCCGGCCTGGTGAACGGCCTTCTGCACCGCCGCGAGCATCGGCCCGGCGACCACCCGCTCCTGGCTGCTGAAGGGGCCGACCACCGCGAGCGTGAGGTCCATGCGCCGCCAGGGCTCCTGATCGTGGAACGGAGGTCACGATCGCGTTGACGGTAACTAGCGTACGTTCGTTCGTCAACGTGGGTGGCGCCGGAGGTCGCCGCTAGCGTGCCGTGGGGATCCGGTCGAGATGGAGGCGTTGCCATGCAGGGCGTGCGGGACACGCGGGATGCTGCGGCTGTGGTGGACCGACTGCGTGCGGGCGGACAGGTGCTGGCCACCTGGTGCTCCATCGACAGCCCGTCGGCGGTCGAAGTGGTCTCCCTGGCCGGGTTCGGCGCGGTGTTGCTGGACCTCGAACACGGGGAGTTCACCACGGCCGCCCTCACGGACCTGTTGCGCGCCGTCGAGGTGGGGGGCGCCAGTGGGGTCGTGCGGGTGGCGTCCGCTGCGCAGTTGGGGGCAGCCCTCGACGCCGGTGCAGCCGGGGTGCTCGTCCCCGATGTGCGCAGCGCCGCCACCGCCCGCGAGGTGGTCCGCGCCTGCACCTACCCGCCCGAGGGGACCCGCGGTGCCGCGCCCATGACCCGTGATCTGCGGTACGGGCACCGTCCCTTCGGTGAACACGTGTCGAGCACCGCGCCTCTGGTGGGCGTGCAGGTCGAGGGCCCCGAGGGGGTCGATGCGTTGGAGGAGGTGCTGGCCGTCCCAGGTCTCGATATGGTCTTCCTCGGGGCCCAGGATCTGTCGGTCCGACTGGGGGTGCCCGGTCAGCTGGACCATCCGGAGCTCGAGCGGTTGGTGGCCGAGGTCGCGGCGCGTGCCAGGGCCGCGGGTGTGGCCACCGGCGTGTGGGCCCCCGACGTCGCCCTGGCTTCCCGGTGGATGGATGCCGGGGTCAGCCTGGTCAGCGTCTCGAACGTGACCGTGCTGCTGGCCTCGGCGGCGCGCCGGCTGGTCGACGCGCTCCCGGTGGCACGCTAGCGAGCGTTCGTTCATCTCCTGTAGGGTGGGAGTTACGGTCGGCGCCTCGCGTGTCGGGCCCCCGACCGGTCGAACCGAACCGTGGTGGGAGGCAGTGGTATGGCTGTGGAGCTCGGACTGGGCGTGTTCTCCGGGGAGTGGCACCCCGGTACGGGGTTGGACCACACCGCGACCCTCCGGGAGTCGATCGGTCAGGTCGCCTACGCGGAGTCCGTCGGCCTGGACAGCGTGTGGGTCAGTGAGCACCACTTCCACGAGTCCAACTTCGTCGGCTCCGTGGCGCCTTACGCGGCGGCGATGATCCAGGCCACCAGCCGGATCAAGGTCGGCCTCGGGCTGGCACTGGCGCCGCTGCACGATCCGGTCCGCATGGCCGAGGATGCGGCGTTCCTCGATGTGCTCTCGGGTGGGCGGTTCGAGCTCGGGCTCGGCATCGGCTACCGGGACATCGAGTACACCGGTTTCGGCGGGGAGCGCAAGCAGCGCGTCGGGCGGACGGTCGAGCTGATCGAGATCTGCCGCCAGGCCTGGGGGCCGGGCACCGTCGAGCATGAGGGCCGCTACTACCAGCGCCACGGGATCGACGTGACCCCCAAGCCCGTCCAGCCCGGTGGCCCACCGATCATGATGGGTGGCCACCACCCCAACGCCCTCGACCGGTGCGCGCAGCTCGGCGACCGCTTCTGCATGGACGCAGGAACCGACTCGGAGTCCTACGAGGAGGGTGAGGGTCGCAACCGTGCGATGCTGGAGCGCATCGCCGGGGCCGTCCGGGTCTACCGAGAGGCACTGGCACGGCACGGCAAGGACACCGACCACCCCAACTTCTCGCTCAACGTGGGTGGGTTCCTCCACCCCGACGGGGTCGACGCCGCCTGGGACACCCTGGCGGAGGCCTACATGATGACCCGGCGGGTGTACGGCGACTGGTACGGGCTGGACCCCGCTGACTACGCCGACTGGTACCCGGACCGGCTCACACCGGAGGAGGTCGCCCAGCGCAAGAGCGAACTCCTGCTGGGGGCACCCGACGACATCGTCCCGCTGCTGCGTGACGTCCGGGAGCTGGTGGGTGACAACCTGCACGTGATGTTCCGCTCGAAGTACCCCCTGGTCGATGACAGCGCGACCCGGACCTCCATCGACCTGCTGGCGGAGGTACGCCGTCGGTTGATCGCCTGAACGGCGCTCGCCGTGATCACCCGCTTCTGGTTCGGTACCCGTCGCGCTGGCCTGAGTCTCGAGGCGTTCAGCACGCACTGGCGCGAGATCCACGTAGGTTTCGGGCTCGCCCTACCCGGGCTGCGTGGCTACGTGCAGAACCATCCGGTGGCGGGGGCGCCACCGCTCCCGGCCGCCTTCGACGGGTGCTCGGAGTTGGACTTCGACTCCGTCGAGGCGATGCAGCACGCCTTCGCCGCACCGGAGATCGTGCAGGCCGACGCCGATGAGCGTGCCTTCGCGGATCCCGATCGGTTCGCGGTGCTGGTCTCCCGCCGCCACGTCCTCTTCGGTGGTGAGGTCGCTGACCCGCCTGCGCGGGTGCTGTGCGCGCTGCGCAGCAACCCCCGTGCGCCAGCACACGAGCCGGCGGAGCGTTTCCTCGACGGTGGTGGAGCCGCTCGGGCGGCGCGCATGGGAGCTGTGCGCGCCGAGGTGTACCTGCCGGTGGCCGAGGCTCCTGAGCCCCAGGCCTGCGATCTCCTGCTCTCGGTGTGGTTCGAGGACCTCCCCTCGGCGACCGGTGCACTCACCGCATGGGCCGGTGAGATCGAGCAGGTGCTGCGGGGCAGCGTCTTCGGTCGTGAGCTCGCGGTGCTGGCTCCGGTGCGGCACCGCTGAAACCGGGTCTTGTCTGGTCCGAGCCGGCTCGCTAGCCTCCGAGCGCGGTAGTGAACGAGCGATTGTTCGTAACGATCGTCCGTATCGACCGTGCGGCGCACCGAGGTGGTGGGGGGGGAGCCGTGCAGTGAGGGTCGGCCTGTGGGAGCGGGTCGGGACACCGGGGAGGCGTGTGCCTCAGGAGGATGGGAGATCCATGCCGGAGCTCGCACAGGTCATCGACGGGTACCTCAAGGCCGCCTTCGCCCTGGACCCGGTGGCCGCCAGCGACCTCGGGGTGCACGACCATGACCACGAGCTGGGCGTGTTCGATGCCGACCGGATGGCCGATCACCGCGACCACCTCGTCGCCACCATCTCCGCGCTGCGTGCCATCGACCCCGCGGGGCTCTCCCAGCTCGAGGCGCTCGATCACACCATCGCGCTCAGCGAGGCCGAGGTGGACCTGCGGCGTCACGATGACCAGCGGGTGTGGGAGCGGGCCCCCTACTGGTACGCGGAGCGGCTCGGTGACGCACTGTCCACCCTGATGACCAGGACCTCGACGCCGCTCGAGGCCCGTGGGGAAGCGATGCGGGCTCGGCTGCGGGCGACCCCGGACTACCTGGCGACGGCGGTGGCCACCCTGTCCGACGCGACGCCCGAGGTCTACGTCGGCATGGGGCGGACGGCCGCCCGGGGGATGCAGGAGTTCCTCGCTGAGGCGGTACCCGCCTTCGCTGCGCAGCTTCCCGACCCGCTGGCCGCCGACATCACAGCCGACAGTGCCGCAGCCGGCGCTGCGCTGGAGCGTTTCGACCGTGGGCTCGAGGAACTCGGGGCGCGCGCGGCGGGGGAGTACCGCGCTGGCGCGGCCCACGTGGACTTCCTGCTGGAGACCTTCCACCGCGTGGAGATGGACCACGACGAGCTCTACGCCTGGGGGCGCGACGCGGTCGACCGCGACCGCGCGGCCCTGGAGGCGCTGGCCAGCGAACTGGACCCCACCTCCTCCTGGATGGAGCAGATCGCGCGGGTCAAGGACAACCACCCCCGCCCCGAAGCGTTCGTCACCGCCTACGGCGATGAGATGGCGCTGGCCCGGGAGCACTGCGTCGAGCAGGACCTGATCACCATCCCTGATGGCGAGGTGTGCCACATGCGGTGGCTGCCCGCCTACCTGCGGGCCAGCCTCCCCATCGCGGTCATGGCGACCACCCCACCCTTCGAGCCAGGGCTCGAGAGCGAGTGGCTGATCACCCCCCTGGATCCGGACGCGCCTGAGGAGCGCCAGCGTCAGCACATGCGCGACAACTGCTACGCGTTCTGCCGGTCCATCGCGGGGCACGAGATCTATCCGGGCCACCACCTCCAGAAGGTGCACCACAAGCTGGCCACCGCGGCGTCACCGATCCGCCGCTACGCCTCGAGTCCCCTCTTCGTCGAGGGCTGGGGCCTGTACACCGAAGACCTCCTGACCGAGACCGGGCTGCTGTCGGAACCCGACGTGCGCCTGTTCAAGCTGCGCAACGCCCTGTGGCGTTCCGCCCGCGTGGTGGTGGACACCGGGCTGCACACCCGCGGCATGAGCGTGCAGGAGGCTGCAGACGTACTGGAGCGCGAGGTCTGCCTCGACCGGCACATGGCCGAGGGCGAGATCATGCGCTACGTGCGGCACGACAACCCCACCTACCCGTCGTCCTACCTGCTCGGACGGACGGCGATCCACGAGCTGCGGCAGCGGGCGATCCCCGGGAAGTCGGTCGGCTCGGACCTCAGGTCCTTCCACGACAAGCTGCTCTCCTACGGCTCGATCCCCGTCGCGCTGATCGCGGAGCAGTTCGCCCTGGAAGGGCTGATCCCCCCCGCCACGGACGAGAAGGATGGCCGATGAGAACCCCACGCGCACGCCGCAGGGCCTACGGGCCGCTCGGCATGCTGCTCGCGCTGGCGCTGGTGATCAGCGCCTGCGGCGACGCCGACACGACCGATGACGCACCGACCGATGACACCGATGCCGCCGAGGAGACGACCGACGACGAGGCGGATGAGCCCGCCGCGGCCGGGTCCTGCGAGGACACCGTCATCCGCATCGGCACCAACGCCGACTCCCGCAACCCCAACCCGCTGCTCGTCGTGGACACCGACGGCTTCTGGCGCTCGGACATGATGTTCGACCCGCTGGTCATGCTCGATCCGGAGACCCTGGAACCCGGCCCGGGCCTCGCGGTGGAGTGGGACATCGCCGAGGACGATGTCACCTACTCCTTCACCATCGCCGACAACGTGAACTTCCACGACGGTGAGCACCTGACGACGGCGGATATCGAGTTCACGATCCTGTCGATCCTCGACCCCGACTACCTCGGCCCCTTCCAGAGCGAGTGGCAGGTGCTGGAGGGCGCGCCCGAGGTCTCCGACGGCACCTCGGACTACCCCTCCGGGCTGGAGATCATCGACGACTACAACTTCACGCTGACCCTCTCCGAGCCGCAGGCCGCCTTCGCCGCCAACGTGCTCACCGACCTCAAGCCGGTGCCGAAGCACCTGCTGGAGGGCGAGGGCCCGATCGCTGAGGACCACCCGTACACCCTCGCACCGGTGGGTTACGGTCCCTACAAGTTCGACAGCTGGGACCAGGGCAACCAGTTCAACATGGTCGCCAACGATGACTACTGGAACGGTGACGTGTGCATCCAGCGCGTCGAGCAGGTGGTGATCGGTGACATGAACGCCCTGGTCGTCGCGGTGGAGACCGGCGATCTGGACGCGACGATCATGCCGCCGCCCCAGGAGCTGCCGCGCCTCGATGAGATCGACGGCATCTCCGTGTACCCGCTGCCGCCGGAGCGTCCCGAGGGCATCTTCTTCAACCTCGACGCGGACTCGGTGTCCGACCCGCTGGTGCGTCGTGCGGTGGCGCACGCCATCGACAACGAGACCTTCGTGGAGCAGTTCATGCTCGGCACCACCGAGGTGGCGCGTAGCTGGATCACCTACGCGGTCTGGGCGTACGACGAGGACATCCAGTCCCCGGGCTACGACCCGGACCGCGCAGCCGAGCTGCTGGCGGAGGCCGGCTACCCCGACGGTGAGGGGCTGACCATCGAGCTCGCGTTCAACGAGGGCAACATCTTCCGCGAGCAGTACGCCACCTACGTCCAGGACCAGCTCGGCCAGCTCGGCGTCGAGGTGACCATCTCCACGGCGGAGTGGGGCACGTTCATCGACACCGTGTTCGACCTCGGCTACGAGTCCAACACCCAGGCCGCCCGTGCCGGGGTGCCGGATCCGGCCGACATCGGTGAGCACTACGCCAGCACCGGCGCCGCGAACTACAGCGCCTACAGCAACCCGGAGGTGGACCGTCTGCTCAACGAGGCGACCCTGACCTCCGACATCGATGAGCGGACGGCGATCTACTCCCAGGTCCAGGAGATCCTGGCCGAGGATCTGCCCTTCGTTCCGGGCTACTGGCGTCCCAACAACCTCGTGGTCAGCGACGACTTCGGGGGTATGGAGCCGAGCGTCCTCGGGGCCTACCACAACCTGAAGGACTGGACGCTGGACCGCTGATCCAGGTGGCTCGGTGTGGGGCGGGCGCAGCGCCGCCCGCCCCACGACACACCTGCACGCCCGGTGCGCGGTGATGCCGCGTACCGCCCGACGGGAGGTTGCCAACGGTGGGTGTCTACATCCTGCGCCGTTTCGTGATCATGGTGCCGCTGCTGGTCGTCCTGAGCCTGCTCGTGTACCTGCTGGTCTACTTCGCGCCGGGTGATCCCACCACCTACTTCCTCCCCGAGACCGCGAGCGATGACCAACGCGCGGCGATCACCGCACGGTTGGGTCTCGACCAGCCGGTGCACGTCCAGTACTGGCGGTGGCTGAGCGGTCTCGCGGTCGGTGACTTCGGCGTCGCCTACAGCTACGGCCGGCCGGCGCTGGAGGTCATCGGGGACCGTCTGGGTCCGACCGTTCGCCTGCAGTCCCTGGCGATCACCCTGTCGATCGCGATCGCGATCCCCGCCGGCATCCTCTCGGCCGTGCGCCGCTACAGCCTGCTGGACCACGTCACCACCACCGGGACGCTGTTCGGGTTGTCGATGCCCGACTTCTGGTTCGCGCTGATGCTCACCCTCTTCTTCTCCGTCCACCTCGGTTGGCTCCCATCCTTCGGCACGGGCGACGGAACGTTGCTGGGCAGTTGGCAGTACCTGGTGATGCCGGTGCTGACCCTCGGGTTGGCCACGGTGCCCTGGTACGCCCGGTTCATGCGCTCGAGCATGCTCGACGTCCTCAGCCAGGACTACGTACGCACCGCCCGCGCCAAGGGGCTCACGAGCTTCCGTGTGCACTACCGGCACGCCCTGAAGGTGGCGGTGCTGCCGGTGGTCACCATCATCGGCCTGAGCCTCCCACGGTTGGTCGGCGGGGCGGTGATCGTGGAGACGATCTTCGCCTGGCCCGGTCTGGGTCGTCTCGCCTTCGACGCGGTGACCCGGCAGGACTACCCGCTGATCATGGCCTTGACCGTGCTCACCGGCGCCTTCGTGCTGGTGCTCAACCTCCTGGTGGACGTGATCTACACCTGGCTGGATCCACGGATCACCTACGACCGCTCGGCGGGGGTGCACTGATGTCGACCACCGACCCCCGCGCCGATGGCGCACCCGCTGCCGGTGCGGCGCCGGCCCCTGGCGAGGTGGCACCCACCGGGGACACCCCGCCGCGCGTCGGGCAGACACCCGTGGGCACCGATCCCGATGATCCCTTCGACGCGGCCCTGCCACCCCGACGCTCCAACGCCCGTCAGGCGCTCCAGCGGTTCCTGCGTAACCGGCTGGCCGTCATCGGGCTGGCGTTCGTGATCCTCATGGGGCTCGCGGCGATCCTCGCGCCCTGGCTCACGCCCTACGACGTCGCCACCCAGAACGTCATCAACCGACTGCAGCCGCCGAGCGGGAGTCACTGGCTCGGGACCGACGAGTTCGGTCGCGACATCCTCACCCGGATCCTGTTCGGTGGCCGGGTGTCGCTGGCGGTCGGTCTGTCCTCCGTGGCGATCCTGGTGCTGATCGGCTGCACCGTCGGGATCGCCTCGGGGTACTTCCGCAAGCTCGACGGACCGCTGATGCGGATGGTCGACCTGTTCCTGTCGATCCCCGGTCTGTTCCTCCTGCTGCTGCTCGTCGCCCTCTTCGGCACGGGACAGCGGAACACGATCCTGTTCATCGCCTTCACCAACTGGATGGCCACCGCTCGGCTGGTGAGGGCACAGGTGCTCAGCCTGCGGGAGAGGGAGTACGTCCTGGCATCCTGGGCGGTGGGAGCGGGTCCCTGGGGGGCGATCAGACGCCACTTCCTGCCGAACATCGCCGACGTCGTGATGGTGCAGGCGACCCTGACGATCTCCCTGGTCATCCTGCTCGAGTCGAGCCTGAGCTACCTCGGTCTCGGCACCCAGCCGCCGACGCCCACCTGGGGCAACATGCTGTCCTCGGGCCGCAACTACATGCGGGACGCCTGGTGGGTGACGACCTTCCCGGGTCTGGCCATCTTCTTCACCGTGATGGCGTTCAACTTCGTCGGTGACGGGATCCGTGACGCCCTCGACCGGCGCCTGCAGTGACCTCTGCGCTGCGCTTCGTGTCGTCCTCGGTGACCGGGTGATCGGTCCCCGGCTGGAGGAGGCGGTCGCGCTGGTCACGGGGGCGGCCGGGGCCATCGGTCGTGCCACGTGCCATCGGTTGTCCGCGGCCGGTGCCAACGTCGTCGCCCTCGACCTCGATGGCCCCGGTGCCG
>SL_7KL_010_BRINEDRAFT_10000725_pt1 | contig 15761 bp, 14 predicted proteins | sample SodLak_010_BRINE_FD_10663 | JGI IMG/M metagenome (IMG submission 10663)
GTCGAACTACTCCAAAAAATCGCCCCACAATCAACAAATCTACGAACACCCACAACTTTGTAAATTTCGGTTGTGCAACACACACTAAATGCTGAGTATAAGTATCAGGCTTTAGAAAAGGGCTCAGGTACGTATTTCCATATCTCTTTTGAACTCTCTTCCGCTTCAGGCAGCAATGGTTCATAGCCGATGAACCGGACGCACTACTATCCTTTTTTAATTGCCTGAATCCGACTCAGCACGGGCGGATGTGAATAGTTCAGAAACACATAGAACGGATGAGGTGTCAGGTTACTCAGATTATCTTTCGAGAGCTTTTTGAGGGCATCGACCATCGGTTTCCCGTCGCCCAGAGTTGAGGCAGCATAATGATCGGCCTCGTACTCATGCTTTCGGCTCAGCACCTGCATTCCAATTCCCAGAATAGTTTCCACCGGCGAATAGAGAAGCCCGAAAAAGAGCAATCCTGCATATACGCTCATCTGATCCATGAAGAATGCATCAAAAAGCGCCGGAACCTGAAGAAATATAGAGAGCAGGGCAAACATGATTCCGGTATGAACGACCGAAATTCCCATATTTTTGATAATATGTTTCTTTTTGTAATGACCAATTTCGTGTGCCAATACCGCCACCAGCTCATCGGTGGTATGCTTTTCAATGAGCGTATCGAAAAGGGCGATTCGCTTATTTTTACCAAATCCGGTAAAAAACGCGTTCGATTTGGATGATCGCTTTGACCCATCCATCACATAAACGCCCTGCAACGGAAAGTCAACGCTTTCGGCATACTCCTCGATGCCCTGACGAAGCTCCCCATCCTCTAGAGGTTCAAACTTGTTGAAGATCGGCATGATCCAGGTTGGCGCCACGTACTGCATAATCAGAGAAAACGCTGTGACTGCAAGCCACGCGTTAACCCACGCCCACGGCCCGCCAAACTCAAAGAAGGCGATAATTCCGGCCAGAAGCGGTGCTCCGATCAAAATCGAGAGCAATAGGCCTTTTACACGATCCATCACAAAAGTGCCCGGTGTGGTTTTGTTGAATCCAAAACGCTCCTCGATCACAAAGGTAGAGTAGATTCCGAATGGCATCGAAATGATCATTTTACCCAGTACGAGAGCCCCTATAAAAATCAGTCCTGTTCCGATTACACCAAAGTCGAACCCTCTCGCCCACTGATCGAGCCAGTTAAATCCGCCGGCAAACCAAAAACCGAGCAGAATTAAAACGTCGACGGTGCCGGTCAAAAAACCGAATTTTGTTCGAACCTTGGTGTACTCCTGCGATTTCGCATAGGTCTCTTCATCGTAAACGTCTTCAAACTCATCAGGAAGAGTTTTATCGAGAGATTTCAGATTGAGTAGGTTTGAGGTAATTCCCAGCACATAATCGATAACTATGGCTGCCAGGATGATGATAATGAATATGTTCATTGGTTCAGTTTATCAGTGGTTCAGTGTCAACAGTTCACCAGTAATTTCAGGAATTACGTACTGCAGATTTTATAGTCAACTGTGCAAGATATGAAACCGTTTGTAAGGTGTGAATGAAAGTTTTAATAATTATTTCCATGGAAAGCATTCAAAATAACTCTTGGTTTATGATAACTGTTGTCACTGATCCACTGTTGTGACTGACAAACTGTATCATTCTAAAACCTCCATCGTAGCCTCATACCCTTCCTTAATCAGCTTCTCCGTCTGGCTGGTATCGGCCTTGTTGTAGGCGCTCAGTTTTGGCTGAATCATAAAGATACTGTCGTCATTGATCTGCTGTTTGATCATGTTATTCAGACCGATATCGAAGGTATTGACCAAAACATCCACGAAATCATCCGGACGTTTATATTCCCGGTTTGTCGTCAAGTCAACGGCAATAATGTCTTTGGCCCCCATTTCTTTTAATGGACTTACTGGAACATTTTCACATAAAACACCATCCACCAGCAACATATCATTCCACTCAACAGGAGTAAATACGCCCGGCAAACACGTACTGGCCATCACGGCTTTATACAGCGGACCTTCATTTAAAACCACTTTTTTGCCTGTAGAAATATCTGTTGCAATCATACTCAGTGGTATTTCTGAATCTTCAATACTCACTTTACCCAGCTGATCGAGAATGCTTTTACCAAGACGTTCATTACTCAAAATTCCCAGCTTTGAGAGTTTAAATCCTGTGATATCGAGCCAGTCCAGATCCAGGGCTATCTCTTCCAGCTTTTCGATTGATGTACCAAACGCGATATGTGCAGCCACAAATGCGCCTATGCTTGTACCTGAAATAAACTCCGGTTTGATCCCCTTTTCAAACAGAGCTTTTAGAACACCTACATGAGCGGCCCCCAATGCAGCACCTCCACCCAAAGCTATTCCAAGTTTCTCAAATTTGACATCTTTCATCTCAATAACATTTAGTTTAATGTTGAACTATATTTCATTATCTTGTGTTGAAATAATAAATCAAAAATTAATCAGAAACATATTTTGGCTCATCCAATCAAAGGCCTGCACCATATCACAGCGGTTTCAGGTCCGCCACAGGAGAATTTCAACTTCTACAGAAACAAGTTAGGACTTCGGTTCATCAAAAAAACGATCAACTTTGATGATCCCTTTACCTATCACCTTTACTATGGTAATCACAATGCAGAGCCGGGAAGCACCATTACATTTTTCCCATGGCAGCATGTAGTTGACGGGCAACCCAACAAAGGCGAAGCTACAGCTGTTCAATATGCAGTACCGGGCGAATCTCTCGAATACTGGCAGGAACGCTTCAAAAAAGAGGGAATTGAGACCGGCGAAATCTACTCAAAGTTTGGTTTTGAACACCTTCCGTTAGCCGATAACGACGGGATGAAAATTGAGATCGTTGCGGATGCTGCAATTAACAGCAAAAAGACGGTTGGATACGGAGGTGTGGATGACAAACACGCCATTCGCGGTTTTTTTGGCACAACGTTGAGTCTGCCGGATATTGGCAGAACCGGCGAACTTTTGGCTGAGATGGGCTGGAGTAACGAAGGTGAGGAAAATGATCTTAGCCGATATTCATCTGAACCCGAGAACAATCTGGGACGTTATGTTGATCTGAAAGCAGAACCCAATTTGAACGGCCGTTTTGGCAGAGGCTCTATCCACCACATTGCGTTCCGCGTACCGGATGACAAGGCACAGGCTGAGTGGAGAGAAAAAATTCGCAAGATGGGCTTTCAGATCACGCCGGTTAAAAACCGTGACTATTTCCGATCAATCTACTTTAGGGAATCGGGCGGTGTGCTTTTTGAAATTGCCACCGATATTCCCGGGTTTGATGTAGATGAACCTTTTGATCATTTAGGTGAAAACTTAAAAATTCCGGCTTGGTACGAGAAGCACCGGGATGAAATTGAAGCACGTCTGCCGAAGTTAAATACAGATTAAATATCCAAAGGCGGATCTGAAATCAGCAACCTATTTTAATGTGAGTTCGACATAAGAATCTTGAATTTGATTCTCCCCTTCCCGAAAGCTTTCGGGAAGGGGTTGGGGGAGGCAGTCTTGATGATTTCAGGTTTCAAACCGAATCTGAATTTGGGTTAACCACCCCTAAATCCCCTCCTTGGAAAAGGAGGGGACTTTTTCAATGCCTTAAGATTCTTTTTTTATCGAACTCACATTATTTTAAATAAAGAACTAATAACAGCCACGGAAGCACGGAAAAGCACTGAATATTCCGTGCCTCCGTGGCAATCGTTTTAAATAGACATAAATCACTCAAAACCACATATGTTTAAAGCAAACAAAGAAAATCCATTTGAAGGACCACACCAAAAAAGCAGAACCGTAACGGCCGGAGCTGATCCGGAAAAAGCAGACGGTGCCATAATTATGATTCACGGACGGGGAGCTACGGCGGAGAGTATTCTTCCGCTGGCCAATGAGTTTGATGCCAAAAATTTCCACTTCGTTGCGCCGCAGGCATCAGGAAATACGTGGTATCCTTACTCCTTCATGGCCCCTTCTAAGAACAATCAGCCCGGGCTATCATCAGGGCTTCAGGCAATTTTTAATATTGTTACCAGCCTTGAAGAAAAAGGTATTTCAAAAGAAAAGATTGTTATTCTTGGATTCTCACAGGGCGCCTGTCTTGCCACGGAGTTTGTGGCCCGTCACCCGGCGCGATATGGCGGATTGATCGCTTTCAGCGGAGGCATCATCGGTGATGGAGACTCCGTAAATCCTGAAAACTACAGCGGTTCACTTGAAGGCACTCCCTATTTTGTCGGATGTTCGGATAATGACGCACATATTCCGGTTGAACGTGTTGAAGAGAGTGTTGTAGTGATGAAAAAAATAGGCGCCTCAATCAACAAAAAGATCTATCCCGCTATGGGCCACACAATTATTCGGGATGAAATTGAAGAAGCACAAAAAATAATTGATACCATCAAAAGCAGTTAACAATTCTTATATTCAGCATTCTGAACTAAAAAAGATCACCCGCAGAAGCAATTAAATGGACATTATCTGGATTGGAGTCGCATTTCTACTTGGATTTGCTGCATCAAGAATTCAACTTCCACCGCTAGTAGGATATCTGGCTGCCGGTTTAACTCTGGCCGCTTTTGGGTATGAAGGCGGGGAAATGCTTGATGAAATTGCACATCTTGGTGTTCTTTTTCTTCTATTTACCGTTGGACTCCATATTCGTTTGAAGAATATCCTCCGGTACGATATCCTTGGTATTGGGCTTACCCATCTAATTATATCGACCGCCATTTTCACTCCAATATCACTCTATTTTGGGTATGGTCTGGAAGCAGCGATTATTATCTCTATCACTCTAGGTTTTTCAAGTACGGTACTAACAGCAAAGAACCTGGAGCGAAGAAATGAGCTTGGTGCACTCTATGGACGTGCAGCAATTGGTATTCTCATTATCCAGGATCTTGTTGCCATTGGAATTATTGCATATACCGGTGGTGGAATGCCCTCAATCTGGGGATTATCTATTTTAGCTCTCCCAATATTTCGTCCACTTTTGATTAAATTCTTAGGTGTTATACATGACGACGAAGTATGGATGCTGTTTGGTTTGGCATTGGCCTTAGGTGGAGCGTCTCTTTTTGAATTTTTCAATCTTTCCGGAGAGCTTGGAGCACTGGCCGCCGGTATGTTGCTGGCTACTGATGAACGCGCCGATCAGATCGGAAAAAAGATGTGGGGTGTAAAAGAAGCGTTCCTGGTAGGGTTCTTTCTCGATGTCGGGTTAACCGGCTTTACTTCATTCTCTGAGTACTATTTCATTGCGGCTGTATTGCTGGTTCTACCTATCAAATCAGTACTGTTTTACATGCTCTTTATGTTTTTCAAATTCAGAGCCAGAACCGGTTTCTTAGCTTCTGTATCTTTAACTGCATACAGTGAGTTTACGCTTATAGCCGGCGTTGTTGCCAGTGCAAACGGTTATATCCCTGAAGAAACAATTGTTGTACTAGGCTTAATTACAGCCATTTCATATGTAATAAATGCTCCGATAACGATTAATGAAGAGAAGATCTGGAAACGTTGGCAGGATTTCTTACTTCGGTTTGAAAGAGAAGGCAAGCATCCCGAACACGAAACAATTTCACTAGGTTCTGCACAATTTCTAATCGTGGGAATGGGTAACGCCGGAAGAGCGGCATACGACAAATTAAAGGAACAAGAAAAACCTGTAGTTGGAATGGATATTGACCCGGATAGAATTGAACGAAATCTGGAAGCAGGTCGACGAGTGCTCTATGGTGATATCCAGGATTCAGATCTTTGGACGAATATAGACCTGAGCAACATTAAATCTGTAATGATTGCCATGGGCAATCAATCCGTTAAAGAGAACGCGACAAGAACATTACGCACTGCCGGATTTGAAGGTTTAATATATGTACTCACAATGCGGGAGGAGGAAGCAGAGGTGATGCAACGAGCCGGCGCCAGTGCTGTCTCGATTCCCATTAAAGAAGCGGGGGAACGACTCGCTGAACTCAGCGCAGATAGCGACAAAAACCCTACTGGAATTGATCTGAAAGTAAAAAAGCCGAAAGATAATGAGCAGTAAAATCACACTGGTTTACGTTTACGATCCGCTCTGCGGGTGGTGTTATGGTTTCCACCCGGTGATGGATAAGCTGGCTGATCGTTTCCGTGAACAGCTCAACATCAGAGTTGTGCCGGGCGGACTGGCCATCGATGAGAGCGCTCAAACCATATCAGAAGGTTACAGTTATATTCGTGACTCACTCAAAGTTGTTGAAAGTAAAACCGGTGCCGTATTCGGTGAACCGTTTGTTCAACTCGTTGAAGAGGGCTCATATTTATACGATTCCATGCCCGGATGCAAAGCACAAAATGCCGTAAATCAAATTGCACCGGAGCACTCTCTTCCCTTTGCCGGTGCCGTGCAGAAAGCTCTGTTCCAATCGGGTAAAAGCCTGAATCAATTTGAAACTTTTCTCTCGATTCTGAATGACTTCCCCATCAACCCTGCAGAATTTGAAGCCGTTTATACCAGCAACGAAATAGAGACTATCACACGTGAACAGTTTGCCTGGGTTCACAAAAACAACGCCTCCGCATTTCCTGCGCTGCTCCTCGAAATTGGCGACGAAACCGGGTTGATGTCGAAAGGATATCGGCCATATGATACCCTTGAATCCCATCTCCATCACCTTATCCGCAACATCGAAAAAATGAACCCATGAAAAGATCCGTAATACTCCTGATTCCGCTTTTCTTCCTGCTTGGTTTTCCAACAATTACCGAAGCACAGCTCAGTTACGATCTGCTTGAGGGTGAAATTAAAAACTCCCCCTATAAGGTAGCTGTGCCGGAGAACTGGGCTGACGGAAAAGTCTTTTTCCATGTGCACGGTTGGCGGCCGGCCGATGCTCCCCATGAGGCAAATCTCAATCCCGATGATCCTTTTTACCATTCTCTGCTGAATGACGGCTGGCTGATTGCACGTACGGCATCAACCCAAAATGGTGCTGATCATGAAACATACACACAATCTATTTACGAATTGAAAAGATGGGTCGAATCGAATGTCGGTCAGGTTGAACTCACAATTCTTGAAGGTGAATCAACGGCAGGAACCCTGGTTCTACAAATTGCTGAAAACAATCCCGATTTAGCCGATGGCGTTGTTGCAATGGGTGCCTTCGTTGAACTTAATGATCCGGACTCCGACTCTTTTCTCAGGGCTTATCCTGAAATACCGGCAGTTCTGATGAGCAATTTAACGGAGCTGGACGGTCCCGTGGCCTATGCAGCCAAAGCCGAAAATGCACCGGTAAAACCTGTACTGAGACCTCTTCTGCGTCCCGGCCACGTAAATGTGAATCATGTTGAGCGGTACGACGCCCTGGCAGATCTCCAATCCCGAATCGAATCCGGTCATTACTCAACTATCACTGAAGGAACGCGGGAGATGCCTGATCGTGAGACGGGTTCAGCTCATGAAAACGGCTCTATCATCAATCAAATTACTAATATCGACTGGTATTTTGGAAATTTGGAGCTTGGATTTCACCCGGATGAGCTTGCCGGGATGGGCATTGAACAAGGTCAGTGGTTTGTTCTTGAAATTGACGGGCAGCAGCGTGATGTTTTCTATGGAGAGTCTTACGGTGATGTTGAACAGGGGCAATGGGTTGCTTTCCCGCATGCCAATGATCACATTCTCGTAGCCCGAAATCATGAACATGCGGCGAATACCGTTGGGGTTCAGATCGGCGACCGGATTAAAATTCTCCCTAAATAGAAGACCCATTCTACCACTTTTTTCACACGATTTGGTTTAGTATCCAACTATGAAAAAAAGCCGTTCATCCATCTGCTTCATCATCAATCCGGGGGCCGGGAAGCAGGAAAAAACTGCACTGATTCAAACCATAAAGGATGAAGCGGAGAAACGATGGAGTGGTTTTGAAATCGTAACCGCAAAGCCGGAAGATTCCCTATCGCAAGTTGCCAGCGTAAAAGCAGAAAAATTCGACATTATTGTGGCTTGCGGAGGTGACGGTACCGTGAATAGCGTAGTAAACGGACTGGCTGAAACAGGCGCTGTTATGGGCGTTTTACCGGTCGGCACCGGCAACGATTTCGCAAAGGCGATTAAGGTTAAAGTTCCGCTTTCTGAAAGCTTCCACATTTTAGAACATGGAAAAATTGAACCGATAGATCTGATCCGTTATTCAGGAGACTACAGTGGCTGGAGTGCCAATACGCTGGGAATCGGGCTGGATGGATTGGCAAACTATTATTCAAAATCTTACAAACATCTCAGCGGGCCCATTGTGTATGTGATTGGTGCCATAAAAGCAGCATGGAATTTCAGGGGATGCCGTATAAAGCTATCTGTAGATGGCGTTACTCAGACCAATCATTTTTTGATGATGACGATCTGCAATGGTAAATGGGAAGGCGGAAAATTTTATCTGGCTCCCGATGCTGACTTATCTGATGGACTTGTCAATCTGGTCACCATCAAAAAAATTCCGTTTCTGAAAATTCTGTTCTATCTGCCCTTCTTCAGATGGGGACCCAAAAAATGGATGAGTGAGCTTGAAACCACACTCGGCAAAGAGATCGATTTTGAAAGCGATGAACCTCTTACAGCACATGCTGATGGTGAGAATGTGGGATCAGATATTAAAAAGATGAGTATTCGGGTTGAGCCAGGTAAACTAAATGTTATAACCGGTTATTGAATTTCGAGGTACTCCTCGTAAACGTAATTCCAAAGGCCTGCCAGGTCGGAACCTTTATTGTGTGGATTTTTTGATGATGAGGACTTCATTGCATCAATACAAGCGCGTTCACGAGCATGGTGAATGGCTTTGAGCTGATGCTTCGTCGGGTTCTCGATCATATCCTCATATTTTTCTTCGTCTGCCATGATAGTAGAGTTTAATTTCATATATGTTTCTTAAAATGGAAGAAAATGTAAATAAGTCAAACTTCAATGCTTACATATGTAAAAACATAAAAGCCAATCATTTAGTTCAAATCTCCCTTTATAATCACTTTACATACATTCACAGATGAGACTGGAAAAACAGCAAATTCACCCTCAAGGCCCCTCACTTTCACCGCTTATTTCCGGCATGATGCGACTGCATGACTGGAATATGTCGCTGTCTGACAGAGTTGAGTTTATCGAATTTTGTATAGATAACGGCATCTCAACATTCGACCATGCCGATATATACGGAGGATATCAAAATGAAGCGCTATTTGGTGATATTCTTAAAGAGAAACCTGAACTAAGGGAAAGAATTGAGCTGATATCGAAATGTGGTATATGTTTAACGACCGAGAATCGGCCTGAAAACAGAATCAAGCATTACAATACCACTGCCGGTTACATCCAAAAGTCTGTCGAAAACACACTCCAAAAATTGAACACCGAGTACCTTGACCTGCTTTTAATACATCGTCCCGATCCTCTTATGGATGCTTCTGAAGTATCAGACAGCCTGCACTCTTTGATTAAAGAAGGCAAAGTGAAATATGTAGGCGTATCAAATTTCACTCCATCACAGTTCGATCTGCTGCAGAGTAAATTGGAAGTTCCGCTGGTAACCAACCAGGTTGAGCACTCGCTTCTGCATATACAACCTATCTACGATGGAATCTTTAATCAGGCTCAGAAAATGGAATACAGGCCAATGATTTGGTCGCCTTTTGCAGGTGGCAGGATTTTTCACGAAAACTCGGACATGGCGGGCCGTATTCGGCACACCTTGCATCGACTCTCCGAAAAATATGATGCCGCCCCCGATCAAATTGCTCTTGCCTGGATTCTCATGAATCCTTCAGAGCCGATACCGGTATTAGGAACCGGCAACAGAGACCGGATAACTTCAGCAGCAGATGCGATGAAACTGCAACTGGATCGGCAGGATTGGTTTGAGCTGCTCAGAGCCTCAAGAGGACATGATGTGGCTTAATCCGCATCTGAATAACTTTGTAAGGTGTTTGTTTTCAAACACCTTTTTTCATTAGATTCAATGGATTGTTGATTGGGCAAAATCAATATCATCTACTTTTAATCAATGGGTCGGGATTTACGAAATACCCGCAGAAACCACATTTATATGGATTTATTTGACAAATTAGAAACTCGACCCGGTCCGCTCGGGGAGTTTACATCAGACGGTTACGGATACTACACATTTCCAAAACTGGAGGGGCCAATAGGCCCGGAGATGAAGTTTAACGGGAAAGACGTTGTCGTCTGGAGCGTAAATGATTACTTGAGCGTTGGCAATCATCCTCACATTCGGGAAGTAGACAAACAGGCAGCTGGAAAATATGGCCTCAGTGCTCCAATGGGTGCACGGCTGATGACCGGAAACTCTGATGAGCATGAGGCTCTCGAACGCGAACTGGCAGATTTTATCCATAAGCCGGAAGCGCTGCTCCTCAACTACGGCTACCAGGGAATCATGAGCGTGATACACGCCCTGGTTGACCGGAACGACTTTCTAATCTATGATGAGCTGAGCCACGCCTGTATTGTAGACGGCAAACAGCTTGCCATGGCAGAAAAATTTGTATTCAAGCATAATGATCTGGAGAGTCTTGAAAAGCAGCTGAAGCGAGCCTCAAGTAAATTGAAGCCAAACTCTTCCATTTTAGTTGTGACTGAAGGTGTGTTTGGTATGACCGGAGACCTCGGGAAATTAAAAGAGATCATCGCACTAAAAGAGAAATATCCATTCAGACTTTTAGTTGACGATGCCCACGGTTTTGGAACACTGGGTGATGACGGTTCCGGTGCAGGAACACAGCTTGGCTGCCACGACGGAATTGACATCTATTTTGGAACATTCGCCAAAGCCGTAGCGCTGATTGGAGCATTTGTTGCAGCAGAACCTCGCGTAATCGAATTTTTAAAAGCCAATACGCGAAGCCAGATTTTTGCGAAATCTCTCCCAATGCCGATTGTCGTATCAGCCCGTGAGCGAATTAAGCTAATCCGGCAAAATCCGCAGTGGAGAGAAAAACTATGGAAAAACACCAAAAAGCTGCGTAACGGCTTAAAGGCACTGGGCTACAATGTTCTTCCTTCCGAAAGCCCGGTAACACCGGTGTTAACTCAAGGAAGTACAGAACTTGCGCAGACCATCATGCGGGAAATGCGCGAAGAGTACGGTGTATTTGTGAGCGGCGTTGCCTATCCTGTAGTTCCAAAAGGAGTCGTGCTGCTGCGCCTGATACCTATGGCCGGCCATACCGATGAGCACATTCAGAAAACCCTGAATGCTTTTGAGGCTATAAAACCCATTGTCTTCAAGGATGCAGAAGAGGCTGTTTCCGCGGAGTAAAACTGTTTCATCTATTTCTGTAAGGCACATTGATAACTCAGTGTGCCTTTTTTTTGTAAAAATTTTAGACACATACTCAATTTGTAAGAACCGAACTTTCTAATACCAATCATTTTTCTATTTTTAGCTCACGAACAAATAACCCAAAAATTTTTATGTATGCGATTAATCAGCTACCTGTTTGCTCTACTTATTTTTATCAGTATCCAGGCTCCGGATATAACCGCGCAGGATGTGCCCGAAAACCTGACTCTGAAAGAGATTTTTCACGAGCCGGTGATTCCCGGAATTCGTCCCTCTTTCAGGTCATTTAATGCAGCCCAAGACACTCTCTATTTCTCATGGAACGACTCCTCCTACTTTGATACCGGCCTCTACAAAATGTCTGTCATGGGTAGTAAACCGGAGTCTGTTGATGAAAGCCCTACTCGTTTTACACTGTCGCCAAACGGCCGATTAATAGCCTATACCAGAGGTGGAAATATATTCGTGTCCAACCTTGATGGAAGCAATGAACGCCGAATTGTTGCCAGCCAGGAGCGTGAAGTAAATCCGGTTTGGGCACCCAACAGTCGCAAGCTGGCCTTTGTTAGGTCCGGCGATGTTTGGGTGACCGATATTTCAAGGCCCGATTTGATTCAGGTAACCCGCCGAGCAAATGGTGAACCCGGTTTTGCCATTCAGGATTGGTCAGGCAGTAATCGTCTGATTTTACGGCAAACAGACTATTCGGATGCCCGTACCGTCTATTTTCCTGAATATGTTGATGAATTCGTAACTCCCGGAGCTTCTACGAGAGGAATTCCATCTGTTACGTTCTACACAGCAGATTTGACATCCATGGAAATTGATACGCTCTCTTCCGGGGTTCAAAGAAGCAGTGCTGCGGGAAGCTTTTCAGGTAACTTCTCAGTCAAGGATTCCAGTGATGCTGCCCTTAAACATCGAAAGGTCATAGCTTACGACCATCGTAACGACACTCGATCCGTTATCTTTGAAGAGGAAACCGATGGATGGCTTTCCGGTTCTTCTGTCTCTTTTGCACCTCGTACCGACAGACTGATGATTCGCTCTGAAAGGTCCGGATGGAATCATATATACATTGCAAATCTTTTTACCGGCCGTGTTGAGCAGATCACCGATGGCGATTACGAAATCACCTGGGCTGACTGGCTGGACGACCAAACAATCATCTACGCCAATAATGAAGCCGATTATGGTGAGCGGCACATTTTCATTCATAACCTCCGAGACGGTTCTGTAAATCAGCTTACATCTGACGAAGCGTATCGATATCAGTTCAGACTATCAGACGATAAAACCAAACTGATATATGCAAAAACCTACTTTAATGAACCGTACGATCTTTATATGATCGACGTGGAAAATCCCGGTGAGGAGGTTCAGCTTACAAATTCTGTTCCTGACTCCTTCCATGAATATACCTGGCAAAAAGAGGAGTATGTTCGGTTTACAGGAAGGGATGGTGAAACCGGACTATCCATGTCTGTACTCTATCCTAAAGATTTTGACACAAGCCGACAGTATCCTGTTGTTGTTTTTGCTCATGGCGCCGGATCGCTCCAGAATGTTTATAAAGGGTGGTCGAATAATTACTGGCGTGAGTATATGTTCCATCAATACCTTCTCAGCCACGGCTACGTGGTAGTGGAAGTTGATTTCCGCCACAGTACAGGTTACGGACGAAAATTCCGAGAAGATGTAACCAACTGGATGGGTAAATATGAAACTGAGGATATCGTTGACGGTCTCGACTGGGTTCAGGATAAAACCGGTGGTGCACTCGATCTGGACAATGTCGGTATTTACGGCGGAAGCTATGGTGGATTCATGGCGCTTTATGCAGTAACCGATAAACCTGACCGTTTCCATGCCGCTGCGGCCCTCCGAAAAGTGACCAACTGGAGAAATTACTACTATGCCAATCCGTGGTACACCCTCCCCCGTCTGGGCGATCCCGAGGAGGTACCGGAGCATTACGACCGAAGTTCTCCTTTGACCTACGCGCCGGAACTGGAGCATCCCGTCATTCTTCTTCACGGGCTGATTGACGACAACGTAGGTGCTCAGGATGCATTTCAATATGCCGAAGAGCTGATCCAATCCGGCAACACCAATTTCGAGATGATGATCTATCCATCCGAACGGCACGGATTTACCAGCCCAAACTCCTGGTACGATGAGTATCTCCGAATCTTCAACTTTTTTGAGAAGCATTTGAAATAGCAAATGCATCACAAATTGAAAATTTTAAAAATCCGCAAGGTCGAACAGGCTTTGCGGATTTTTTATTTCAAAAGACTAATGCCAGGACTTAGAGGCTTGCCATGAATGATATTTTCAATCCGATAATCTGTTTAATTCATAATCTGACTGCATCCAAAAATGATTGATGCTTTTCGGATAGCAAAGCTTAAGGATTGATTTTTTGATTTACTCATGACTTCAAGAACTCCGGAGGAGTTCCCTGTTTATAGCATTCTATAGGTATTATAACACCAAAGCTCCGTTAGGAGCTTCCTCAACCTATGAGCAAGTCCCGGAAAACACGAGCAGGACGCTCCGATGGAGCGGACATTAATCGGGTTTACTTTACCTATAAACAGGTTATTCCTACGGAATAGGGAGACATTCATCCATTTCACCGTAGGTGTTCATTTAGGAAGTCTTTCGTTTTAAAACAGTCGAATTATGTCCCAAGCAAAATGCATACACTTATTTAGTTCAATAATTTTTGAACTAAATAAACTTCTCTGTAACTTTTTCTTATGGATAACGAAAAACTGATGTATATAGAAGAGTGCGGACTACTATTCGACAAGCTTGGGCTGACTCGAATGGCGGGTCGTGCATTCGGATACCTAGTGGTTTGTGATGAAGATCATGTCTCATTCGAACAGATCAGAGAAGCCCTGAAAGCGAGTAAGGGCAGCATAAGCGGAACTATGAAACAACTGGTTCAAACAGGAATGGCGGAAGCGGTTAGTCTGCCGGGTGATCGAAAAACCTATTACCGGATCAGTAAGGTGAAGATAGGGGATTTGATTCGTCAGCGAATTAGCCAGTTTACTGAGCTGGCTGAAACACTTCAGAAAGGAGATGAGCTGAAAGAAAGAGATGACGACACCTCTGACTGGCTGACTGAAGCATCCACATTTCATTACTGGATTGGTGATCAATTGGATGGGATCATCAAGCAGTGGGAAAACGAAAAGCAGCATATTATCCAACAATATCATGCAAACAAAGAAGAGCATTCAACCTGACTCAGGGAAAGAGAATCTTTCACTGTTCAAACAGATCGACCTGAAAATTGAGAAGTGGGTTCAAAACCTGGTTGAACAGATTGAGTATGTAAAATCACACTAAGACATTCGGGATCAAATCCGGAGGGAAAATTATGGCTTTAATCAAAAAAGCGCTTCCAGTTGTTTTAGCCCTGTTTATCCTGGTTCCTCCCGTTTATGCACAAACGGCAGAAGAAATCATCAACCAAATGGAAGAGGTAATGCGGGGTGAGTCGAGTTACGCGGAGATGACAATGACCGTGGTTCGTCAGCGATATGAGAGAGAGATGAGCATGAAAGCGTGGGCATTGGGAGAAGATTACTCACTAATTCTTGTCACCGATCCCGCTCGGGATCGCGGTACCACTTTTTTAAAACGGGAAAACGAGATCTGGAACTATGTTCCAAACATCGACCGGACCATAAAAATGCCCCCCTCCATGATGTCGCAATCGTGGATGGGCTCTGACTTCACCAATGACGACCTGGTCCGGGAAAGTTCAACCATTGAAGATTATGAACATTCCATTTTGCGGGAAGAAACACTGGACGGCAGAGAAACATGGCTGCTGGAACTCATACCTAAACCGGAGTCGGCCGTTGTTTGGGGGAAAGTACTGATTTGGGTAGATCAGGAGCACTTCATCATGCTGAAAGAAGAGAACTATAATCAACGGGATGAGCTTGCCAATACACTCACTTTTACAGAAATCGAGGAGATGGACGGGCGGGTTTTCCCAACAAGAATAATCTTAACACCTGCCGATAAACCTGACCAGCGAACCGTTATGAAATACAACAAACTGGAATTCGATATCAACATTGATCCCGGATTTTTTACCCAGCAGAATATGAGGAGAGTGAGATAGCAGTAGACAGTTTACAGATTGACAGTGTCAACAGATATACAGTGATCAGTTATTGGAGACGTATGAGCAGCTTGGTTATTAAACTCTGAATCTAAATTGAAGATCTCCCCCTTCAAAGGGGGCCGGGGGGATGACTTAGCAACTGGAGGTGAACAAATGAACAGTTCAAACTTCTACTACAACAAAAAATTAAAAGAGTTTGCCAGAAAACTGCGT
>SL_7KL_010_BRINEDRAFT_10000726_pt1 | contig 15744 bp, 16 predicted proteins | sample SodLak_010_BRINE_FD_10663 | JGI IMG/M metagenome (IMG submission 10663)
TGTCAAAGCACCACGCCACAAGCGGCTTGGAAATTACGCGATGCGTGCGGGGAATTACGGGCGCAGGGGGTGGGGGATGCTGCGGCGTCGGATGCGATTCTAAATTAATCCCATACAATCTTGGATTTAGCTAGATTTTCCCACCAAAGCGCTGCCAATATTCCGCCATCCAAGCGACTCGCCCATGCCCGTAGTGAGGAAAGACATCCCAGTTTCCGGCGGGCGGCTGCACCAGATCAATGGGGCGCGGCTGGCCATGGAAACACAGGATGCGCACCGATGGGTCCGGCGGATAAGGGCCGCGAAAGCGGTCGATGATCAGTGGCGGGCGCAGGTGGTTCTTGTAGCTCTTGATCCACTCCTGAGGCCAGAAGGCAAGTGGTCCGGCCTCTCCTGCGATGAAATCCTGCTCCAGGCGGTAACGCGCCATCAGCGCATCACGATTGGCCGCGAAGCGTTCAAGCATATCCGCATGGGCACCTGCATCGAAGGCGAAAACCGAAGACATGGGCCGCGGAACGCCATCATGGTGCCGCCAAGGGCCATGGTCGAGCATGACCATGCCCTTTTCCCATGTGAAAAACGAATCCAGCGCCCCCCAGATGACCATATCGAGATCAATGAACAGAACCCGCCCCTCGACCCCATAAAGATCAGGCACAAACATCGAAAGCTTCGGCCAGCCGCCGCCTTTCCAATGGTGCGGGTCCAGTCCGATATCGGGGATCGGAAAATGCTCGATCTGAGCTGACAGGCCTTCGGGATCATCGGTCAGGCAAACAAACCGGAACGACCCAGCGATGTTTGCGCGTGCTGCATTGAACAGCACGTTGACATAATCGGCACTGTATAACGTGCCCCATTTGATACATAAAACCGTGCGATCCATGCTCTTTGCCTGCATTTTCGTCATCCGCTGATAATCGCATGGGCAGAGCATGTCCACAGCGCAGTCTTGCGGGTGGGGGGACAGGGTTGTAACGTGGTTTTCCTGATCCGAGAGTTTCCATGACCCGCCACATCCTGTTCCTTACTGGCACGCGTGCCGATTTCGGCAAGCTGGAGCCATTGGCCGCTGCTGCGCGGGATGCGGGGCATCGGGTGACGTTTTTTGTCACCGGCATGCATCTGATGGACCGCTATGGTCTGACGGTGTATGAAGTGCGACGCATGCCCGGTGTGGGCGTGCATGAATTCCTCAACCAGCGCCCCGGCGATCCGCAGGATATCACGCTGGCCAAGACCGTGACCGGATTTTCGGATTATGTGACCGAACACCGCCCCGATCTGATCGTGCTGCATGGCGACCGGATTGAAGCACTGGCAGGCGCGCTGGTGGCGGCGACGAATTACATCGCCTCTGCCCATATTGAGGGGGGCGAAGTCTCGGGCACGATTGACGAGATGTTCCGCCATTGCAACACCAAGCTGGCGACGCATCATTTCGTGTCATCCGAAGGCGCGCGGCGGCGTGTTATGGCGATGGGGGAGCCTGCCGAGGTGATCCATGTCATCGGCTCGCCTGAGCTGGATTTCCACGCGGGGCCATCCGGTGTCAGCATCGCGGATGTGCGCGCGCGTTATGAGATCGCCTTTCCCGAATACGGCATCGCAATTTTCCATCCTGTCACCAGCGAACAGGCGAGTATGGCCGCACAGGCGCGCAGCCTGTTCGGTGCCTTGCAGGCCTCAAGCCGCCAGTTCGTGGTGATCGCACCCAATAATGACCCCGGATCAGAGGCGATTTTCGCAGTGCTGGACGCCTTGCCGACCGATCGCTTTCGGGTCATCCCGTCAATGCGATTCTCGCATTTCTCGGAATTGATGAAGAACGCCGCCTGCATGGTCGGCAATTCCAGCGCAGGCGTGCGCGAGGCGCCGTTTCTGGGCCTGCCGTCGCTGGATATTGGCACACGCCAGACCAATCGCGCCCTTGCGCCGACTGTCGCTGTCTGTGCCGCAGATGATACCCCTGCAATCGAGGCGTTTTTGCGCAGCCAATGGGGCCAGCGGTCGCGCTCGGACACGGCCTTTGGCGAAGGGCGCGCGGCGGATAGTTTCCGCGCGGTGCTGGCCGCCCCTGATTTCTGGGAGCGCGGCTTGCAAAAGGCGTTCAAAGACCTTGGCTGAGCGCGGAACCACCGGCCCCACTGGCCCGCTGTTGCGCGCCTATCTTCTGGCGAGCCACACTGTGCCTCTATTTGCCCCAAGCCTGCTGCGCCGTCGCTTGCGGCGGGGCAAGGAAGACGCTGATCGCTGGCAGGAAAAACTGGGCAAACCCACGCAGCCACGCCCCGACGGCCCGGTCATCTGGCTACATGCCGTGGGTTTGGGCGAGGTGCTGGCCCTGCGCGGGCTGATCGCCGAAATGGGTGCGCAGCGGCCCGATGTTACGTTCCTGGTCACATCCACTGCGCGCTCATCCGCGCAGGTGATGGGGGCCAATCTTCCGCCGCGTACCCTTCACCAATTCCTGCCACTTGATGCGCCGCGCTACCTTGCGCGGTTTCTCGATCATTGGCGGCCATCGCTGTCGGTCTGGGCAGAGCAGGAACTCTGGCCGGGTGCCGTGGTCGCGGCGCGGGCGCGGGGCATTCCGCTTGCGCTGATCAATGCGCGGCTGACGGAAGAAAGCCATGCAAAACGATTTAGGTTGCGCGGGCTATATGCAGACATGCTGTCGCGCTTTGCCCATATTTCGGCGCAGGATCAGGCGACTGCCGACCGACTGGCCAGCCTTGGCGCGCGCGGGGTTGAGTTTGGCGGGTCGCTAAAACCTGCGGCTCCCCCGCTTGGGGTGGATACGGCCGAACTGGAGCGCTTGCGTGCCTGCCTTGCGGGGCGCAAGGTCTGGGTTGCGGCCTCGACCCATCCGGCAGATGAACGCGCGGCATTGGCGGCAGCGCAAGCGTTGCCTGACCGGCTGCTGGTTCTTGTGCCACGTGATATCGGGCGGGCCGACAGCATAGCGGCGGAGCTGTCCGCGACAGGGCTGGATCACCTGCGCCGCAGTGCGGGGGGCCTGCCACAGCCTCAGACGCAGGTCTGGCTTGCTGACAGTTACGGGGAACTTGGCTTGTGGTACAGGCTGGCCGACGCGGCCCTGATCGGCGGCAGTTTCGATGCGACAAACGGGCATAACCCATGGGAGGCGGCAGCGCTGGATGTGGCGATCCTGCATGGCCAGAAGGTTTCGAATTTCGCCGCAGATTACGCAGCGCTTGCACAAGCGCAGGCCGCGCGGCAGATCGCACCCGCAGAGCTTGCGCGGGCCTTACAAGACCCCGATCTTGCAGCAGTTGCCCCGCGCGCGCGCAAACTGACCGAACACGCGCGCGGCAGCCTTGCACCATTGGCGCGCAAGTTGCTGTCGCTGGGTGTTTAGGCGCGCCTATTGGGGGGACCGCGCAGAACGCGCCCCACTTGGCGGTTTTGAGAGCGCGTATCGTCGACATTCCGGTGTGAACCCTGTAATCGCTGTGAAATATTTGCCAAATGGTATGTTAGCTTGCGGGCGGTCAACAAGATCGGGGGCCGCGCAGTATGAGAAGCCAGAGAATGATCCGAGCCACCAAAAGCGCTGTCCTTGTGCCGTTTCTTTTCCTCTGGTCTGCGATCTGGACGCTTGGGCTGCCGGTGTTGCTGCTGTATCTGGCCAAACGCGCGCGCAAAGATCCTGAGTATTTTGCCCATTTGTCGGAACGGTTTGGCCGCTACCGCGACCCGATGGAGGGCTGTGTGTGGATACATGCTGTCAGTTTGGGGGAATTGCGTTCTGCCGTGCCGCTTATTCGGGGGTTGCTTGGTCAGGGCGAGCGGATTGTCGTCACGCATTTCACACCGGCAGGGCGACGCGAGTCAGAGCAGGTCTTTGCGCCGGAAATCCTAGCGGGACAGCTTCGGCCAGTTTGGGTGCCGATAGAGACGGCATGGGCGTGGCGCGGGTTCTTTCAAGCATACCAGCCCAAATTCGGGCTGGTGATGGAAATAGAGATATGGCCGCGCATGGTCTTTGCGGCGCAAGCCGTTGGGGTGCCGCTGTTCATGTGCAATGCGCAATACCCAGTGAAATCCCTGACGCGCGATTCAGGGGGGCTTCGGTTGCGCCAGAAGGTGATGCAGGGCTTTGCGGGTGCGCTGGTGAAATCGCAGATGCAGGCGGACCGCTTTGCCTCGGTCGGGGTGCGCAATATCGCCATAACAGGTGAGCTGCGTTTTGATCAACCGGTGCCGCAAGCGCTGGTGAAGGCAGGACAGGCCGCGCGGCGCTGGATCGGGGCGCATGACCGCCGTGTGATCTGCATCGCAAGTGCGATCGAGGGGGAGGACACGGTCTATCTTCATGCGATTGCTGCCTTGCGCCGCGAAGCGATGGCGCGGCAACAGATCATGCCGCTGTTTGTCTATGTTCCCCGCCGCCCGGAACGGTTTGATCTTGTCGCGAGCGCCTTGCAAGACGCGGGACTGTCGCTGTTGCGCAGGTCTGCCTTCGCGGGGGAGTTCATGTCCGACAGGTGGGGGCTTGTGTCTGGCTGCCCGGATGTCTTTTTTGGCGATTCATTGGGCGAGATGTATGCCTATCTCTCGATGGCGGATGAGGTGATTGTCGGGGGTGGTTTCAACCCGAAGGGCGCGCATAATATTTCAGAAGCTCTGGTCTTGGGCCGCCCTGTCGTTACGGGTCCGCATGTCCATACAATCGAATACCCCTTTGCCGAGGCCGAGGCGGCGGGCGTCGCGCGGTCGGTGCGCGATGCAGAAGAACTGACAGCGGTGCTGCTGTCGGAGTGGCGCCCCGATAAGGGCCGGATCGAGGAATTTGTCGCAGCGCATTCCAATTCCACCACTCGAACCCTTGCCGCGCTGCCAAAGCTGCTCAGACCTTCTTGACGCCTTCGTTCAACTGCTCTTGCAGCAGGAATTCCACCAGACGAAAATCATGCGGCATATCAATGTCGTGGCAGCGTTCTGCGGGCAGTTCAACCGGAATGACCCGCCCGTCATACAGCGTTTTCGCGCGCCGCAAGTAGTCGGGGGCCACAACATAGACAAGGCCCACATGCTCGTAAACCAGTGGCGCATTCTGGCGTGCCCAGACCCCGCCGGGCAGCGATTTCGACACCTGCAAGGCGCCCTGCGCATCCAGTTCCAGCATGTTGAAATAGGGGTTCTTGCGCGCTTCACACACGCTCATCACCATATCGGGGCGTGCGCTTTGGAACAGATCGAGCGCTGCGTCGATATCTTCGGGCAGGCGCAGGGGCGAGGTGCAATCAAGATCCACAAAGGCCGAAACCGCCCGCCCTGCTGCGGCTTCGCCCGCCGCCAGCGCATGTTGCCACACGCCCCATTTGGGGGCCGCGTCCGTCGCCAGTTCTGCCGGTCGCAACCCGATATCCAGCGCGCCGCGTTTTATGGCGTGGTCATAGATCGCTGCATCATCTGTCGAGACGACGATATCTTCGATACGTGGATTGGCGAAAAGCTGGTCAAGCGACCAATCAATCAGTGGCTTGCCGCAAATGTTCCGAAAGTTCTTTCCGGGCACTCCTTTAGAGCCCTTGCGCGCGCCGATATGACCTAGGATCATTGCGGGGTGTCCTTGTTTGCCTGAAGGATACGGTAATAGTTTTCCAGTTGCATCTTGACCGGACCAAGTGCCGCCTCGGACCAGATCAGCCGTCGGCCTTTACGGTCTATGATCTCGGCCCCATCTGCAAGGGTGAGCAGCGCCTCGCCTTTCACTTCGATCCCCGGCAGCGTGACGGCAATCAAGCCATTCCAGCGCCTGCGCACCCACGGCAGCGACGCGCGCCTCAGGATCAGCCAGCGCCAAGGCAGCATGAATTCGGTTGGCAGCTTCACAGCCATGCGGCGGGGGATCGCGCGCATGTTTGGCTGGTTGGCCCAACTCATAAAGCGTTCATCCGCAATCATGGGCCGAACACCATTTGGCCCATGCTGGGCCTCCAACTCTCGAAAACGGCGTGCGATATGGGTGCATTCCGCCGGATGGAAAACCACAATCGAAGAATTGCCCCGCGCATATCGCTGCCCCAGTGTGACGCGATGCAGAAAGCGGGCGAAAGAGCTGAANGGCAGGATTGCACTNTGTAAAATCGCAACTGTTTTGCGGTTGTCCATCACCCCCAGCAGACGGGCCAGATTGCCGAAAACCACCGTGTCGATATCGACGAAGATCGCGGGCATATCCGGCGGGACCAACCCTTTTTCAAAGATGCACAGCTTTGCCTGACAGCCGCTGCCCTTGAATTCAGGGCGCAGGAAAAATTCCGGCATCTGGCGCTGTATGACATCTGGATCAAGCCCGTCGCGGATGTGATCGGTCAGCAGCACGACGCGGGCGGGTGCGGGGTTTGAATGGGCGCGGATTGTCGCAATCAGATGACTGACATCCGAAACCGGATATTTCGTCCCCCAAAGCACAAGGATCACTTGCCATTTTTGGTCGGGTGTCATGTTTGAAACTCTGTTCGGGCCATTGCCGAAATTACTTAATTGGATGCTGAAGCAAATCTTGTACCCGTAAAACACAGCGCCCCGCAAGCAAGGCATGAGGGCGCGCAGGCAAAAACCCATAGCGCGATGGATGCTCGGGCCATGAGCGGACGGGCGCGCCGGCGCGCACGGTGTCTAGTTTCGGGGAGCCCTCAACCGGGCACGGTTATGCATCCGCGCTGGCCGCAATCTTCTTTGCCTCGTCACGCAGCAGGAATTTCTGGATCTTGCCTGTAGAGGTGCGCGGAATGGACATGAAAACAAACCGCCCCGGCACCTTGTAGGGCGCAAGCTGGTCGCGGCACCATTGGCGCAATGTCTCGCCATCGGCCTGCTGACCTGCGCCAAGCTCGATAAAGGCACAGGGCGTTTCGCCCCATTTCTCGTGCGGCATGGCAACCACGGCCACAACTTCAACCGCCGGGTGCCGATAGAGCGCTTCTTCGACTTCGATCGAGGAGATATTCTCGCCGCCCGAGATGATAACATCCTTCGAGCGGTCCTTGAGCTGGATGTACCCGTCCGGGTGCCGGACCCCCAGATCGCCGGAATGAAACCATCCGCCCGCAAACGCGGCCTGCGTCGCATCAGGGTTGCGGAAATACCCTTTCATCACGACATTTCCGCGAAACATGACCTTCGCCCATGGTTTCGCCATCGCGGGGCACAGGGGTCATGGTTTCAGGGTCCAGAACATCCAGCGATTCCAACGCCAGATACCGTACACCCTGACGCGATTTCAGCGCGGCCTGCGCGTCGGCGGGCAGCTCAGACCATGCTGCGTTCCAGTCATTGACGACCGCAGGGCCATAGGTTTCCGTCAGCCCGTAGAGGTGCGTGACGTCAAAACCAGCGGTCTTCATATCCGCCAGCAGTTTTTCGGGTGGTGGGGCGGCTGCGGTGAAGAATTGCACGGTTTGCGCAAGTTCGCGTTTCTCTGCCGCGGGTGCCGAAATCATCAGCGACATAACAATCGGCGCGCCGCACAAATGGGTCACACCCTCATCAGCAAGGGCATTCCAGATCGGTTCGGCGCGAACCTGACGCAAACAGACATGCGTGCCGATAATGGCGGACAAGGTCCACGGAAAGCACCAGCCGTTGCAGTGAAACATTGGCAAGGTCCACAGATAGACCGCGTGTTTCTGCATTGAGGTTGTCAGCGCATTTCCCTGCGCCAGAAGATAGGCCCCGCGATGATGCGACACCACACCTTTGGGGTCGCCCGTGGTGCCGGATGTGTAATTGATCGCAATGGCGTCCCATTCATCTTCGGGCATCAGCCACGCGAAATCGGGATCACCTGTGGACAAGAACGCCTCATAATCCGTGGCGTCCGTTGCGGTTGGCGGGCCGGTGAATTCCGGGTCGTCATACTGAATGACCAGCGGCTTGCGAGTGGCCAGCGCAAGCGCGTCTTGCATTAGCGGCATGAATTCGCGGTCCACGATCACGATGTCGGACATGGCATGGTCCAGCTGGAACGCGATGATCGCCGCGTCCAGTCGGGTGTTGACCGAATGCAGCACGCCGCCGCACATCGGCACCCCGTAATGACATTCCAGCATTGCAGGGGTGTTGGCCAACATCGCCGACACAGTATGCCCGCGCCCGATACCGGACTGCGCCAAAGCAGAGGCGAGTTGGCGCGCACGCGCGTAAAACTCGGCATAGCTGCGCCGCAACGCGCCGTGAACGATGGCGGTATGATCCGGGAAAACGCTTGCGGCACGTTCCAGAAAACATAACGGCGTAAGGGGCTGATAATTCGCCGAGGTGCGGTCCAGCCCGGTATTGTAAGGGTTCTGGGCCATCGTGTCAGGCGTCCTGCCACTGGGGCGTGCGCTTCTCGACAAAGGCACCAATGCCCTCTTCCGCATCGCGGGCCAGCATATTGTCGACCATGACGGTCGAGGCGAAGTCATAGGCGGCAGTCAGCGACATCTCGCGTTGTGCATAAAAGGCGCGCTTGCCCGTGGACAGGGTCATGCTGGATTTTGACGCGATCTTGCGGGCCATTTCAAGCGTTGTATCTTGCAAGTCGTCGGTGGCCACTGCGCGGTTTATCAACCCGATTTCTGCGGCGCGCGCGGCCGATGTCATGTCGCCGGTCAGCAGCATTTCCATCGCATGTTTGGCCGATACATTGCGCGACAAGGCCACCATTGGTGTGGAGCAGAACAACCCGATATGCACGCCCGGTGTGCTGAATTGCGCGGTATCTGCGGCAATCGCCAGATCACAACTGGCCACCAACTGACAGCCAGCGGCGGTGGCAATGCCTGTCACCTCGGCGATGACGGGTTTGGGGCAGCCGACAATGCCCTGCATAACTCCCGAGCATTGGGCCATGACCTTGGTGAAATAGGCGCGGCCCCGATCCGGACCTGCGCGCCCGGCAGTCATTTCCTTCAGGTCATGACCTGCGCAGAATGCAGGGCCATTCGCGGCCAGAATAATGACGCGCACGTCGGGATTATCGCCCGCCTCTGTAAAGGCTGTGCCCAGTTCCGTCAGCATCGCCTCGGACAAGGCATTGCGCCGCTTGGCGTCATTCAGTGTTAGGCGCAAGATGCCGTCATCGCTCAGCTCACGCAGCAGGATATCAGTCTTTTGCACGGGGTCAGATCCTTTTCAAAGCACTCTACAGTATGTTGACTTCCACACTATCAGAAAGCGTGTTCGCAATGAAGCAATAGCGATGCGCGCGGTGCTGCATTTGTGCCAACTCGGTCGGATCAAGGGTGAACCCTGTATCAAAGCGCACCACCGGATGCAGATCAATCTGCGTCACCGCCATCTGGCCCTTGGCGTTCTTGCCCAGCTGAGCCGTTGCGTGGTCGTGGTAGCTGGCGACCGGCCAGCCCGCCTTGGCGGCCAGCGCCAGAAAGGTCATCATGTGGCAGCTGGACAGGGCAGCGGCCAAGGCCTGTTCAGGGTTGGTGTGCGCGGGATCGCCGCCCCAATCCGGGGCGGCGTCCACTTGCACATCAAAACTGCTGTTATACTGCACTGTGTGCGCGTTGGAGAATTTGCCTGTGTGCAACACAGGTCCAGCGCGCTGCCAGTGCAGATCGATCGAAAGGTCAGACATGTTCGCGGTACCTTATCTTGGCCGGTACGCTCAGGCGGCGGCAATCTTTTTGCGGGGGTCGTAAAAGGGGCGCTCTACAATAGTGGCGCGGGTCGGGCCTGAACTGGTCCAGACTTCCACCTCTGCGCCGATATTAGCGTAGTCGGCATCGACCATCGCCAGCGCGATGTTCTGGCACAGGCGCGGGGAATACACCGCAGAGGTCACTTTGCCGATATCTTCGCCATCCTTGTTGATGCCCCAAAACCGCGTGTTCGGCCCCGGAAGCGGCGCGCAATCGAGAATCAGGCCAATCTGCTTGCGGCGCGGACCTTGCTGTTGAATGCGGCGCAGCGCGGCCTTGCCGATGAAATCGGCCTCTATGTCGAGGTTCACCAGACGGTCAAGGCCCAGCTCATACGGGTTGGTGTTGATATCTGCATCCGCATGATAGGACAGCATGCCGCCTTCGATGCGGCGGATGGACGATGTGTGACCGGGCTTCAGGCCGAATGGCATACCCGCCACCATGATGCGTTCCCACAGCGCATCACCTTTTGCACCATCGCGCAGATAGATCTCGTAGCCCAGCTCGCTTGACCAGCCGGTGCGCGACACGATCAGCGGGATGCCGTCCAACTCGACCTCGCGCAGCCAGTAGTAGCGCAGGTCCATGATGCTGTCGCCGAACAATTCGCGCATGATCTCGCCCGATTTGGGGCCTTGCAATTGCAGGGGCGAGACATCTGGCTCGCAGATCGTGACATCAAGACCGGAATGCACCGCGACACCTTGCGCCCAGAGCAGGATGTCGCTGTCTGCCAGCGAAATCCAGAAGTGGTTTTCCGCCAGACGCAGCAGGATCGGATCATTCAGAACACCGCCCTCGGCATTGGTGATCAGGACGTATTTGCACTGGCCGACCGCCATCTTGGACAGATCGCGCGGGGTCAGCATCTGGACAAACTGCGCGGCATCCGGGCCAGTGATTTCCACCTGACGCTCCACCCCCACATCGCACAGGATCGCATCATTCACGAGGTTCCAGAAATTCTGTTCTGGGTCACCGAAATCGCGGGGGATATACATGTGATTGTAAACAGAAAATCCTTTGGCGCCCCAACGCACGGTGGCGTCGAAATAGGGCGATTTGCGGATCTGTGTGCCGAACCCGAAGTCATCTGCTTGTGTCATGTCTCTCTCCCTTGCTTATCGACAGCCCTACCCGCTGCACGAAGTCTGATCGTGACGATCTTGTAGTAGAGATTGCAGGGTGTATCCGGGCTGAAGAAACACGCGACGCAGACTGAACAGACTATTTTTTCGCCCGTTCCCAGACCGTTCAGACGGGGGCGCTTATTTGGCGGTCTTGCCTGTCAGTTTTGCAAGATTGGGGGGGATTGATTTGACCCTGCGCGACGCGATGTAGGTCATGTAGCGATCAACGCCCAACTCATCTGACAGCATGGCGTCCATCACTGCCTGAAACGCGGCAAAGCTCGAGCAGACGACCCGCACAATATAGTCAATGCCACCCCCTGTAGAGATGCACTCTGTGATCTCGTCTTGCATTTTCACAAAGCTTTCAAAGCGGTCAAAATCCGCCTTGCGGTGATGGGTCAGCGAGACAGTGACGATGACTTCGGTAAAGTTGCAAACCTTGTCGAGCACAATGTCGGCGTGATAGCCGCGAATGAAGCCCGCCGCTTTGAGCCTGTCCAGTCGTGCCCAGCAGGGTGTTGGCGAAATATTGGCGATTTCGGCCAATCTGGTCTTGCTCAATTGGCCATGCTGCTGAATCGCCGTGAGAATGCGAATATCGGTTGCATCAAGGCCAAGCCTCTTCATTCGGTCGAAACTTTCATTCTGTCATTCCAGCATCACAGGCCGCGGCAAGCGGTGCCGCGCCATATGATCTGTTTCTACTGCGCATATCCAGAGATTGAGATCATTTTTGCGACCACTTTTACAACAAGCGCGTCGGCAAACCCCCATCCATGCCGGTGCCGAAGTGCAGGAGCTGGCAAACCCCGCTTAACCATTCCACAACACCTGGCCAAGGTCGGTCAGATCATATCCGCCCAAGTGTTCCGCCCGTTTGGCAAAGCTGTCGGAGCGCGCGAAACTCAGCAGCCGCTGGATATGTGGTTCAAAATAGTCGCGCCGTTTCATGGCCAGATCGAAGCTTTCATTCGTCAGCAAGGGTAGAAAGCCCAGATTTCCCGCTGCAGCTTGTAGGCCAAGACCGCATTCCGCCTCGCCGGTTTCGATCAGCATGGCCAGATCGGCATGGGTTTCGGCGGGGCGCTCGGTGGTGGTCAGGTCCGCCATTGTTAGCCCTTCGCGGGCAAGCAGCACTTCCAGCAACCGGGTCGAGCCTGCACCCTCTGCGCGTATGGCAAAGCGCAAGCGGCGCGCAACTGCATCTTGCAGGCCGGTTATCCCCAAGGGATTGCGCGCCGCAGTGATCATACCTTGCACGCGTCGCGCCCAATGGATCAGGACGTGGCTTGCGCCGGGCAAATGTGCTGCCGCCGCCGACAGGTTCCAGCGCTCGCTGTCAGGGTCTATCAGATGCAGGCCGGCCAGAATTGCGCGGCCTGCCGCCAGATCGTCCAGCCCCTGCGCCGATCCGCGCGCAAGCACCGCCAGCCCGCTGCCCGATTGGCGCAATGCCCATTCCAGCAACGGATCATTGGACCCTGCGTAAATGGGCGGGGCGGGCGCGATTCCGCTGGCGGGCAATTCGGTCTGCGCCTCCAGCCAGGCATCGACCAACCGACGCGGGAAAAGCAGTTTGCCGGTGGCGCGGCTGAACGGGATCGTTTGGCGGGCGACCATTTCGTAAATCGTACGTTCCTTCACCCGCAGGTAATCCGCAACCTCAGTCGTTGTCAGCATGGGGGAGGGTGCGCGCGGCAAATCAATCGGTGTTCCGGGCAATGCGTCCTGCGTATCCATGAATTTTCCTGCAAAATTTACATGTTTGATTTATAATTTGTTTTCTGTTTCTTTTCCACCTCTTTCTGCAAGGAATTCTCGTGCATGGACAGCCCGTTCGCAACCGCGCTTAGCCTGATTGCCAGTGGCGATGCGGCCCTGATGCAGATCATCGGCTTGTCGTTGCGGGTCACGTTAACAGCGGTGCTGATTGCCTGCGCTGTGGGTCTGCCCTTGGGTGCAGCGCTTGCGCTTGCGCGGTTTGCGGGGCGCGGGGTAGTGATCGTTGCCTTTAATGCGCTGATGGGGCTGCCGCCCGTGGTCGCGGGGTTGCTGGTGTATCTGATGTTGTCGCGCTCCGGCCCGTTTGGCGCGCTTGCGCTGTTGTTCACGCCAACGGCGATGATTATCGCCCAAACCTTGCTGATCCTGCCCATCGTGGTGTCGCTGACACGCTCGGTGGTCGAAGACCTGTGGGCCGAATATCGAGAGCAGTTGCGCTCGTTGGGGGCAGGGCGCTTGCGGGCAGTGCCGACGCTGCTTTGGGATGGGCGGGTCAGTCTGCTGACCGGCGTGCTGGCCGGTTTCGGGCGCGCAAGCGCCGAGGTGGGCGCTGTGCTGATCGTGGGCGGCAATATCGCAGGCCATACCCGCACCATGACCACCGCTATCACGCTGGAGACAGCGCGCGGGCAGCTTGGTCTTGCGGTGGCGCTGGGGATCATCCTGATGGTGCTGACCTTGACCCTGAACGCCGCCGCGTGGTGGGCGGGGCAATGGGCGCGGGAGCGGCTGGGATGACGGACACGCGCGATCCTCTGTGCAGTGCTGATGCCCCCATTCTGCCCCTGTCGCTGAAGGGTGCCGGTTACACTGTCGCGGGCCAGACGCTTTTGCAGGACATCACCTTGCGCATTGAAGCGGGGCGCAGGTTGATCGTCATGGGCGCGAATGGCGCAGGCAAAAGCCTGTTTCTGCGCCTGTGCCACGGGCTGATTGCGCCGACAGCGGGCCATTGCGACTGGGCCAATGGCGCGGCGCGACCGCAAGCGCAGGCGATGGTGTTCCAGCGGCCCGTCCTGTTGCGCCGGTCTGTTGCGGCCAATCTGGAATATCCGCTAACGCTGATGGGGCTGGCGCGTGCCGCCCGCCGTGAAACGGTAGAGCAGACATTGGAGCGATTCGGGCTGAGTGCACTGGCCAATCGCCCCGCGCGGCTTTTGTCGGGCGGCGAGCAGCAGCGACTGGCCTTGGCACGCGCATGGGCCATGCGCCCGCAGGTGTTGTTTCTGGACGAGCCATGCTCAGCACTCGACCCGTCGGCCACGCGGATCATTGAGGCGATGGTCGCGCAATTCTCGGAAGAAGGCATCACCATCGTCATGACCACCCACAATCTGGGTCAGGCCCGTCGTCTGGCCGAGCAGGTGGCTTTTCTTCATCGTGGTCGTCTGATCGAACACTGTTCCGCCGCCAAATTCTTCGCGGTGCCCGAAACCCCCGAAGCCCGCGCATTCCTCGCGGGCGATCTGATCTGGTAACCAAAGGGAGAGCCCCATGATTCAGAGCCGTCGCTTTATCCTGTNCGCCACATCCGGGCTGGCGCTTCTTGCAGTCCTGCCCGCGAGTGCGCAGGAGTNTATCACTGTAGCCTCAACCACCTCGACCGAGAATTCGGGGCTGTTCGGGCATATCCTGCCGATGTTTCAGCAGGAAACCGGCATCGAGGTGCGTGTCGTCTCGCAAGGCACGGGCCAAGCGCTGGAAACCGGGCGGCGCGGGGATGCCGACGTCGTTTTTGTCCATGCCCGCGCGCAGGAAGAGCAGTTCGTGGCCGAGGGTTACGGTGTGCAGCGTTTTGATGTGATGTATAATGATTTTATTGTCGTCGGCCCGAGTGACGACCCGGCAGGGTTGCAACATGCGGCTGATGCGACAGCCGCCATGGCTGCCATTGCAGAGGCAGAAGCGTCCTTTGCCTCGCGCGGGGATGACAGCGGCACGCATGTCGCTGAAAAGAACCTATGGGCCGCTGCCGGGGTGGAGCCTGCGGGTCGCTGGTATCTCTCCACCGGCTCCGGCATGGGGGTGACACTCAACACCGCAGCGCAGGTTCCCGCCTATGCGCTGACGGATCGGGGCACATGGCTGAGTTTCAAAAATCGCGGCGATCTGGAAATTGTCTTTGAGGGTGATGAAGTGCTGTTCAACCCCTATGGCATCATCCTCGTGAACCCAGATCGCCACGCCCATGTGAAGGCCGAACAGGGGCAGGCATTCATCGACTGGATCGTGTCGGAGGCAGGCCAGAACGCCGTCGCCAGCTTCACCATCGAGGGAGAGCAACTGTTCTTCCCGAATGCCGATTAAGCCGTGCTGGTGTGGGGGTTCTCCTCACCTAAAAGCACTCGTGCCGTTGTATCTGTCGCAGTCAATGCAGGTGCCGTTGAATCAAATCATTCGAGGTTCACAACACTACACGCTCGTATCGTGCCTCTTGACGAATTAACTCTTTTTTGAAAACATCCAGTTGAACAAATTTTTGAGCTAGCGCTACATAGTGAACGTCAGAAAACGCTTTGTCCGCGAGCTGCTTCTTTCCCCATTTTGGGTTTTCAAGAGCTGCCCCGCACTGAAGAAAAACCCCAGCAAAATTGGCGTCTAATTCTTCCGGCGTTGGAGGGATGTTTGCCAGCCCAGTAGGGCCAGCGTACAGTTTATAGTTTTTGACGACGGCATTCCGTTCATGATGCTCGAGTACAAGATGCCCCAACTCGTGTGCGAGTATGAAGTTTGCTAACTTGCACCCATTCCTCGCATCTTCGAAAAGTCGTTCATCTGCTGTCAATAAAACTCGATCTTCGAATTTAATCACGCCAGCTTTTTTCTCGTACTCCTGATCAGGATTGGAGCGATACAGTTTGATACGCCAATCCTCCAGATCATGGCATAAGGTGTCCCACACATCAGTCATTCTTGCAAATGTATAGTCGTCGTGGAGCTTACGACGAAACCATAGCGACTTTCGGTAGATCGAGACCGCCTGGGGAGTGGATATTTTTGGTCTGTACCGCATTTTCCGTCCCTCAACTACACCCGCTTGTCCCGCCACATGTGTTGCACTTCATGCAGGTGCCGTTGCGCACCAGCGTGTAGTTGCCGCATTCGCCGCACGGATCGCCCTCATAGCCCTGCATCTTGGCTTTGGAGCG
>SL_7KL_010_BRINEDRAFT_10000727_pt1 | contig 15743 bp, 15 predicted proteins | sample SodLak_010_BRINE_FD_10663 | JGI IMG/M metagenome (IMG submission 10663)
TCAATATCAAATCAATTAATCGGCTACTGTAACCACGTTCGTTATCGTACCATCCAATTAACTTAATTAAATTTCCGTCAATAACGGAAGTCATTTGCGCATCAAAAATACAGGAATGCGAATTACCAATAATATCTATAGATACTATAGGGTCTTCGGTGTATTCAATAATGCCTTTGTATTTCTCTGAAGAAGCTTGTTGAAATAATTGATTTACTTCTTCAATTGATGTAGATTTTTTTACGTTTAACGTCATATCCGTTAATGAGCCATTAGGTACGGGAACACGAATTCCACAGCCCCCAATTACTTCGCTTAAATCAGGGAAAATTTTGGTTAAGGCTTTGGCTGCGCCAGTAGTTGTAGGAACAATGGATTGTCCTGCGGCACGCGCTCTACGTAAATCACGATGCGGTTGGTCATGCAAACTTTGGTCGGAAGTGTAGGAATGTATGGTAGATATATAAGCTTGAGTAACCTCAAAATGCTCATGAATTAATTGCAACATTGGCGCTGCATTGTTGGTTGTACAACTAGCATTAGAAACTAAAGCATCTTCAGTTTTAAGGCTATGGTCGTTAACTCCTAAAACAATCATTTTTACGTCATCGTCTTCAGGCGGAACACTTAAAATAACGCGTTTTACACCTGTTTTTAAATGCGTTTGAATGCTGTTTTTAGTTTTGAATTTCCCAGTACATTCAATGACTATGTCAACTTCAAATTCATGCCAAGGAATGTCTTCAATTTTAGGCTGATTAAGAAGTGGAAAATAAGTACTTTCTATTTCAAATCCATTTTTTTTAGGAGTAACTTGTTTACCAAAACCACCATGAATAGAGTCGTATTTTACTAGATGTGCTAAGGTAGTAGGATCAGCTAAATCGTTAATAGCAACTACTTCAATTTGTGGATGTAAGTAGGCCAAACGAAAAAGGCTTCGGCCAATGCGACCAAAGCCATTTATTCCAATTCTTATTTTTTTATTCATCTAAAATTGCTGTATAAAGAAAAATTAGTTGATGTGTTTTTGAGCTTTGTAAGAAGAACGTACAAGCGCCGAACTTTCAACATGTCTAAAACCAAGCTCTAAACCAACTTCTTCGTATCGCTTAAATTGATCTGGAGTAATAAATTCTTTTACAGGTAAATGTGTTTTACTAGGTTGTAAATATTGCCCAATGGTTACCACATCACAATCTACCGAGCGTAGGTCTTTCAAGGTTTGGATAACTTCCTCTTCCTTTTCGCCTAGACCTAACATAATACCCGATTTAGTTCTGTTAATTCCTTGTTTTTTCAAGTAATCTAAAACCCCTAAACTACGGTCGTATTTAGCTTGAATTCTAACCTCTCGGGTAAGTCTTCTTACGGTTTCCATATTGTGAGAAACTACTTCTGGAGCAACTTCTACAATACGATCAATATGGCGTTCTATTCCTTGAAAATCGGGAATTAAAGTTTCTAGGGTAGTGGTAGGATTCATTCTTCTAATGGCTTTTACTGTTTCTGCCCAAATGATGGAACCCATATCTTTTAAATCGTCACGATCTACAGATGTTACTACGGCGTGTTTTATCCCCATAATTTTAATGGAGCGCGCTACTTTTTCAGGTTCATCCCATTCAACAGTTTCGGGTCTTCCGGTTTTTACACCACAAAAACCACAAGAGCGGGTACAAACATTTCCAAGAATCATAAAAGTAGCCGTACCTTCACCCCAGCATTCTCCCATATTAGGGCAACTTCCTGAGGTACAAATGGTATGTAAATCGTATTTATCTACTAATTTTCTAAGGTTTCTATATTTTTCGCCTGTAGGTAATTTTACCCGTAACCATTTTGGTTTACCTTTTCTGGTTTCGGTTGTTTTTGTTTTTACTTCAGGACTTAATGTAGCCGTTGCCATAACAAAATTTTTTACAAAGATACTAAAAATGATTGGTGATGTAGAAAGAATTTAAACGACTTGATTTTCTTTAATAAAAGAATAACGATTATATAGTTAGTCTGATCTGTGATACCAATTAAATTTCATTTTTTGTTCACTTTATAGTAAAATAGATGTAAGTTGTAAGCTACAAAGAAGGGATTTTGTTTTATATCAGCTATTTTTTGAAATTATTTTCATAGAGAAGATGAGTGTTTTGTTGCGGTAATTTCAAATGTTACATTAATCAAATTAATATTCGTGAACTAGAATGTTTATCTAGCCCTGATTGAAGTGGAAAACCCGCACGAATCTAGGCTTTGATTTTTTTGCTTTGGCAAAGCGACCGAAAGGAAGCTCTTGATCAAAGCTTAGAAAATTTAGCCTAATGAGGAGGATTTGTAACGGAAAGCAGGTTCTTGGCTTCTTAAAAATATGCCTTAAATTATGATGCTTTAATTTTCCTCAATGAAAGATTTAATCAATAAACTAGTCGTTGCCTTATTGGTGGCTAAAGGAACGTTATGAACATCGCATAGGCGTAATAGCATGAGTACATCGGGTTCGTGTGGATGCTTTTCTAACGGGTCTCTAAAAAAAATGACTAACTTACAAGTTCCTTCAGCAACACGAGCAGCTATTTGAGCATCTCCTCCCAATGGACCAGAAAGTAGTGCCTCCACTTGATAACCTGCAGATTTTATTTTGCTTCCAGTGGTTCCTGTTGCAATTAATTGAACTTTTTTATGTTTAAAGAAAGCTTGATTTTCATTTAAAAATTCAATAATTTTATTCTTTTTTGCATCATGAGCAATAATGGCTATTTCCATAGTTTTTATGAATTATTGAAGTAGTTGAGCGACTCCATTTTTTAAAAAGGCAATTCCTGTTTGGCTCGGCGTTTCCTTGTCTAATAACTCAGAAAGAATTTCTTCTCTTAGTTTATGGGCGTCTTTAATACTTTCTTTCATGGCAATGTTACGAATCATTGTTATGGTAGCATTTTTTGAAGCTTTTACTGCACGCCAACAAGTATCAGAAACAAAAATTTGCTGGGTTAAATTATGTTCAAATTCCTGTTCTATAGTTTGAATGAGCAAATTCTCGTAGTCGTTTTTGTTATCATTATAAGGCTTCACCCTGGGAATTAAACTTCCAGGAGAAATTCGTTCTAAAAATAAAACCAAGCGTTCATAGGCCTGAAGTTGCTGTGGAATACTTTCCTTTTTAATTTTACTCTGAATTTCATAATGTTGCATTCGTTGCAAATGCGCAGTGTGTGTTTTGAAAAAATAATAGCTAATGGCACCAACCACTAAAGCGGGAATGAGGTAACCTAAATAACTTAAAACTTCAATTAAATCACTATTCATAAATCTATTTTATTTTACACGGGTTATTGTTAAACCATCTCTAATAGGCAAAAGTACAGTTTCTACACGATTGTCCTCATTTATTTTCTTATTGTATTGAATCAATGCTTGGGTATCAATATCTTTTTCTTTAGGTACTTCGGTTACTTTTCCGCTCCAAAGTACATTGTCTGATAAAATCACTCCCCCTGGGTTCATTTTGTTAATAACTAAATCATAGTAATTGGCATAATTGCTTTTATCTGCATCTATAAAAACCAAATCAAACCTTTCTTTTAGCTTAGGAATTTCATCTAATGCATTTCCGTAAATCTGATTAATTTTTTCTGCATATCCTGATTTGTCAAAATATTTCTGCTGAATTTCTTCCAATTCTTCATTTCGGTCAATGCTAATGATTTTTCCGCCTTCAGCTAATCCTTCTGCCATACAAATGGCCGAATAGCCAGTATAGGTTCCAATTTCAAGAATGACCTTTGGGCGAATAAGCTTGGTGAGCATGCTCAATACACGCCCTTGTAAATGGCCGCTTAACATTCTTGGCTGCAGTACTTTTTGCCAAGTTTCACGATTTAATTCTTTTAAAACTTCAGGCTCTGCTTGCGAGTGTTCCTCAACGTATTGATTAATTTCTTCGGGTAAAAAATCCATTACGAAAGTATTTTATTAACTAGTTTTTCTTTTTCTTTTTCATCTTCGCCAAATAACCACTGCAAGACGTTATTGTCCCACATTTCATCTTGGTCTTCTTTGGTGATAATCTTTTCATTTACCGCCAAATCTAAAATTTTTCCAGGATAAGAAGATTGAGAAACGCTTTCCATTTCGCCTAAAGGATAAGGGTCATCAAGTCCCGTGATAATTTGCTTGGCGCTTTGGTTATCTAGCAACAACTTTAAAGATCGCGTGTCGTGTACTAAAGTATCAAAGAAAATATTTTTATGACCTACCGATTTTCTAGGGTGCACCTTACCTTCAAATAAATCTGGTCTTCCATCAAAACCTTGAATACGTCTCCCTAAATTAATTTGCGCTAATTGACCCCCGTGTGCAAAACAAACCCGCATATTTGGATATTTATCTGGATACCCGTTTAAGGTTAAAAAGTGATAAGCATCAGCACATTGAGCCAACATCCAAATCAGGTGAAATCGCCATGCTGTATTTTCTAATTTGATAAACTTTTCACCATCATAAGGATGAACTTCAACGGCTAAATTGTATTTGTTAGCCATTTCAAAGATGGGTTCGTTTTCTTCATCAAAAATACAACGCCAAGTTCCAATACTATCCATATAATGCGTGGGTAAGCAAAGAAGTTTCATTCCTAAATCTTCCACACAACGTTCAATTTCCCAAAGTGCACCCCTCACAAATCCAGGGTGTACAACAAATCCACAGGTAAATTTACTTGGGTTATCATGTTGTACTTTGGCATTAAAGTCATTTTGAAAGCGAAGTGCTTTTTTCATTTCTTCAACGCGAAGTCCATTTCCGTACAACTGAGATAAGTTAAGAACAACAGCATGATCGATGTTATATTTTTCCATCCATTCAAGTTTCTCGTTTAAGAAAAAACTTGAATCGGTTACGGGCCTTTTCCAGCCCTTTTGAAGCATAAATTTTTTGTCTTCATCTACCCAAAAAATCTCCTTTTCTCTCATGAAATCTGGAATTTGATGTGGGTAAGGGAGTAAATGTGAATGACCGTTTATTCTTAATTTTCTTCTCATTTTATTAGTGTTTTTTAGGTTGATTTAATCAATGCTATATTGAATACATACATTTTTGGGTTCGGTAAAAAAACGCAAGGCTTCTAGTCCTCCTTCTCGGCCAACACCACTTGATTTAGTGCCACCAAATGGGGTTCTTAAATCTCTGTTTAACCAAGTGTTGACCCATACAATTCCCGTTTTCAACTGCTGACTCATACGCATACTTCTGTCAATATTGCTTGTCCATAAACTTGCAGAAAGTCCATATTTAGTTCCATTGGCTAATTGTAGAGCTTGTTTTTCTGAAGAGAACTTCATTAAACTTACCACTGGGCCAAAAACCTCTTCTTGGTTTAAGGTACATTCATTAGAATCGACTTCAATAACAGTAGGTTGGTAGAAATATCCCTGCGAAAAACCACTGACTTCAACTTTTTTTCCACCATGAAGCAAAACTCCACCTTCTTCAATTGCTTTTTTGACATAGGTATCTACTTTTTCTAGGTGTTCCTTAGAAACGAGCGCTCCTAAGTCGGTGTTTTTTTCAAGAGGATCACCAACTTTTAACTGCTTAACTTTAGTTATAAAATCGGATTTAAATTTTTCGTAAATGCTTTCTTCCACAAAAATTCTAGAACCACAAAGACAAATTTGCCCTTGATTAGCAAAAGAAGATTTAAGAGTTACTTGAAGCATTTTTTCATAATTGCAATCGCTAAAAATGATATTTGGATTTTTTCCTCCTAATTCTAAGGACAACTTTTTAAACATGGGAGCAGCCGTTTTAGCAATATGTTCGCCTGTTTTTGTCCCTCCTGTAAAAGATATGGCTTTGATGTTGGGATGACTTACAATGGCGTTGCCACAAGAAGCACCTAAACCGTGAACAATGTTTAAGACGCCTTTAGGTAAGCCTGCTTCAATACAAATTTTTGCTAGTAAATAAGCAGTATAAGGCGTAACTTCACTAGGTTTAGCAACAACACAATTTCCTGAAGCTAGCGCAGGAGCAATTTTCCAAGTGAATAAGTACAACGGTAAATTCCATGGGGAAATGCAACCCACCACACCAAGAGGCTGGCGAAGTGTGAAATTAACGGTGTGTATGGAGGTGTTTTCATGAGATTCGCTTGAAAATTGAGTAATGGCTTTCGCAAAAAAACTAAAATTTGACGAAGCGCGAGGAATATCAACAGCAGTTGCAAGACTTAAGGGCTTTCCATTATCTTTTGATTCGGCTAAGGCTAATTCTTCAAGATTTTCAAAAATTAAATCGGCTATGCGTTGCAAAATTTTACTTCTGAATTCAACTGAAGAAGTTGACCAAATAGGAAAAGCTTTTTCGGCAGCTTGATACGCATTTTCAATATCCTGTTCGTTGCTATCTGGTATTTTACCATAGACTTTTCCTTCTGAAGGATTATAATTATCCAGATAGGCATTGCTTGTAGGAGCAACTAATTCGCCGTTGATGTAATTTTCAATTTTGATCATTTCACATGCTGTATTTTGTCTGTTTCTGTTATTTATTTAATTTTATGCAAAGCCTAAAGTTTATCGTAAAGCATTTCAATTCAATATTCATAATTCATATTTTCATATCCAAAATCCCAAGCCCCAAATTTCCAAACTCTCAAATTTCAGCTTTAATAACCACAGAGGCACAAAGGACGCAAAGAGTTTTTATTTATGATTTAAAATTCGAAATGTATCATTTATCATTCATAATACTTAATACCTTGTACTTAATACTAAATTCTCAATACTAAATTCTCAATACATACTACTTACTTCCCTACATAAGCAATGGCTTTTATTTCAATAAGTAAATGTGGGTGGGGGAGTTGATGCACAGCTACGGTTGTTCTAGTTGGGCCAGTCTCATAGTCAAAGAATTCGGCATAGGTTTCATTATAGCCTTTAAAATCATTCATATTCACTAAAAAAGAGGTAACATCAATTACCTGTTCAAGACTTGCTCCTTCCGATTTTAAAATATCATCAATGTTATTTAAAACTGCAGCGGTTTGTTTTTTAATGTCTAAATTAGTGGTTCCCATTTCATCTACTTCCACCCCTTCAAAGCTGTTGTCGGGTCTTCTAGAACTTGTTCCAGAAACATAAATAAAATCGCCTACACGTTTTACATGAGGAAATTTTCCCCTTGGTTTTGCTTTGCCTTCAATTACTTTTCCTTTCATTTAATTTGTTTTTTACACCTCAGATGAATTAAAATTTTTGAATTCAACTTTTAAAAATGNTTTATTCATTACAAATATAGGGTTTTCAAGTACAACCCTTTTTCAACGCCTTAGATTTAATTTTCTTTCTTTTTACCTTAACTTGATATTCAGTGGCTTGAACTAATCAAAAGATTTTTAAATGTAGTTTTGTTATAATTTTAAATTCAATCGTTGAATAATACAATTTATCATTTGAAATTTCAGTAATAAAAAGCCCTTTCCTGCAGTAGTCCTTTCTGTTTCATTGCAAAAAGAAACAATTTATTAATTTTATTGGTATAATTACGGCTATGCTTTGTTTTTGTACTTTGTATAAATAAATAAACATCATTTTGTTTTATACTAATTTCAAACAATAAATTATATAAGTTGAAATCCAACGTTTTAAGATTCATCTATTTAATACCTTAAATGAAACCATTTCTTTTTTAGGAATAAGAAAAGCTGTACTTTTTATTGATTGTTTTGCTCATAGCGAATTAATTATTTTGAATTCAGTTAATTTTTCTATTGAATTTTTATTTAACTCAAGTTAAAATTTATTTTAGGTTTTGAATTTAAAAAGTTCATATTGTACATTTGAATAAAAATGTTGCTATGTTAGAAAATGTGAATATCAAAGAGAAATTAGATGTAGAACGAGGGAAATGCAACGATAAAGCACTATTAGAAGAAATATATCAACTTCTTGCAGAACCAACTCCGACTCAAAGAATAGCTGAACGTATAGTAAATCCTCATCCTACTACCTCTAATCAATTTAATTTTGATTTATTAGATGCATCGAGAATTTATCATATTTCTCAAATAGGAAAAATTTGTATAGACTATCGTTTACGTTTCTTAGATGCTAAACTTTTTAAAGGTGATATTCCAAAAGAAGCCTATCATGAAATAGCTGATTTGGAAGCAAAACACGGTACTGAAATTAATCAGTTTAAAATGATTGCTCCTGCCAAGCTCTTTAAATTAGAAAACGCAGATGATCCGATCTTGTTAGCTTCAATGGGAAATGGATATTATTATTTTATACACCAATGGGGAAATGATTTACATCCACTTAGAAAAATTACAATGTGGCCAGTCAAAACCTTTGAAAACTTTATGATTAGTCTTTTTGTTATAAGTGCATTAGCAACTTTTTTAGTTCCTTCTGGATTGCTTTCAGAAAATAATACTACTGAAAAGATCATGCTGTTTATGTTTATGATTAAGTGGATGGGAACAATTGCTCTATATTATGGGTTTGCTAAAGGAAAGAATTTTAGTAGTGCTATTTGGCAAAGTAAATATTTTAATGCTTAAATTTGCAACGTTTTATAAATAACTAACCCCCATAAGTTATGGGGGTATTTTTTTAATTAATTTTTTTAAATCATGAAAAGAGAAGACCTTTTAAAAGTAACTGAAGAATTTGGGAGTCCAATTTATGTGTATGATGCTGAGAAAATAATTTCACAGTATAAACGCTTGAACAATGCTTTTAAAAAGGTCAAACACTTACGTTTGCATTATGCAGTAAAGGCCTTGTCTAATTTATCTGTTTTAAAACTATTTAACGAATTGGGAAGTGGTTTGGATACGGTTTCAATTCAAGAAGTGATGCTAGGTTTAAAAGCGGGGGTTTCTCCTGAAAAAATTATTTACACACCAAATGGAGTTTCAGTTGAAGAACTTGAAAAAGCGGTAGAATTAGGTGTTCAAATTAATATTGACAATCTAATTGTTTTGGAGCAATTTGGAGCAAAACATCCCAATGTACCTGTTTGTATTCGAATTAATCCACATGTAATGGCTGGCGGAAATACAAATATTTCAGTAGGTCATATTGATTCTAAATTTGGTATTTCTATACACCAAATGCCACATATTATTAGGATTGTTGAAAATACAGGAATGCATATTAATGGAATCCACATGCATACGGGGAGTGATATTTTAGATATTGGTGTATTCTTACATGCAGCAGAAATCCTTTTTGAAGCAGCACAAAATTTTAAAGATCTTGAGTTTCTAGATTTTGGTAGTGGTTTTAAAGTTCCTTATCACGCTAACGACATTGAAACTAATGTAGAGGAGCTAGGTGAAAAACTAAGCACGCGTTTTAATGATTTTTGTAAATCTTATGGTAAAGACTTGACCCTTGCTTTTGAGCCTGGGAAATTTATGGTGAGTGAAGCAGGTCAGTTTTTAGCTAAAGTAAACGTAGTTAAGCAAACAACTTCTACTGTTTTTGCTCATGTTGATACAGGGTTTAATCATTTAATTAGACCTATGTTTTACGGTTCGAATCATGAGATTGAAAACGTGTCTAATCCTAATGCTAACAAACGTTTTTATTCAGTTGTTGGCTATATTTGTGAAACGGATACCTTTGCTAATAACAAAATGATTAATGAAATAAGAGAAGGTGATATTTTATCCTTTAAAAATGCTGGTGCTTATTGTTTTTCTATGGCTAGTAATTACAATTCAAGATTTAGACCAGCTGAGGTTTTATGGTTCAATGGCAAAGCTCATTTAATAAGGAAACGTGAGACTTTTGATGATTTAGTTCAGAATCAAGTGGAAGTTGATATAAATTTGAATGCAAAGAAAAAGACATCGGTTTCTGAACCAGTCTAGTTTTACCTTATTCTTACAAAAAAAAAGGGAGTCAAATTAGTTGCTCCCTTTTTTAATTGTTTATTGTTAACTTTTTAATTAATCAAATTCAAATTCTTGATTTTCATCTATTTCCACTCTTCTCACGTTAACTACTTCGTCATTTTCATTAACTATAAATGCAACAAAGTTTAGTTGGTTTGGGTCTTGGATGTTTTGAGGGATTTCAGTTGTATAATTAGAAATCCAAACATTATCGGCAATAGTTTCATTTGAGGGGATATCATCACCCAAAATATGGGTAAGTGTTTTCCTCAAAGTATAGTCGTGTTGATAATTTTCAATTGGATTTTGACCATTATAAAATTCAGTATAGTTTACTTGTGGCCAGATTAATCCATCCTCCAATAGCTGAACCACGATTTTTAAATCAGAAAAGTCTTTTGCAAACATTACGCTTACCTCTAATTCTAACTGATTTTCATTTTTTTCCACATTGAGCGATAGTCCAAGTTTTGGGTTTTCGCCTTTTCTAAATTGAATAACTTGATCCAAGTTAAAAGGTTCAGGAAATTCCCATTGATGAATTCTATTGATAAAACCTTTGGGATAACCAGGTGTGTTAATCATCTGCTCTAATGGTTCGGCTAAAGTATAATTGTATGGGTCTGAAGTACCAGTAGGGGCTCTGTGGATAGCAATAAAAACAATATCATCAGATATGTTTTTGACTAACTTCATGGCGTGGGAAACCCTAGGACACCAACCACACCAAGTGCCTGTATAGTCCTCTATAAGGATTCTCTTCCTAAAATTAATTTCCCCCTCATCTTTATATTCTACTATGAATGATGGCGTATAAATGCCTGCATATTGTGCGGTTATTTCGTATGAGCCAGTTTCTTCTTTAACAAAAGTGTTTCCATTGATTGCCGCTCCCTCTATTAGAACAATAGCTTCTTCTGTAACTTCTTCTCCCTCATTAGTAAATACTCGTACTTTTGTTTCTTGCCCTACTGTTCTTGTGCTACTACTGGGGGTTGCAAAAATACTTAAATCACCACTTATAGTTTCATATTTTTCACTACATGAACCCAAGAAAATTAAGTTAAAAAGTAAAATTAGATTTAATAACCTTTTCATTTTCATTTTTTTATTAATGACACAATTATAATTTTTTCTTACTGAAACAGTTTTAATTATAAAGTTTTTTGAATTTTAAAAAAGCCCTAGATTATTTTATAAAACTAGAGCTTTTATTATTTAGGTTAAGAATATACTCAGTTTAGTATCCTAGTTAGGAACGTACTGATAAGTAATTGTAAGATCATCAGTTTGGCTTCCGTCTTCATGCTCAACATAAAATCTTAAATCATACTCTATTGAGGTTGTATTTTCATTACCTGGATCGTTGTTAATGAAATAATCGTCTTCACTGTTCAATTGACCAGGATTTATAGTTGTTCCATTATTAGGATAAGAGACTCCCTCACTTACACTAAATATGCAGAGCGGTTGAACGCAAAATGTAAACAATGAACCATCTGTTCCTCTAATGCTTTCAACTTCAATCTTGACATTTATAGGGCTTGATCCTGTATTTTTAATAAAATACCTTAATACACCATTATCGTCTCTAGGGTCGCCTGAGCCAATTTCATTGAAGGTGATTATTTCGCCATCCTCAAAAAAGCTTCCATCAGTTTTTTCAACTTGAAGTGATCTATCTGGATTGACTTCAGCATTATTACCATCATCATCACTGCTGCATGATTGAAGGGACAAGCCTATTATTAAAATTGGAATAAAAAGAAGTGTTTTGAAACTCATAAGGTATTTATTTAATAATTAATTTTTTTGTTGTTTTTTTTGATTCATTTGTAAATTCAGCAATATAAACGCCACTGCTTTGGTTTAATTGTATTTGAGAAATTTGATTCATATTTTTTTGTTCAAATACTTTTTTGCCCTGCAAATTATAAACGCTAACATTGAAATTTTCAGCACTTGAAATGTTAAAGTTTCCATCACTTGGGTTTGGATAAATCTCAAGTTGTTCAAGTTCAAAATCATTTGTATTCATGGTTACGAGATGTTTCAATGCTTTGTCAAATTCTACTTCAAAGCCAAAATTACCAACAAGCTCTTTATAAATGCTTTCTCCTTCATAAAAAATTTCAATACCTGGATCCCAATTAGCAGCACTCAAGCTCCATCCGTCTCCATAGCTATCAAGTAGGCGAACAGAGAAACATTGTTCACCTGCTGGAAGTTTAACGTTATGAAAAATCGTAGTCTGTGCAAAAAAACCACCACCACCAAAGTTATCATCTTTACCGGCTTTATAAGGTCCACCTGTAAATATAACATCGTCAGCTTCATCTAAGATCTGCCATGATATTTCATTTGGATAGTTGTCCGTATATACTCTAACTTCAATATCTCTTCCAGTAGGGGACGAAACACTAACCTCAGTAGGTTCTGTTTCTGCATATGTAGTGCTGTTAGGAGTATTGTTGTTAACATTGGTTACATTAGCTACAATAACATCATTAGCGTTAGCTTCAATTTCAGCGCTTACACTTGTTGATTGCCATTTATTTAAGTTCAAGTCGTTAGTAAAAACTGATACCTCTCCGTTTACATCAAGCTCAAACTCAACAGAGGAAACTTGATTTCCTAAATTAGTAATGTTTACTGTAACTTCCGTTGTATCTCCATCTTCACAAACGGTAACTTGCTCAACAGACGCGAAAACATGATTTTCAGCATCATTAATTTGAACTCCACTACAATTATCATTGATGTTCTGAATAACGCCTTCTCTATTTAACTGTCCCATTTCAAACACAAAACCATCTGGACAAATTCTGTAAACAGTTGGGAAGTAAGTGATTTCGTAACTGGACGCAATAGATTGACTAGCAATAATAGGATATGGCGTTCCGTCAACCCAATTTCCTAAGGTGTTTGACCCAATACCATACAGTAAATCTATTGCTTGTGCCGGAGGGGCACTCCCTTCAACATATAAAATCATTATATCATCAGATCCTTCTGGACCGTGACTTTTATAAACATCTTTAAAAGAACCCGATTGCATAAAATTCCAACAAGGACCACACCACGTAGCAGAAATATTTAAAATAACTGTTTTACCATCGTCTAAATAACTTTGGAGATGATGAGTATTCCCAAAAATATCTTCAACAGTAAAATCTGGAGCAACAGACCCATCATCTATTTGAGCTTGTCCTAAATAAGCAATAAATGTAAAAATACAAGTCAATAGTAATTTTGTTTTCATCGTTTTATTTTTTGAATTATAAGCAAATATAAAATAAAATATCATAAAAGTTAAGTTTTAGTTATCAAATCAAAAATCTATCTTAATCATTGTTGTTTAAAAATATTGTTTTAATATTGCCTTAACTAAATAAAAAAGCAATGAAACCACTAATTTTATTTTTTCTGTTGATTTCTTCAACATATACCTTTGCTCAAGATGAGTTACCTAGCATTACAATTAAAGATTTAAAAAATAAACCAGTAAATATTAAATCTGCATTTGCCGAAGAGGACAAAGTTTATGTGTTTTCCTTCTGGGCTACTTGGTGTGCACCTTGTTTAGCAGAGCTTGAAGCAATAAATGAATACTATGATGAGTGGTCTGAAGAATTAAACATGGAGTTAATAGCCATTTCTACCGATGATTCAAGAACACAGCGAAGGGTAAGACCTTTACTTAACGGTAAAGATTGGCCTTATCAGGTGTTACTTGATGGTAACCAAGAATTAAAACGCGCCTTGTCAATTGTAAATATTCCTTATTCCATTGTGGTTAAAAATCAAAAGATTGAACATATTTTTAATGGTTACACCCAAGGTGCAGAGCATGAACTTTATGAAGTTATAAAGGGATTGTAATACGATGAGAAAACTTTTTTGTCCTTTTTTAAGCTTCTTTTTACTTCTAAGCTCACTTTTATTTGCTCAAAATAATTCTGTAAATCTTCAAGAAGTTGATGAGGAAGAAAAATATTACGGAAGATTTTACGGAGGCGTAGAATCTAATATTCAATATTACGTAGAAGATTCTGGTTTAGAAAGTGCTATTGTGCCTGATGACCAATTAAGATCTAATAATTATTTATATGCTAACTACAATTACAAAAGATGGACGGCAGGTGTTCAAGTTGAATCCTATGAAAAAGATGCCTTATTAAATTACAATCCTAAGTTTAATGGTACAGACTTAGGTATTTTTTACGTTGATTATAAAGACGAAAAATGGAACATCACGTTGGGGCATTTTTATGAGCAGTTTGGGAATGGAATGATTTTGCGTGCTTGGGAAGATAGAGCCCTTGGAATTAATTCTGCTTTACGAGGTGGAAGAGTGAAATTCGCCCCCAATTACAACATGGAATTTACTGCTTTATACGGAAGACAACGCTCTGGTTTTGGAGTCACCTCAGGAGATTTATTTGGCTTTGATGCCGATTTTTTTCTTGCCGAATACCTTAACTTATATGAGAAAAACCAAGACCTTTCTGTAGGTTTTAGTTACTTGGGAAGATATGAGTCTTTTGATAATTATCCACAATTACAAAACCCCGACTTTAATGAGCTTACCAACGCCTTTTCTTTACGCGCCGATTACATGTGGAAAGCCTTTTATGCCAACGTGGAAGCCAATTATAAAACAAAGGACGGTATTATAAATGTTCAAAACCTGCTTTCTGATACCTTTGCTGAACCTGGAAATGCAGTCACCTTTAATTTTGGCTACTCACAGTCTGGACTGGGTATTGATGTAAGCTTGCGAAGAATGGAAAACATGGGCTTTTTCTCCCAACGTGAACCTTCATCTTTTACTAATTTTGAAGGAGACCAATCTACTTCTTTTGATTATTTAGATACCTTCATCAATTTTACTCCAGCGCTTACTAAACAGCATCACTCATTATTAGCTAATATTTATGTTTTTCAAGCGCAACACAATACTTCTTTTGAGGATGCACAAATTATGCGTGCCGGTGAAACTGGCGGACAAATAGACTTTTTCTATAAATTTAAAAAAGGTACTTTTTTTGGTGGTAAGCATGGTACACACATTTTTTTAAATTATTCCAATTGGTATAATTTGCCAGGAACTTATACCTTTAATCCACCAAATTATGATGTAGATTTCTTTGGACGTGGAAATAAGTATTTTTCTGATTATAGTATAGAAATTAAAAAGAAACTAAATAACACTTGGCATCTAGGCTTCAATTATATTAACCAATATTACGATCAACGATTGCTAGGTGGAGGCGATTTAGTAAGAGCCGATATTATTACAGCAGAGGCAACCTATAATTTTACTAATAAGCGTTCATTGCGGTTTGAGCTCGAAAAAATGTGGGCAGTTGGCGATCGTCAAGACTGGTTTGGTGGTTCTATTGAATATAACTTTAATGAAAACCTATCCATTTACTTTTGGGATATTTGGAATTATGGAAGCGACAAAGCAGAAGAGCGCGTACATTATGTAAATGTTGGTGGAGCTTACCGAATAGGAGCCTATCGAGTAGCTTTAAATTACGGTCGTCAGCGAGGTGGTTTAGTTTGTGTAGGAGGAGTGTGTAGGTTTGTGCCCGAAAGTTCAGGCTTAACCATAAATTTTAATACTGCTTTTTAGTTGTTAAGCTTGCATAATTTTCTTTAAATCAGCATACAATAAATGAATGGGCATTCCCATTACCGTATAAAAAGAACCTTCAATTTTAGTAATCCCAATTTGTCCAATCCATTCCTGTATTCCGTAAGCCCCAGCCTTGTCTAATGGAGAATAATGCGCAATGTAATATTTAATTTCTTCTACCGTGAGTGG
>SL_7KL_010_BRINEDRAFT_10000729_pt1 | contig 15701 bp, 14 predicted proteins | sample SodLak_010_BRINE_FD_10663 | JGI IMG/M metagenome (IMG submission 10663)
ACAGATCGCGCAGGCGCGGCATCAGACGCTCGCGCGCCGCGTCGTCGGGAATGCGCAGTTCGACGGTGCGGTTGCTGATGCGAATGCCGCCTTCGAGGGGCGTGCGGGTCTCGCGCAGGAGATTGCGCACCTGGTCGCGGATCTGCGTCGCCTCGTTGCGCGCGAGCTCGTTGGTATCCACCTGGAGCAGCACATGCGAGCCGCCCTGGAGATCAAGCCCCAGCACCACGGCCTGATCCGGGACGAGGAACCCCGGAATCCATCCGGGCGCCGCCTGGCTCACGGCCTCACGCTGCCCGACCGACAACAGGTTGGGAACGGCGAGATACATGCCGAAGAACAGCGCCATCAGAATGGCGACAGTCTTGGTGGCAGAGATGCGCAACATGCTCGTGCGACTCCCGGGAATCGAATGTCAGTGTCGACGACGCGGCGGCTTCCCGAAGACGCGCCGCGCCCTTGTGGCGAAGGGGATGCCGGAGATCCGGCGTCAGCTCTTCGCTGCGTCCTTCGCCGGTTCGCCCTTGGCGCGCACATCGGCGACCATGCCGCGAATCACGCGTACCCGCACGCCCTCGGCGATCTCGACCTCGATCTCGTTGTCGTCGACGACCTTCGAGATCTTGCCGGTAATGCCGCCATTGGTGATGACCGTATCACCGCGCCGCAGGTTCTTCACGAGTTCCTGATGCGCCTTCACCCGCTTCTGCTGCGGGCGGATGATGAGGAACCACATGATGACGAAAATGAGGATAAACGGCAGAAGCTGGAGAAAAATATCTCCGCCACCGCCGCCGGCGGCCTGTGCGTAAGCGGGCGTGATGATCACTGGCGACTCCTGATGCCTGTGCGCCGGATGCGGCGACCCTGCGGGCCGCGCCTCCGCCGTATCGTTCGAAAGCGGCGCAACTTATAGCGATGCAGGCGCCGAAAGCAAACCGTGATCGGTGTGTTGCACAATAGACCGCGCCCGGCCTTCGCGATATGGAGACGCCGTCGCCCGTTTGCAACGATCATACCCCGCGAAGGCCCGCCCATGTTCCGATCCGATTCCGATGCGAACTCCACATTGCTGGCGCGCATCGCCGATGCGCTGGAGCGGCTCGCTCCGCCCGAGACCGCTGCGGTGGACACCATGGGCGCCGATGCCTTCGTCTGGCATGCCGCACCGCCGCGTCTGGCGCCGGTCCCACGGGTCAATCGCGTCGAGATGGCGCTCCTGCGCGGGATCGACCGGGTGCGCGACCAGCTTCACGAGAATACCCGGCGCTTCGCCGGGGGGCTCCCCGCCAACAACGCGCTGCTGTGGGGCGCACGCGGCATGGGCAAGTCCTCGCTCGTCAAGGCCGTGCATGCCACCATCAATGCCGAGCGCGACCCGGGCACCCCTGCGCTCAAGCTGATCGAGATCCATCGCGAGGATATCGAAAGCCTGCCTGCGCTGATGGCGATCCTGCGCGCTGACCCGCATCGCTTCGTGATCTTCTGCGATGATCTGTCATTCGATTCCGACGACACCTCCTACAAGTCGCTCAAGGCCGTGCTCGAAGGCGGGATCGAGGGACGGCCCGACAACGTGCTTTTCTACGCCACCTCCAACCGCCGCCATCTGATGCCGCGCGACATGGTGGACAACGAACGCGCCACGGCGATCAATCCCGGCGAGGCCGTGGAAGAGAAAGTCTCGCTCTCCGACCGGTTCGGCCTCTGGCTCGGTTTCCACAAATGCTCGCAGGACGAGTATCTCGACATGGTCTTCGGCTATGCGGCGCATCTGGGCCTCACCTGCGACGAGGAGACCCTGCGCCGCGATGCCCTGGAATGGGCCACGACCCGTGGCGCCCGCTCGGGTCGCACCGCCTGGCAGTTCATCCAGGATCTGGCCGGACGCCTCGGCAAGCGCATCGACGGGAGCGGTTGAGGCGGCGGGCCGGGCCCGCGTGAACCACCCGGCGGAATTCCCCGTCGCTCCCCCCTGTTTTTCACGGCGGCGATCTGTATGATCGCGCCCAAAGTGAACGGATAACGGAGGCAGATATGACGGTTTCGGCTCGATATGCCGGGTATCGCGGGGGATCGGCGACAGCCGCGCTCGCGCTGGGTCTCGGCTTGTTCGGCACGCTGGCTATGTGGAGCGCGCCCGCTGCCGCCAACGACTTCGTCGTTGAGGATCTGGCATATTCCGGAGCGTTGGGGACCTACGAGATCCCGCGCATGGAACTGACCGGATCGAGCCTCACGGCATCCGAGATCGAGGCGGCCTTCGCGCAGGACGACCCGCTCGTGCTGTTCGAGACGCTTGCAACACTTTCGGCAACGCAGATCACGATCCCGCGCATGATGATGAGCCAGGATGTCGCCGAGGTGACGCAGGAGGCCGTCTACGAGGATGTCCGCATCGAGAACATGCGCGAGGGCCGTATCGCCAGCTTCACCGCCGCCGGCGGCAGCTTCTCCGCGAGCGACGGCGACGAGGATGTCGCGGGTCGCTTCGGCGCGGTCGAGACCCTGATGATCGATCTGCCGCTGATCGTGCGCTACTATACAGAAGCGGCGGGCGAGGGAGACAACCCGTTCCGCACGGCCTACGAATCGTTCTCGATTCGCGATATCGCCTTGAGCGACGGCGAGAGCGCACGTTTCAACATCGACGAGATTTCCGGGCGCGCCGTAGCCTTGCGGCTGCTGCAGGAGCCCCTCACCGAGACCATTGCGATGATCACGGCGATGGAGGATGCCGACGATCCGACGACGGAAGAGGCCTCGCGCATGCTCCACTTCGTCGCGGATCTGATGGATTCCTTCCGTTTCGAGGAAATGAACGTGACCGGCATGAGCGCCGTCGACGAGAGCGAGGATGAGCCGGTCGACATGCGCATCGAGCGCATCGCCTTCCTCGGCGATCCGGAAGGCGGGTTCGCCGCCTTCATGATGGAGGATATGCGCATCGCGGCGGATGGCGCGGAAATCGCCATTGCCTCGATCGATTCCGAAGGCTTCTCCTTCGCGCCGATGATGGAAGGGCTGCGTGCGCTGGCGGAAGACCCTGATTCCGATCTCTCGCCGGATGAGATTCAGCGCATGATGCCCGTGATCGGCACGGTGACGCTCAATGATCTCACTGCCTCGATTCCGCCGGAGCCCGGCGCACCGGCGATCGACGGATCCATCGGGCGCCTGAGCGTCACGGCGGATACGCCTTATCAGGGCGTGCCGACCAATCTGCGTGTTGCCATCGACAATCTCGCCTTCGATCTGCCGGAGGGGACCGGCGAGGAATTCATCGAGATGGCGCGCGGCTTCGGCTATGAGCGGCTCGACCTCTCCGCCGGTTTCGCCGCGCGCTGGAACGAGGCGGGGCAGGAAATCGTGCTCAGCGATCTCTCCTTCAGCGGCGAGGATGTCGGCGCCGTCTCCCTGCGCGGCGTGATCGGCGGCGTCGGGCCGCAGGCCTTTTCCGGCGACGAGGCGACCCGGCTGATGGCGCTGATGGGGGCCACCGTGAAGAACCTGCATCTGATGGTGGAGGATCGCGGCATTGCCGAGATCCTGCTCACCTTGCAGGCCGCAGAGATGGGCGTGAGCCCGGATCAGGCCCGCCAGCAGCTGGGGATGATGTCGCAGATGATGCTGCCGGCGATTCTCGGTGGCGGACCGCAGGCGCAGAGCCTCGCGCAAGCCGTCGGGCGCTTCCTCGAAAACCCCGGCGAGCTCGAAATCGCCGTCGAATCGATCGATCCGGCGGGCATTCCGCTGATGGAACTCGGCACCATGAGCGCACCCGCCGCGCTGATGGAGCGTATCGAGATCGACGCACAGGCACGTTGAGGGAAACCGGCCATCCGGGCTCGACCGGATGGCCATATTTCGCTACTTCACTTCGGCGGCCCGCATCATGCATGCGGGCCGTTTTTCACGCAGGTGACGGAGCGGTATCATGACGACGCAGCAGCGGCTCACCAGCCGGGACGGGGCGATCGCGCACGACGCGCAAGACCGCCTCGCCCCGATGCGCGCGCATTTCGCCCTGCCTGAGGACGTCATCTATCTCGACGGCAATTCCCTCGGACCGCTGCCGCATGCCGTGCGCGATCGTGTGGCCCGGACCATCGACGACGAATGGGGCCGGGGCCTCATCCGCAGCTGGAACGATGCCGGCTGGATCGATCTCCCCGAGCGGGTCGGCGCGCGCATCGCCCGGCTGATCGGCGCCCCGGCGCAGACGGTCTTTGCCGCCGATTCCACCTCGGTCAACCTGTTCAAACTCCTCTCCGCCGCCCTCGCCCTGCGCCCGGACCGCCGGGTGATCGTCTCGGAGCGCGGCAATTTTCCGACCGATCTCTACATGGCGCAGGGCCTGATCGCCCAGCTCGACCGGGGACATCGCCTCGTTCTGGTGGACGATGCCGGGGAGATCCCCGGCGCGCTCGGCGACGATACCGCCGTGCTGATGCTCACCCATGTGGATTACCGCAGCGGCGCCATGCACGACATGGCCGCGCTCACCCGCCATGCTCACGAAGCCGGCGCCCTCACGCTTTGGGATCTGGCCCACAGCGCCGGGGCCGTGCCGCTCGATCTCGCCGGCGCGGATGTCGATTTCGCCGTGGGCTGCGGCTACAAATATCTCAATGGCGGACCCGGCGCGCCGGCCTTCTTCCACGTTGCCGCGCGCCATGCGGATGCCTTCGTGCAGCCGCTCGCGGGCTGGTTCGGCCATGAATCGCCCTTTGCTTTCGAGCCGCAATACCGCCCCGCCCCCGGCGCGGCACGCTATCTGTGCGGCACGCCACCAGTTCTGGCCATGGCCGCGCTCGATGCCGCGCTCGAACTCTGGGAGGATGTCGATCTCGACGCCGTGCGGGCGAAATCGTGCGCCCTCACCGATGCGTTCATCGCCACCGTCGAGGCCTCCTGCGACGGTATGGGGCTCGAACTGGTCACCCCGCGCGATCCGGCGCGGCGCGGCAGCCAGGTGAGTTTTCGCCATCCGCAGGGCTATGCGGTGATGCAGGCGCTGATCGCGCGCGGGGTGATCGGCGATTTCCGCGCCCCGGACATCCTGCGCTTTGGCTTCACACCGCTCTATACCCGTTTCGTCGACGTCTTCGACGCGGTGGAAATCCTGCGCGAGGTGCTCGAAACGCGCGCTTATGCACGTCCCGAATTCCAGACCCGGGCGCGGGTGACCTGACGCCGCATCGTCCGCAAAGCGTTCAGGCCGCGCCTGCGCCCGCGAGGTTGAAAGCGTCAGCGGCCTCGAAGCGCACGGCGAAACCCTCGCGGGTGTGGCGCACGACGATCGCATCGCGATCGCGGATGCGTATGCCCGCGCCGATCTGCGGGCGCTCGCGCGAGATCACGCTCGCGCCACTATGCGAGATGTCGCGCAGACGCTCGGCGACGATGCGGCCATCGGGCAGCGTGATCATCAGATGGAGGTCCGGAGCGCTGTGCCGACCGGCGCGCTGGTGCGGGATCTGCGCGTTGAAGAAGCCGCCGGCACCCAGCGGACGGCGCCCGCCGGTGGCCTCGATCGCATCGAGGCGCGCGCAGAGCCCGGCCTGATGCGCGGCATCATGCGTGAAGCGGATGGCGAAGCCGTCCGGCGTCCAGCGCGCGACGCGGCCCGCGATGATGCCGAGTTCCTCGAAGATGCCGTTGACGCGCAGCCCCGGATTGGGGCGCGCAGGCGCGATCAGCGCCATTCCTGAACGCGAAACGTCGCGGCTGTGCAGGGCGAGATCCCTGCCATCAGGAAAACTGATCATCCCGGCGAGATGCAGATGCAGGCGCGGCTCGGCGCGCTTGTCGATCCAGTAGGGGCGGTATTCCTGCGGCATGATCGGTCTTTCCGGCAGCGGATTCGGCTTGTCCGGGCAGAGCCGGGAACGCCGTCAGTGTCGCCCCGGCGACTTGTCCGAACCTTACGCAGCGGGAGGCTCAGCGATCCGCATCGCTCCGGCGGGAGGCGCTTGCCTCGATCGCCGCAACCAGCACCGCAACGGCGATGCCGACATCCTCCGGCGTGACCGATTCCGCCGGATTGTGGCTGATGCCGCCGGCGCAGCGCACGAACAGCATCCCGACAGGGCAGAGCCGCGCCATGGCGACCGCATCATGCCCGGCACCCGAGGGGATCATCGGGGCCTCCCCGGCCACGTCCCGCGCGGCATCGGCCAGCGCCTGCTGCAGCGGCAGTGCCATCGGCGTGGCGGGCGCGCGCATGAAGGGTGCCTGCGCGAAGTCGAGGCCACGGCGCCTTGCGATCTCGCCGCAGGCCGCTTCGATCTCGGCCAGCATGGCGGCGAGCATCGCGTCGCTCGGCGCGCGGGCATCGATGGAAAAGCGCACCTCGCCCGGTATGACATTGACGGCGCCCGGCGCCGCCGCGATGCGCCCCACCGTCGCGACACCGCCCTCGTGACGCGCGCCGACGGCTTCGATCGCCCCGATCATCTCCGCCGCGCCTGCGAGCGCATCCCGGCGCAGCCCCATCGGCACGGTCCCCGCATGACCGGCTTCGCCGCGCAGCACGCAATCCGCGCGATAGGCGGCGGCGATGGCGGTGACGATTCCGACGGGCAGATCCGCGCGTTCCAGCACCGGCCCCTGCTCGATATGCAGTTCAAGATAGCCCAGCGCCTGCGCCGGATCGCGGGCGAGCCCCGCGATCGCCTCCGGATCACCGCCGAAATCCCGCAGCGCCTGCGCCAGGGTGACGCCATCGCCATCCACGACATCGAGCCAGCGCGGATCATAGCCGCCGGCGATCGCCTGGGTACTCGACAGGCTCGTGGGAAAACGCACATTCTCTTCGTCGCCGAATGCGAGGATCTCGATCGCAAATGGCAGCGTCACGCCCCGGCGCGCGAGCGTCGCGACCGCGAGGATAGCCGCGACGACCCCGAGCGACCCGTCGAAACGCCCGGCATCGATCACCGTGTCGATATGCGACCCGCAATACAGCACGGGCCCCTCGGCTGGCCCGTAGCGGCCCACCACATTGCCTGCCGCATCGATATGCGCGGCGCAGCCCGCCTCCTCCATCCAGGCGCGCACCTGTTCGGCCGCGCGGCGATGGGCGGGGGAGAGATACAGCCGGGTGAGATTGTCCGGCGCATCACTGATCGCGCCGAGCGCGTCGAGCATCGCCATGGCGCGTGTGCCCAGAGCCGCGACATCCTGATTGCTGATCACGCTTTGATTGCCCATGGCGCCCCACCAGCCTCCGCAACGAAAAAGCCGCCGGCACGGGCCGACGGCTTTCGGGTTAGCACGGGGATCGGCGCTTGTCAGGCGCAAGGTCCGTCAGGCGCAAGGTCCGTCAGGTGCAAGAGCCGTCAGGTGCAAGAGCCGTCAGGCGGCGCGCACATCCTTGATGAAGCTGCGCACGGCATTCTCGACGGTGCGGGCCTGCGCGCCCAGCGTGGCGGAGGTCTCGGCCACTTCGCCGGCGGAGCGGCGGGTCTCGCCGATCGAGGTCGAGACGTTTTCGACCGTGGCGGAGAGACGCGTGGTGCCCTCTGCGGCTTCCTGGGTGTTGCGCGAGATTTCCTGCGTCGCCGCACCCTGCTGCTCGATGGCGGCGGAGATCGAGACGGTGTAGCTGCGCGCCTCCTCCATCGTGGCCGAGATCTGCTTCATCGCGCCGACCGCATTCGCGGTCGAGCTCTGGATCGCCGAGATCTGGCCGCTGATCTCCTCGGTCGCCTTCGCAGTCTGCGAAGCGAGGTTCTTCACTTCCTGCGCCACCACCGCGAAGCCCTTGCCGGCCTCACCGGCGCGCGCCGCCTCGATCGTGGCGTTGAGCGCCAGCAGATTGGTCTGCTCGGCGATGGCCTGGATCAGACCGACGACTTCGCCGATCTTGCGCGCCGATTCGTCGAGGGTGGTGATGCGCTGATCGGATTCGATGGCGAGATCGCTCGCCTTGCCGACCACATCCGCGGCGCGCACGATCTGGCGCGAGATTTCGCTGATCGAGGAGGCGAGTTCTTCCGATGCCGCCGCGACGGTGCTGACATTGTTCGAAGCGGCGATCGAAACCTCGCCGGCGGAGCTCGCCTGCGAACCGGCATTGTCGGCGATGGCGGTGAGCGTGTTCGCCGCCTGGTCCATGCGCTGCGAGCTGTCGGCGACGATGCCCAGCGCACCCGTGACGGTGTTTTCGAAATCGGCCACGAGCCGGTCGATCACCTCCTGTCGACGGGCGCGGGCAGCGGCGTTGCGCTCGTCTTCGCCGGCGAGGCGCTCACGCTCGATCAGGCTGGCACGGAAGGAACGGAAGGCGCGGCCCATGCGACCGATTTCGTCGGCGCGTTTCTCGTCGAAGCTGACATCGGCTTCGAGATCACCCTCGGCGAGACGCTCCAGCCCGTTGACGATACCATCCATGGGACGCACCACGGAGCGACGCACCATGACCACGACGAAGGCGAAGAGCGCAACGGCCGCGGCGCCGAAGGCCAGCACCAGCATCATCGCCCATCGCGCCTGATTCTCCGCGCGCGCCTGGATCGCGAGTGTCCGGTTGCGATAGCTTTCGGCAAGCTCGGAGATCGACTGGTTGAGCGCCTGCCGGTTGGTCCGGTTGGCCGGATTGTCACCGATCACCGCCGCCGCGACGTTGCCCTCGCGCCGCCCGGCTTCGAGCAGGGCGATGCGGGTCGCGCGCTGCTCGGCCCATTGTTCCTGGAATCGCGCGATCAGCGCCTCGTCATCGGGATGAATCACCGTGCTCCATTCCGCCAGCATGGTATCGAATTCGCCGATGAAACGCTCCATGCCGCGGGTGAACTGGTCCATCCGCTCAGGCGTCTCGGCCATGTAGACGCCACGACTGTCCATGACGATGGCGTAAAGCAGCGCATTCGCGCGCTCTACATTGGCCGTACCGACGATCGCGCCTTCGAGCATGGCGATGTCGTTACGCTGCTGGTTGACTGTCCAGGCGACTGTGGCTGCAAGCAGCATGACGACGGCAAGCAGTGAGCCGAGAGAAAGGAAGATCTTTCGCGAGAAGGAAGCGGAGCGCATTGGTTTATCCCGGTTTGAACAGAGGCATGATTCAATCCGATAAAGATAAATATTACGTTTGCTCTTTTATTTCTTTAAAATAGCTTTTACGCGCTGGAGTATATCCAAAATTGTACTGAATATTATTTCTACTAGGGAAACAGGCTTACATATAGAAGCGCTCATTCTTGACAGAAAGAAATCTAACGCTTTCCACCAAATATCATACCTGTCATTATTGAAATTCTGGATTGCCATGATTGCTGGATTTGCCAATTCGCGCAGCAATTGATATACCCCTTACCATCCTGAAAACAGATACGGAGAATGACATGGCGCGCGAGAGTGCCTATCTCGACAATATCTATTCCGTTGATGGCGGCGAAGAGATGCGCCGTTACTATGATGACTGGGCAAAGAGCTATGATGCCGATCTGGTCGACAACGACTATCGCACGCCCGGGCGCTGCGCCGAGGCGCTCGCCCGCCATCTCGGCGACAAATCGGCCCCGCTGCTCGATTTCGCCTGTGGTACCGGCATTTCCGGTGTGGCGCTGCATGAGGCCGGTTTCGCGCATATCGACGGTACGGATATCTCGCAGGGCATGCTCGACGTCGCCCGCGAGAAGAAGGCCTATCGCGATCTCTGGGTCTGCGATCCGGACAATCCCTTCGACAACCGCGCGAAGGGCTATGCCGCGATCGTCGCCGTCGGCGCGATCGGCGCCGGTGCGGCACCCGTCACGGCCCTGGATGGAGCGCTGGCCGCGCTCGACAGCGGCGGTCTGCTCGTGGTCTCGCTGAACGATCACACGCTCGAGGATCCGGCCTTCGAGGCCAGGCTGCGCGATGCGCAGAAGGCCGGCAGCATCACCATTCTGGAAGATGCCCACGGTCCGCATCTGCCCGCGATCGGGCTCGGCGCGAAGGTTTATGTGGTGCGCCGCACCTGATCGGTCGCATCCGCAAGAAACGCAAACGGCGCCCCGTCATCCATCGATGGCGGGGCGTTGTTGCGACGGGAATGGCATTCCGACACGGCGCGGATTGCCGAACTTGCACGACGCTGGACGGGGGAATACGGTTTTATCCAATGCCGAAATGCCGCAAACAGACGGTCAAGGCTTGAAAGACTTCCGGGAGGATAACGCATGAAGACCTATGGCCATTTCATCGGGGGCGAACACGTCGAGGGCAAGTCGGGGCGCTTCTCCGACGTCTACGAGCCCATGACCGGCGAGGTGCGCGCCCGGGTGGCGCTCGCGGGCACCGCCGAATTGCGTGCCGCGGTCGAGAACGCCAAGGCCGCGCAGCCGGGCTGGGCCGCCACCAATCCGCAGCGCCGCGCGCGGGTGATGATGAAGTTCATCGATCTGCTGCATCGCAATTACGACGAACTCGCCGAGTTGCTCGCCCGCGAGCACGGCAAGACCGTCCCCGATGCCAAGGGCGACATCCAGCGCGGACTCGAGGTCTGCGAGTTCTCGCTCGGCGCGCCGCATCTGATGAAGGGCGAATATACCGAAGGCGCGGGCCCCGGCATCGACATCTACTCGATGCGCCAGCCGCTCGGCGTCGTGGCCGGGATCACCCCGTTCAACTTCCCCGCCATGATCCCGATGTGGAAGTTCGCCCCGGCCATCGTCTGCGGCAACGCCTTCATCCTCAAGCCCTCCGAGCGTGATCCGGGCGTGCCGATGCGGCTTGCGGAGCTGATGATCGAGGCCGGGCTGCCGGCGGGCATTCTCAACGTGGTCAACGGCGACAAGGAAGCCGTCGATGCCGTGCTCGACGATCCCGACATCAAGGCGGTGGGCTTCGTCGGCTCGACGCCGATCGCCGAATATGTCTATGCCCGCGCCACCGCCTCCGGCAAGCGCGCGCAATGCTTCGGCGGCGCCAAGAACCACATGATCATCATGCCCGATGCCGATCTCGACCAGACGGTCGATGCCCTGATCGGCGCCGGCTACGGCTCGGCCGGCGAGCGCTGCATGGCGGTCTCGGTGGCGGTGCCGGTGGGTGAGGAGACGGCCAACCGGCTGATGGAAAAGCTGATCCCGCGCGTCGAATCCCTCAAGATCGGCCCCTCGACCGATCCGAGCGCCGATTTCGGCCCCGTCGTCACCAAGGCGCATCTCGACAAGATCAAGGATTACGTCGAGATCGGCATCAAGGAGGGCGCGACCCTCGCCGTGGACGGGCGCGGCTTCACCATGCAGGGCTACGAGAACGGCTTCTATATGGGCGGCTGCCTGTTCGACAACGTGACGAAGGACATGCGCATCTACAAGGAAGAGATCTTCGGCCCCGTGCTCTCCGTGGTGCGCGCCAAGAGCTTCCATGAGGGTCTCGCGCTCGCCAACGAGCATGAATTCGGCAACGGCGTCGCGATCTTCACCCGCGACGGCGATGCCGCCCGCGATTTCGCCGCGCAGGTCGATGTCGGCATGGTGGGCATCAACGTGCCGATCCCGGTGCCGATCGCCTATTACACCTTCGGCGGCTGGAAGCGCTCCGGCTTCGGCGACCTCAACCAGCATGGCCCGGACGCGATCCGCTTCTACACCAAGACCAAGACCGTCACCTCCCGCTGGCCTTCCGGCATCAAGGACGGCGCGGAATTCGTCATCCCGACGATGCGGTGATTGCGCGTGAAACAGGCGGGGGCGTGCGCGCTTCCGCCTGTTTTTGCATAGCGGCGTCAGATCGGGCGCAAGCCGCCACCATCGGGCCGAGGGCCGTCTTCCAGATCGCGTTTGATGATACTTGCCAGACGCTGGATGAGTGTGTCCGGCGCACGCGCGGTTTCGGCCTCGAGGCGGCGTACGCGGAAACGCTCGATATTGTTCAGCATCATCAGCCCGAAGGACAGGCTGGCCAGGATGCCGTGAACCTCCTTCGCCAGGTCCGGATCCCTGCGCCACAGATCTTCCATGGCAGCGCTGATCCCGTCTTCGGAAGGCTTATCGGCATCGCGGGCGCCAGCTGCGACATGGTCCAGCATGAAATCGGCAAAGGCCTTGCCACGTGCCTCGTCGGCATAACCGGAGACGAGAAAGAGGATCATGCGCCGCAGAGGTTCGGGCAGATCGGGTTTCCGAAGAACGCGGTTTGCGGCGGCGAATGACCGCCTCAGATCTTCGCGCAGATCCCCGAGAAACGCATAGCGATGCTCGAGTTCGGTTTTGCTCCGCCAGAAGATCAGCATGAGTGCCATGAGCGCCGCGCCGGCGGCGCCCGCGCAAATCATGATCAGCGCCAATAGATTGGCATCATCCGCGTACGTTTCAAGAAACGCTTTTGTATCCAGATTCATTCAGTAATGTTCCCTCACCACGCTGCAACGTGGTAACTGAAAATCCTCTAGATTGCAACAATGATTGATCTCTATTTATAGTAGTATTGCTTTGATACTTCCTCGCCTCACATCACCCCCAGCCCGATCATCCCCCGCAGGCCCGGCAAGAACTGGATCGCGATGTAGGCGACATAGAGCAGGCTGAGCACCGCGCCCTCGCGGCGCCCGATGCGCCAGCCGGTCATGGCGAAGATGACGAAGACGATTGCCGCGAAGGCGGCCACCCAGACGTCGAACAGGGCGATCTCAGGCGGCACCGCGAGCGGCATGACCAGAGCCGTCACGCCGAGAATGCCGAGAATGTTGAAGATGCAGCTGCCGACGATATTGCCGAAGGCGACATCCGCATGCCGGCGCCAGGCGGCGATCACGGCGGTGGCGAGTTCGGGCAGAGACGTGCCGATGGCGACGATGGTGAGCCCGATCACCGCTTCCGACAGGCCGAAGCCGCGGGCGATGCCGATCGCCCCGTCCACCAGCAGATCCGCCCCGTAGAGCACGGCGGCCAGCCCGCCGAAGCCCATCAGCAGGGCGACGGACATGCGGCTTTGCGGAATCTCGTCGATCTCCTCGGCCTCCTGCCCGTGCATCACCGCGCCGGCATCGAGCGAGCGGCGATCGCTCCACCAGGTGAAACCGGTATAGGCGATCAGCAGCACGATCCCGATCACCCCGGCAATCCGCCCGATTTCACCCGAGAGCACCATCATCACGAGGATGGCCGTGGCGAGAATGAGCACCGGCCCGTCACGCCGATAGGCCTCGCGGTTGGTCGCGAGCGGGAAGATCAGCGCGGCGATGCCCAGCACGAGAAAGACATTGGCGATATTGCTGCCCACGACATTGCCGAGCGCGATGCCGGGCGCCCCCTTGAGCGCGGCATTGACGCTGGCCACGAGTTCCGGGGCGGAGGTACCGAATCCGACGAGCGTCAGGCCGATCACCATCGGCGAAATGCCGTAGCTGCGGGCAATCGAGACCGCCCCGCGCACGAGATACTCACCACCGACGAGCAGCAGCACGAAGCCGGCGGCGAGAAAGGCGATGTCGGTCAGGGGCATGTGGCGGGTCCGGTTTCGCGTGACGGTCAGGCATGCGCCGCCGTATCGCACCCTTTGATTGAAATAGTCTTACGGCCTGCTTCAGGGGGTATACGGTGCGCGCCCGCTCGACAGGGCATCGTCGAGCAATTCGACGCGATCCTGCCCCCAGAACACCTCGCCGTCCAGCACATAGCTCGGCGCGCCGAACACATCCGCCGCGACGGCGCTTTCCCCATTGAGCTTGTAGATCGCCTCGACGGCGCTCCCGCGCGCCTCGTCGAGAACGGCCTGTGCGGGATGGCCGGCCTCCTCCAGAAGCGCCGCGAGCGTCTCGGCATCGGAGATGTCGCCCTCTTCTTCCCACACGGTCTCGAAGACACGGCGCAGATATGCGCCGGGTTCGAGATCGCGGGCGATCAGCGCGATGACGCTCCGGTCGGCGAGGCCGGGATCGACGGGGAAGAAACGGGGCTGGATGTTGAAGGTCATGCCGCGCCGGTCGCGCCAGCGCTGAAGTTCGAGCAGCCGGTATCGCTGACGCTGTTTCGGGCGCTGCCCCAGCAGCAGACCGCCGGTGCGCGCGAACACTTCCGGCACCGGCATCGGTCGGTATTCGACCTTGAGGGCGTGCCGCCCTACCACCTCCAGAAAGGGCTCGTGCCCGATATAGGTCCAGGGGGAGCTGCAGGTGAAATAATAGGTGATGGTCCGCGTCATGGCGTGCCTCCGGAACGGGGGCAAACTATTGCCCCTTCCCCCGGGGCTGACAAGCCGTATTCGGATGTGCAGCATGGCGCTTCCCCTTTGCAGGATGTCGGGAGGCGAGATGCGCATATTCGTTCTGACCGGAGCCGGTATCTCGGCGGAAAGCGGCATGGGCACCTTCCGCGATTCCGGCGGGATCTGGGAACGCTTCGATCCGATGAAGCTCGCCACGCCCGAGGCCTTCGCCGCCGATCCGGAAACCGTCCAGGCCTTCTACAATGCCCGCCGGGCCAATCTGCGCGAGGCGGAGCCGAACCGCGCCCATGCGGCGCTCGCGCGGCTTGAAGCAGGGCTCGCGGAGGTATCGGGATCGCTTTTCCTCTGCACGCAGAATATCGACGATCTGCACGAGCGCGCCGGCTCGCGGCATGTGCATCACATGCATGGAGAATTGTTCAAGGCCCGCTGCACCGCCTGCGGCAGCGTGCATGACTGGCGCGATGATCTGGGACGTGACGATCATTGCGGCGCCTGCGGCACGACGGGTCGGCTGCGTCCGCATATCGTCTGGTTCGGGGAGATCCCCTTCGGCCTCGACGATATCGGCGAAGCCCTGGCCGGTGCGGATCTGTTCGTCGCGATCGGCACCTCCGGATCGGTCTATCCGGCGGCGGGGCTGGTGCAGGAAGCGCGGATGATGGGTTTGCGCACCTGCGAGCTCAATCTCGAGCCCTCCGACAACGCCCATGTCTTCGACGAGCGCGCCTACGGCCCGGCGAGCGAAGTCGTGCCCGATTTCGTGGCCCGGGTGCTGGCGGAGCTGCGGTGAGATGTACGCCGGCTATTCGCCCCCCTCGACCCGCCGCCGTGCGCCCCATTCGGCGAGATAATCGTTGATCTCGTCGATCACGAAGAAGCGCGCGGCATCCTGGTCGAAGCCTTCCGCGAGCAGCGCGTCGTAATCGGTGAAGACGTGGCGGATATAGGCCACCATCGCGAGCCAGGCGGCGTTGCCGGGATCGGCCACGCTCAGGCCGGGGCTGTCGAGGGCGTGATCGATGATCGCCTCGCGCTCGAAACGCGGCAATCGCGGTGCGAGATGGTCGAGGGCTTCGCCGAGGTGCTCGCGGCGCCCGCCTTCCACCGCACCCGGCGCACGCATCCGCTGCCCCTTGCGGCCTTTCTCCGTTGAAGTGTCCGCCATGACGCCATCCTCCCTCAGCGCCGATCACGGGCCATCATGCCATTGGCGCCCACCGGCGTGAAGACCGAATGGCGGCGGCGGGTAACGCTCCGTTCACCTTGCCCGGCGAAAGCCGCGTCGTTGGCGCCCCGGTTTACCTGCGCTTCAGTGATCCCCGTCGATTTTCCCGGGTGAGACGAAGAGCGCACGGAGATCCGGCATGGCGGCATCGCAGCAAATCAGCCTCGACGCTGAGGAAAACCGCCATGCGGCTGTGCTGTCCCCGCGCCCAGGATGTGCCTATGCCCTGCGCCTCGCCGAGGCCGGTCGGTTCGATGGGGCTCCGCGCGTGAGCCCGGCGGCCTCCGGGGCTGCGGCAGGTGCGCTGGTG
>SL_7KL_010_BRINEDRAFT_10000730_pt1 | contig 15694 bp, 19 predicted proteins | sample SodLak_010_BRINE_FD_10663 | JGI IMG/M metagenome (IMG submission 10663)
GCTTCAGCACAGGCACGTGCAATTTCTGCATGTTCTTTCTGTGTGCCATTGCCGGATCGCAATTGGATAAAGTGCAACCAAGATCGTATAGTACCATTCATGTACATCCGAGAAGACATTAACCCCTCTGGTAAAACTGCCCTAGCCTGCTCTTTTGCAATTCCGTTGCTAATAGCCCAGTCATATACTTCTTTGGACTTTCGTATGACTTCTTTTTGTTTTTCTTCCCAAAATTCCTTTAATTCTGGATCGTCAACTTCAATACTATTTTGACGGTTTTTCGTATCTTGAAGTCTTGCTTCTCTTACAACGAAGTCCAAATCTTTGGTAGGATCAGCATACCGTTGCGACCATTCCTGAAATGAAAAACTACGATGCCGCAATATTTGGCGAGCAATATCACGAGTTGTTTCAATTTCTAAGCACACACTAACAAGTTCAAAAGGACTCCAATGCGCATGTTTTGCCAAATAATTTAACAGTTTATTGGCAGTATCTTGGTTAGTCTGATTCGACGGGTTTGATACTCTCGCACAATATACGATTAAATCTTGAATATCTGGATTGCCACTCCATTCCTTTTTAAATTCATCTGATGGTTGTGAGTAGCTAATTAAGCGCACTGGCATATAGTTTCTTCCTTTATTTTAAAAGTTTGTCGGTTTGTGTTTGTACAATTTCAGCAACAGCATCAATGTCAACAAAAAAATCCACATCGTCAATACTGTTGCCTAGGTTTGACATAATATCATAGCAAACTGTTTCAATTGTTTTTGGGGTTAGCCCCTGATTCTTCATTTTTTCAATATCAATCGTTTTTTGCGTATTCTCATCAACATTGAATTGAATACGCTTGACATAGTCAATCGGTATTGTTGACTTTTCAACCGAATTAATGATTTCAGACCATCGTTCTATAAACTGCTTTTCGGTTGGATTCATAGTCTATGAAACAGTTGTTTTTGTTGACTGTGATTCAGTCTTTGGCTTCCTTCCCCGCTTTTTTGGAGCAGGTTTTCCCCTAAGTTCTGCAGCTTCTTTAAGCAATCTCTCACTTTCGGCAATCAACCCATTTGCATCGGCTTTCATTCTAGCTGCCTGCGCCTCTAAATCATGAGCAATTGCTGAATCATCAAGGGATGTTACTGCATCTTTGGCAATATCCTGAACGTCAGTCGCACGGGGATCTACCATACCAGAGTTCTGATCCATCTCCGCAAGTTTTCTGACTGCATTCTCGCCCTGTTCCATTTCAGTCAAGATTTTGTTTAATTCATCTAATCTAATGGTAGAAGATGCAGCTGGAGTCATAATAACTTGACTTGCCTGAACTTTTTTGATCATGCCCTCTTTATGCAATGATTCCAGAATTGGATTACCATTGGGTAGTAAGTTCCTATGAAGTACATCACCTAGTTCATTTGCTTCCTGACCCTCGGGGCTTTCAATAACCCGCATGATAGCTGTTTCCCATTCAGCTGGAAGTAGACCTGGATAAACTACTAGCGCCATATGCTCTTCGTCGGGAATTTGTTTAAATACAACCGCAACTTTACGGTCATTGTGTTTTCCTATGTGTTTAATCATTTTGAGAATCCTCCTCGGTTGTCTCTCCGCTACTACTCATGTCATCGTCTGTGGTAAATGCTTGCAAAAATGCCGCAATCTTTTCATAGGTTTCACCTACAATGCGACTTTCATCTGCTTTAAATGCCCCACGTTGAACGGCAACATCAATAATTTTTTGAATCTGTAATAGATCATTTACTGTAAGATCGTTGTTTTCCATATTTCGTATTTATTATATCCGAATATAACTGTTAAATTTTATTGTGTATATTCTACACCAATCCCATAGGGAACTTCTGGAATAGACCCGTAATTGTTATGCAACACGAAAACGGTATCGCAGTAATTTGGATCACCCCAATCAGCTACCTCACCGTCAGTAAAAATAACAAGTTGTTCTGGTTCAAATTCTTGTTCCTTTAAGAAATCAAAAATACAACCAAATGCAGTTCCACCACCACCAATGCATTCATAACTTTCAATTGAATCTAAGTTTTCTGAAGTATAATGGCAATAGTTATATACCTCAGTGTCAAAACTGAAAATATGCAAATTAAATGCCGGAAATGCCTCCATGATGCCTTTAATCTCGCTCAAGAAATCTCTAATTTGTGTTTCTCGGATAGAACCAGACATATCAAGAGCGATGGCAATATCAATGGTATCTGCATAATTATGGCCAGGTAGCACCGCATCAATATGCCAAGAACGGCGACTCATTCGATTCCACGTATAATCATCCTTAATCGTGGATTGCAGAGATGTACGAAGTAAATCGCGCCAGTTCAATTTTGGATCGGTTAACTCCTGAACCATACGCCGCACACCTAATGGGAGACTACCTGGATCAGATGCTTGGGCAGCAGAAATTACCGCTTCTTTAAATGAATCACGAATTTTCCGACGCTCTTCTTCAGAAATCCTTGGATGATTTCCACCTTCCCCATCTTCTGATTCTCCATCTAGGTGTTCATCAAGAAGCTTCTCTACTAGTTTTTCTACATCAATGGTCTCTGCATTTTCTATGATGTCATCATAGACTTGTTCTGCACTCCATCCTTCATACTTCTCATCATAAAGGCAATCAACACTTGTGATAAACTCTCCCACTTTGTGTTTTCTTAAATCAGCATTAATGCAAAAATCTCCGGCAATATTCCAGAGTTGTGAGTTTCTATCCTGACGACGTTCGAAGTGATCATAAACGCAATGTAATACTTCATGACCAAACAGAAATTCTCGTTCACCTGCACGAAGACTTTTTACAAATTCGGTATTATAGTAAAAATTCCTGCCATCAGTTGCTGCAGTAGAACACCATGAGTCTGCATTAACTAATTTAAGCCGAGTTGCCAGGTTTCCAAAAAAAGAAGACTTTAACAGCAATCCAATTCGTGCTGTGATCAACATTTCTCGGACTTCTCGGTCTACGGCAGATGGGGTTTCATCAATAATTTCTGTACTCATTGTAAATATTCCTAGTTGAGTTTTACGTATTATACCAGAAAGGTTAACGGAAGTTCAAGACAAGTTATGTGACAAAAGAAACAAAGATAATTCTTGTTCGCCCTTGATATATAATCGCAAATCACTTGTTCCATTAGACCATGACCAATGCTTATTCACGTACAGATCTGCTGCACTCAAATTTTTAAGATATGGGAGAAACGGAATTTCTGAAAACACTCGCATTTCTTCCCATTGTCGTATTTCAGCAGACATTCCATATGTTTTAATAAACCATTCACAAGCCTGTATAAAATATACCGGTTGATGATCATGTGACATACGTTTTGAAAAACTGATATAGGAAGAAAACCATTTCGTATATCGATTTCGGCAATCGGTGTTTTTAATGTAATCATATTTCATTTGATTGTGTATTTAACGCCATTATCATTTCCCAAAACAAAAGCGATCATCAATGATGATCGCTTTTTAGGTGGTTCATGAAGAATATCAGGAACCAGACTGGATAATATACTTCCCATACCGAGAATGAAACTCGTCAAAGTTATTCAACTTAGTCGGCATTAGTGGAAGATTGTAAGTTGTGAGAGCCACCCGAGCACCCATCACCACTAATTCTGGCTCAAAGTTATCCATCATGTAGCGGAAAAAATAATCTGCCATTTTATGGAATTCAACCTCGTCGTAATCATTCTCTACTTTTGATTTTAGTTCGTAGCACATGCTAATAACAAGACTATACATCGCAGAGATTTCTTTGACTTCAAGAGTTGTGGTTTTTCCAGTAAGGATATCTTCTGCTAACGGCATCTTGGCTGATAGATTTCGGTGTGTCATGAACTTAATTGCCAACCCTTCTCCAACTGTGCCAGCAATAAGATCAGTAAGTGTATCATCGCCAATGTCATTATCTTCTAGCAATTCAGAAACAAAAGACCAAGAGCGAGGTGTTGCAAACGCCCGACTAGAACTTTTTGCATCAAAATCATAGAGATCTTGTTTGGCAAAAGACAGGTAACCAACGATATCACTGTGGATACCGTTGCTAACCGCCCATTCTTGCCAATCTGAAAAATCCACACGCATTTCTTGATGGATAAACCGATTGGCCAATGGTGTAGTCATGCGATATGTAACGCCTTTGTCACTCTCACGGTTGCCTGCCGCAACCAATACAACATTATCAGGAAGAACATATTTGCCCACACGGCGGTTCAACACCAGTTGATATGCTGCCGCTTGTACACTAGGTGGGGCAGAATTCATTTCGTCTAGAAAAAGGACAACTACCGGATATTGAGATGCCGTCTTTTCATCAGGCAAATCAATCGGTGGTGCCCAATCCATGATACCATCTTCCTTGTTATAATAAGGAATGCCTCGAATATCAGTTGGATCCATTTGCCCTAACCGCAGATCAATCATGAGACCGCCCATTTCCTTAGCAACATCGGCGACAATCTCAGATTTACCAATTCCAGGAGGACCCCACAAGAATAGTGGTCGTTGAATCTTAAAGCACTTGCGTAGCGCCTTGTGAACCCCTGATGGGGTAACAGTTCTTGCATCAGTTTCAGACATTGTGTGTTCCTTTAAATAAGTTCGGAACAGATTGTATCTTGGCTGCGGTTGGTTGTCAACAGATATTATCTATGGATTAATGCGGCGATCTAGTGATTTCTTTAATGTGCACTTCTTCTATGGCATTTTTTTCGACAATTTACAGAATGGGATTGGAATACTTTTTATTGCCGGCACTTTCCCTTCATCTGTGAACAAATCTGATCTTATTTTTGAAAATTCGCTTTGTGTAAACTCGTGTATTAATTCATTGATTTGATTTTGCTTTCTTTCTTTTTCTATTATATCTTTTCTATAAACTAGACTAGACGGATTTTTCAGTAATAGGTTTTGAGGAAGATCAGGCAAATCAGTTAAGAATTTTAATTCTTTTTTGGTTCTATTGCTGAATAAATAATCGTTAAGCGCTGTGTACCCCATATATGCATTTATTATGGTATAAAATTCCCCAGTGTTTTGGATTGTATTTTTTCTATTGTTTCAGAATTCATGGGCAGGTTGTTTAAAAACATTATTTTTTCTAATATGTCTTTTTTTAACCACGATAACTTTATTTGAATTTCTGGAATTTGATCTGATAAGTAAAAATTAATTTGGTCAATATTATCATCTTCGGTCTTGAAATAAACGTCTGGGGAAAAAGTGCTTAGCATTTCCCATGCCCATGTGTTACTATTTGACAAAGTAAGTCGTGGCTTTTCTATGCCCATCAATATACATGCCTTGCTTGACATTTTTTCTTTTTTTAAGCTCGGACTTCTTTCTGATAACAAATCTATCCATGAAAACGGTGTTCGTATGTTTAACTCAAAATCTCCGAATTTTCCTTCCGACAGTATGTTGTAGTATGTCTTAATTGAACTTGATCCTTCTTTTTGACCGTAGGATAAGGCAGCCATTTTATAATTCAAGGACTCTAATTTTCCGTTATATTTGGAAAATAGCTCGTGAATTACGTGATTATTGTTTAATTCAATTACGCCATTGCATACAGAAACCAATTTTATGTTTTTTATTTCTTCATCCACGAATGCTTTCAGCATAGTATGGCTGTCAGTCCCTCCACTATACATTAAGAAAATTTCGTCGTAATGATCTGCTATGTGTCTAGCATGTAAACGTAAATAAAAATCTATATCTTGCGGTGGTTCTTTTTGCCAGATATCGGGGTTTCGCGTAAAATGGTACCCTGGATCAAAACACATGGGATCATTTGGGTGTTTGGTGAAATGCTGAAGTGCACTTATGTTATTGCCAAAAATTTTATTTCCAACAATAAATCGTCTTCTGTTTGTTAGTGGTTCGGTAAACATAAATTATTATTAATGATAGTAATTAACGCCCCTAGGGGCGTTAATTAAGCATTGTGCCAGTGAGTTATTGATTGCGTATTTCATTAATTGCGGCAATGTAATTTCTTACAAATGACAACTGCTCTTCAGTATCCACTTTCATGAATGCAGAATCATAGCTTTTGGCAAAACCAGTAGTGAACATATCACTATTTTCGGCATCCGCCGACTCAATGAAAATTCTTTTCACTTCTTCTTTGTCAACATTCACACCAACCAAAGCAACCCCATATGCGGCTTTTGAAAATATACCATCATAATAATTTGAAACTTTATACTCTATATCACCATCACTCGGGTTGGTCGTTAAGACACATTCGTATTCTTCCGTCATGGTTGTAAATAGATAATCAATTTCTCCGGATTCTAGACCAGCTCTATATGCAGGAGCAGTTTCATAAGGAACTGTAGTAGCATTTGCCCCCATTCCCGCCAAAATTTCTTCAAGTGGAATTTTTATATGGTCTCCATGGTAATATCCGATTTTTACATCTCCTTTTAGGATTTCATCTAACCCATCATTTTCACTTGGGTTTCTGCAAAAATTCCAATAAGATAGACCAGTCACCGTAATAAACATATCTTCGTTGATTACTTGGCAGGGATGTCCATCATCCTGAAGTATAAATGCTTCGGTTATAGTAATCGTTGGTTTATCCGTGTTTTCTAAATATTTACCAACCGCTGCACAGTTCCCTAGCACATCAATGCCGCTATTAAATGTCTGTCCATCATAATTGTAAAGATTATCTAACATTGCGTAAACTATACCACCTTCTCCCCATGCAGAAATTATATCGACTGGTTTTTGAGAGTACGCCGTAGACATAAAAAACACCATTGCAAAAGCAATGAATGTAGAGAGAATCGTTGTTATCTGCTTTTTCATATTTTGTTGTCTCCTTATTTAATAACAAAAATGCACGATGCTAATATCATTTACACCAAACAAAGTCAACAATAATTATCCATTGTTTGTTTATTCATAATTTTTTTATTGGAGAATAGCAACCATTGTATTTGTGGTATAATAAATGTTATCTGATAAAATAAACCCATAGATTGCCGGTGTCACATCATATCTCCTAAACATCATTCCAATTGGTAAAAGAGCTAAAAATACTAAAAAATAGTATAATTCTTGGTGTGTGCGGGATCCCATTGCCATTATTACCAGCATTAACACGCCAATAACAATCATATACACATAATTAAAGTTTATTTTTAGAATCACATGAACCCAGTTTACATATTTCCCCGATATGAATACGCATATAATTGAAACCATTACATATGCAATTATCATAATAGGATAAAGAGATTGAAAAAAATCAATTGTTAAAGCCGCACCATTTTGCATTGCTACACTGTAAATTAAGGACTGAGATCCGGTAATAGGTATCCCCACTAATAATAGTGGCAAAATTACAGACAATGAACCAGCATTGTTCGCACATTCGGATGCCACCAACGAGTGTAGATCACCTTGTTGGTATTCTTTTTTCTTCTTTTTTTCTTGTTTAGTCCATGAATGCGCAGCGGAAACGCCAATTATATAACTAATTCCAGGGATAAAACCTGTCAGATAACCTAGCATGGAACTACGAAAAATTATCCATTTATAAGAGAGCATTTCTTTGATATTTTTTAAATACCCGCTAAAAGATATTGGTGTATAAGATACTTTTTTCTGATTTATTTCTAAATTCAATATGATATTTGGCACCACAAATAAACCGAGGATGACACTTACCATAGGAAGACCAGAATACAAATCTGTAATACCAAATACTAGAAATCCTTCCATTGTGTTTTCATGATACCCGATATGACCCAAGAATAATCCAAAAACAAGAAATCCTGTATTAATCCACCACTTGTTGTCTGATGTCAAAACAAAAATTATTATAGCAAAGAAAAAAATGGTTAATTTAACCATAGAGTTGAATAGTTGATAGAAAACGAACATAACTTCTATTAACGCAAATGTCAAAAGTAATGCTATCATGCTAGCTATAAATCCGCCGATAGCAGCATGCATTATTGCTTTATCACCATCGCCACGTTTAAAAAGGGCATGTCCTTCTATCATTGCAGGTATTGCAGTAGGGGATCCTACCACACCAAAAAAAGTTCCTGTTACGGAAGCAAAATACTGAACGGTAGCGCCTAGGGTTACATAAATGATTAGTGCGTTTGCAGTATCAAAGTATAGCAAAACTGGATACAGAATAGACATTGCTACCAAAATGTTAATTCCCGGAACTAATCCGGTTATTATACCCGAAATCAGTCCTATGGAAAACGCTAGTGCAGTTTCGAACATTTCTGACTAGACACCGAAACTAGACCCACAGCCGCAGGTAGTCTCTGCATTTGGATTGTCAATGGTAAAATGTTCGCCCAAAGCACCCTCAACATAGTCAATGCTGCATCCTTCAAGATACTGCATACTAACAAAGTCAACCAAAAGGTTGTGCGTATCATTTAATTCAACTACTAAGTCACTTGGGTCTTGATCTTCAACAATCACAAATCCGTATTGAAACCCAGAACACCCACCCCCCTCAATAAAGGTACGCAAATGTACATTCGGGTTGTCCTCTTCATTAGAATTTCTATAATTTTAGATCTAGCGGATTCTGTAACAGTTATCATTTGCATATTTAGAAATTTCTTATCGCGTCCAAAAATAATTAAAGAATTTTAAATTATCGTAATGAAAAAATCAACTAATCCAATATGTCTTACACGAAGGCACAACTAAACCCCACAGGTCGTAATCCTGCAAATTGCACACTTTCATACAGCACAGATATAAACATTTAGTTATTATATTGATACTTTTACTCCCACGATTCTTGCTTAAATAATTGATATAAAAGAATATGGGGCGCAAATCATGAAGACATTAAGTCTTTTTGTAATACTAATCACGACAACCGCATCAGCAGGTGAGCTAGTGTTTGAATTTTCCAATCCTGCTTTTTCTGGGCAAGGCTATTCCAATCATGTTCTAGCCACAGAACAGTTGAGACACAATAGAGAAGAAGAAATTCGCAAAAGAAAAGAAGCAGAACAGAGACGTATAGAAAGAGAATTAGAGAATACCATTTTAAACAGATTTATTACGAATTTAGAATCCAGAATTTTTGCAAATATATCCAAACAAATGGTTGACAATATGTTTAAAGAGTGCGAGCCCGAAGACACAACTTGCAAAGAGCCGGGAGGCGGTAGCACAACGATAGAAGGTTCCACAATCACATGGACAAAAGATTCGTCAGGTGCAATAACTCTTACAGTTGATGGAACTGATGGATTTACAGAGATTAAAATACCTGGACCAGGAGAACTAAAATTTTAAAAAACATATTTATTCTAGCTTGGTTAGTTTTCGTCACGGGCTGTGCTGCAGTAGGCGAAAATAGATTTCAGTCCAGTCCTGCGGAAGTACAGACTTCTCCCATGCAAGAGCAGTTGAGTGGAGTCCCTGAATTGGATGGACCCAAGATCACTGTAGCGTTGTACGAATTTAGGGACAAAACAGGACAGAGGCAGCCTAGTCAAAACGTTGCCAGCTTGTCTACTGCGGTAACACAAGGTGCAGAAGTCTGGGTAATTAAAAGTTTACAAGAAGTTGGAAACGGCTCTTGGTTTGATGTAGTAGAGCGAGTGGGTCTAGACAACTTGGTTAAAGAAAGGCAGTTGATAAGAAATACTAGAGAAAACTATGGTGAAGAATCAAATCGACTGCAGCCAATGCAGTTTGCAGGTATTATACTTGAAGGGGGCATAGTAGGTTACGATGCTAATATTGTAACAGGTGGAGCAGGCGCAAGATATTTGGGAATTGGTGTTAATACAGAATACAGAGTCGACACTGTAACAGTTGTTATGCGATTGGTTAGTGTAAGCACAGGCCGAGTATTAACCAGTGTTGCAACAGAAAAAACTATTCTGTCAACACGCACAGGCGCAAACATGTTTAGGTTTTTTGATATGGGCACTAGGTTAATAGAAGTAGAATCCGGCATGAGTGCAAACGAACCTGTAAACTATGCTGTAAGGGCAGCAATAGAAGCAGGAATAATAGAATTGATTTACCAAGGAAGAGAAAAGAATCTTTGGAAATTTAGAGAGGGCGGCAGCAATGAAAAGAATAGCATTATCTTTGATTTTGACAGCGATATGTAGCTTTACAATCGCTAACGAAATATATATAGAGCAAATAGGTGACGGACTAGAATTAGATATTACACAGTCTGGGTCAAGCAATGTTGCAGGTACATCCCAGACACCAATGGAACTGAGCGGCGATGATATGACATTTGAGATTCGTCAAATAGGTAATACAAACACTATATCAGCTGTAATTAGCGGAAATAATTACACAGGTACCATAGATCTTACGGGCAACGATAACAGTGTTGATCTGTTATGCGACAGTGTTTCAGCAGGAAATTGTGAGAATGTTACAGCAGACATAGTTGTTAACGGTAACGACACTGTGATTGATTTCAAGATAGGCGAAACAGCAGATGCTTCTAACACCGTTGCAGTTCTCACAGTGGACGGTGACGCAAACATTGTTAATGCAGAAATCAACGGTACTAATGTAGATTCCAATATCATAATAGACAATACTGCTAGCCTTGCTGGCGGAAACACAGTAAACGTTGATATCAACGGCGACGGCAGTATTAATGGACATTCTCTAGATCTTGATATCACCGGCGGCGGCGGCACATACAATATTACTCAGAGTGGAATTAATGATAACACTGTTAACGCAACATTTTCGGGCGATAACGCTGTTGTTAATATTGATCAGTCTGATTAGTGTTACAGCACACGCGTCAATCGGGGCGATTTCCGATATTACTGGTTCTGGTGTTCTTGAAAGAAACAGCGAAGTAATCAGTGGTGAAAACGGCACAAGTGTAAAAAGTCACGACACTGCTGTCACAGAGAATGGCAGAATGAGGATTGACTTTATAGATGACACTAGAGTGGATATTACAGAACATTCTAGATTGATAATAGACGATTTTGTTTTTGATCCAGAAGCGGGCGACGGATCACTGGCTATAAGAGCTAGCCTAGGGTCTGTGAGATATGCTTCTGGACAGATTGCAAAACGCAGTCAACAAAATGTAAAAATTCAAACACCCAGTGCCACTATAGGCGTAAGAGGCACAGATTTTGCAATGATAGTTGACGAAATAGGTGTGTCTACGATAACACTGTTGCCATCTTGCAGATTAAGCGCAGTTTCTCGGTCTACTGAATGCTATGTGGGAGAAATTTCTGTGGAAACAGACGCTGGGATAGTTGTTATGAATCAGGCATTTGAAACTACTGTAGTAGAAACCAGTAATCGAATGCCTTCTCACCCCCTAGTACTAGATATAGATCAGTCTAGGCTTAACAACATGTTGATTATACGCAATGAATCTGACTATGAATTAACTGCCAGACAGCTAGAAGAACAGGCGGATATATTAGATGTGGATTATCTAGAATTTGATGACTTAGACCGTGATCTATTAGAGCAAAGTATAGATGGCTTGTGGACAACTGAATTAGAAAAAGCAGAAGATATTCTTCCTGCCAATGTGTTCGATGAGATGATAAGTTTTACTAGATTTGTGCAGTCTTTATTGGCTGATCAGTTGGACAGCCAATTTATTTTAGGAGACAGGCCAGATGGACTTGACGAAGAAACTGGCATTTTTTTTCAATCTCCTCCACCTAATTTTATTGTGAGAAGAGAAGACGAAGCAGGAAATACCGTTGAACTACGATTAAGTGAGTCACACGGGTATTCTATAGATATACTACAAGGACCATTTGAAATTTATGACTACGAAGTTGGTACTGGCCGCAATCGTATACGCATTGATCAAAGTCGCTAACTCAAGCGAGCTTGACATTGTGGTATCTGGCAATGATTTTGAATTGTCTGTACTTCAGTCATCCGGCAACAATCTTCTAGAAGGATCCGTAATAGGTAACGGACACAGAATCACTGCGGATCAAACTGACAATTCATCTGCTGGAGTTGATTTGACTAATAATGGTGGCTCAGTTGAATTAATTATTGAGCAGAATAACAGTGCTGTAAATGTTACAAAAATCTGTACCGATCCAGCAGGCTGCTCCATCTCCATAGATCAACGCTAAATATCCACATGAAATGGCTTACACATTGGACTACTGCGTTCTTGACTCTTGCGGTTGCGCTTTTTGTTCACTATTCAGACGGATTTGTAACAGAAACTCTAAGACTCAAGCAGTTTGACTTACTGCAACAGACAGATCTTGTAGAAGTTTCTCAGGACATAGGCATTGTTGCAATAGACGAAGCAGCAATAGAACGATACGGTCAATGGCCATGGAGCCGAGAAATTATCGCAGATATTGTGTGGCAGTTGCGACAAGACGGTGTGGGCGTAATTGTTATACCTGTGCTTTTCTCAGAAATGGATAGGCTAGGTGGTGACGAGTATTTTAGAGAAACACTGAAAAACAACGGTGTTGTAATTGCACAGACAGGTATCACGGGCGCCAATCAAAACGCAGTTCCCAGAGGAATAGCAAAAATAGGCGAACCTATACCTTACCTTTATCAGTGGGAAGGCGTACTAGGTCCTATACCCAAACTAGGCGAAGCAGCAGACGGTGTGGGTGTTATTAACGCAGTACCCGAGATAGACGGGGTTGTTCGCAGAGTGCCTCTTCTAATGAGGGTGAATGGCGAAGTTTTTCCTTCGTTGGGTATAGAAGTAATTCGAGTAGCAACCGGTGAGCCTTCCTATCAAGTAAGAGAAACAGGTGCTGGTATAGAAGCAGTTCGGGTGCCCGGCTTTCCCATAATCAACACAGATCCCAACGGCAGAATATGGGTACGCTGGAATAAACAATTTCCTGTTATATCTGCAGCAGAAACTGACTATTCAGATTTTCAAGGCAAAACAGTTATCATAGGAGCTCAGGCCGCAGGTATAGGAGGAGTTATTGCATCGCCCACAGGCTCTAGATACAATTATGAACCTGCTGCCGTAACACTGCAAACTCTTATCGACGGTGAACAAATTGAAAGACCATACTGGGCATTTCAAGCAGAATTAGCAGGGACTTTTGTGTTGGGATTAGCAGTTGTGTTGTTAGGCAGATTTACGCCTTACTGGCTGGTAGGGGCGGGAATGTTATTGCTGGTCGTTTCTGTGGTATTGGGAGTACACTGGGCATGGACTACGCATCTCTATCTGATTGACGGTGTAATGCCCTTAATTGCATTGACTCTTGTGGGGTTACATTCGATATTCTTGAGGTTTGTAAAAGAATTCAGAGAGAAGCAGGCTATTAAGAAACAATTTGCGGGTTATGCTTCGCCAACCGTAGTCAACCTGCTTCAAAAAAATCCTCAATTGATAAAAGAAGGAACGAAAAAAGACATTTCTATTGTGTTCTCAGATCTAAGAGGATTTACCCCTCTAGGAGAATCATTCGGGGATGATGTAAAAGGTCTTACAGAATTGATGAACGGATATATGGATGCAATAACAGAACCTGTGCTAGACAGAAACGGTATGATTATAAAATACATAGGCGATGCAAGTATGCACATACACGGTGCGCCTGTGGACGATGCCAATCATGCGCATACTGCGGTCAAAACAGGGTTAGCAATGCTTCGAGCAGTGAAGAAATTTAATCTCAAAATCACCAGTGAAGGACGCCCTTCTGTTGGCATGGGTGCTGGCATTAACAGCGGCCTCGGCTACCTTGGGGAAATGGGCAGCACAAAACGACATTCGTATGATGTACTCGGGGATGCAGTCTCTACTGCCGCAAGAATCGAATCCAAGTGTAAGGAATATGGTTGCCTACTGCTTGTAGGAGAAGACACCGTAAAGCACTGCATCGACGACTTTTTTTTCCTTAAAATAGATGATCTCGCAGTAAAAGGCAAATCATATGGCATATCAATTTATACAGTACTTGATATTGAAGGTGTAGATATTGGCGAATATCAATTTGCAAAACAAGATCATGACAAGATGCACGAGCTGTATCGATCTCAACAGTTTGTTAAAGCACATGCATTGTGCGAAATACTAAAATCGGAATTTGACGAAAGGATGACTTCTTACTATGAGATGTGGCAGAGTCGCTGTGAGTTTATGAAAACACAAACACTGCCTGCGGACTGGAATGGTGTTTGGATAGCTGAATCTAAATGATAATCAAAATAGGTAGATCTAACTATATCAAACATCTTCACTAGGTGTTCTTGAATTGGAGATGCTTTTTTCTTTTTGTGTCTCCTTTATTTGATTTTGATAATCAATCACTATCGAGAGTTTAGTGTTGAGGCGAATCATGTCGTTGTCTAGCATTCTAATTCTATCAACCAGTTTGATAAGAGTGGCATTTGCGTCTAAAAGTACTGGCTTAACTTCTGTGGTCACCCATTTCCACACATAGTAAATAAATCCTCCCATACCCATTGCGGCAATGATAGGAAACCCATATTCTGATATTGCTGTTGCAAAATCACTAGTCACGGCGAGCATCCTCCTTACCTTCGTTGGCTGCTAGCCTGTCTATATTGGGCTTTACTTTTAGTGCGTATGAAAGCAGTGAATCTATTTTTACTAGATCGTTGTTCATAGTTTGTACACGATTGTCTAGTGCGTTTATGATGTTTTTTAAACCAATAACAGAACCAGTCACTGAGGCAAGAATAAACTTAAGAGTGATAAACACAAAAACACCTGCTGCTATTGCTCCTGCTATCGGAAAACCCAGTTCACCTACCAGTTGAAGAAAGTCCATATTTTATCCTCTTTGTGTATATATTTATTAAATTTATGTCAGTTAAAGCAAGCAGTGGCGATTGAAGTAAATAGATAAATATATATAAGAAAAAACGATATAGCACTAGGAGAAATTGAGTGACCCAAAATAATTTTAAATTCGACTTTACCGCTGCGATGGCACAAGAATTGCTAACAGGAAATAATAACTGGCAAAATTGGTATTTTTCCATGCAGGAAATATTGCCATTATGGGGTGTAGATACTATAAATCGTGTAGCAGGATTTATAGCTCAGTGTGCACACGAATCAAATAACTTTAGGGCATTAGAAGAAAATTTAAATTATTCTGCTGATGCATTAGATAAAGTCTTCCCAAAGTATTTTTCTAGAGCAGGTAGAAATGCACAAGATTATCATCGCCAACCAGAAAGAATCGCAAACATAATCTATGCAAACAGAATGGATAACGGTTCTCCTGAATCGGGTGACGGATGGCGATATCGTGGTAGAGGCATAATACAACTTACTGGAAAATACAACTATACACAGTTTGCCAAATCCGTAGGAATTTCTCTAGAAGATGCCATTGATTACATTCAAACCGAAAAGGGTGCCCTTGACTCTGCGTGTTGGTTTTGGGATACAAACAATCTTAACAGTTTTGCCGATGCACAAGACATAGTAGGAATGTCAAAAAGAATAAACGGTGGTACTATTGGTCTAGAACACAGAACCGAACTATACCATCATGCTCTTGATGTTTTTGGTGGAAATTATAATCCTTCCCAGCATGTAAGCTACGAAACTGTTAGAAGAGGTTCAAGAGGTCCAACTGTTTCAGCAATTCAGCAGTCACTAGGATTGGTGTCTGACGGTATTTTTGGTCCGGGCACC
>SL_7KL_010_BRINEDRAFT_10000731_pt1 | contig 15691 bp, 21 predicted proteins | sample SodLak_010_BRINE_FD_10663 | JGI IMG/M metagenome (IMG submission 10663)
TTTAAGGTTGACTTTGACTTTGTCATAACCTAGGGATTCTAAAGCTTTTTCTACGGTCATTTTGCAGTGTCCACAGCTCATACCTTCTACTTTAAATACCATTTTAATCCTCCTTTTTTATATAGATTATTTATAAGTTCATTCTACTTGATTAGAATACAAACTAAATGTATAATACCATTTGTTAAGGGGTGAATAATTTGAAAACTTTAGATAATATTGATGCGATTAAGTCGTTAATGAATGAAGATTTATCAATCATTATTGCGAAGAGTCATAACTGTTCAACATGTAAAATGATAAACACACATCTAGAAAACACAATCAATGATTTTAAAACGTTAAATGTTGCGCAAGTGTTCGTAGATGATGTTGAAGCATTCCGTGGTGAATATGTTGTTTTTAGTGTTCCAACAGTATTGATCTACTCAAATGGTAAAGAAATGTTGCGTGAATCAAGATTTATTGATGTGACGAAGATAAACCGTTTGCTTGATATGGTAAAACAGTAAGGTTAAACTTTACTGTTTTTTTGTTGGATGTAAACTTCACTCATGATTTCTTCTTCCTTTTTTAACTGCACAAAAATCCCTGAGTCTCCTTGGAACACTTGAATATTTAGCACATCAGAAGCAAATACTTCTTTTTTAAATTTTACATAGATTTTCTCAGGATCAAGTGTATCAATCATCGCTTTATCCAAAGCTTCATAAGCATACAAAGGATAAAAAGCGTTGTTTAAATGGTTATTCACATCTATATGTGCACTAGAAACAATGCGTTTCTTTTCTACTAGTAATTGTTTTGTATCGACACTCCATTTATCAAAGGGAAGGGTCTCAGGGTAGGGAAGGGCATCACTAAATTTTTTAAGCATCGCTTCACTTGGTTTAACAAATTTCTTCGTTTTTAAGTTAATGAGGGTAAATTTCCCTTTTCCTTTAACGATGGTATTGCCTTTCTCATCAATAATTTCGTATTTTCTAAATCCATAAAACCGTTTAAATGAATAAGGAATAGTCCCTACTTTAATGACTTCATCGCTTTTGGGCAATCTAGTTATATTGACTTGATATTCGATAAGTACCCACGCTAAATCTCTTTGAATATGATAATCTGCGCCCATGCCATAAGATTCAGCATTTCTTTCCATTATGTCGTTAAGTAAATGAAATAAACTCGAAGGCGTTAATTCGTCTTTTGTATCCGTATTGAATCTTTCTACTGTGTAAGTTTTATAAAACATCGTCTCACCTCGATGGTTATTATAGCATAGTCCCTATGAAATTAGTGACTTTCTTAGTATAATGATTGTGAGGTGAAGACTATGAATATAGCACTTATTGCTCATGACAAGAAGAAACAAGATATGATTGATTTCTGTGAAGAAAATGTTGATTTATTGAAAAAACACACTTTAATAGCAACTGGTACGACAGGTAGAAAAGTTTCTAAAGCAACCAATTTAGAGATAGAATGTTTGAAATCTGGACCGCTTGGTGGGGACCAAGAAATTGGGGCGAGAGTTGCGAGTGGAAAGGTCGATATGATTCTATTTTTCCGTGATCCTTTAACTGCTCAACCCCATGAACCTGATGTTAGTGCTTTATTTCGTTTAAGTGATGTTTATATGATCCCTTTAGCGTCCAATAAAGTGACTGCGTCTTTATTTCTCCATAGGCTTTAATTATTTCATATATTTCCCTAATATTTTAATAACTTCTTCGATTTTTTCGTCTTTTGAGCCATCTTGGAAAGAGTCTCTGACACATGTTTCTATGTGATTTTTGAGAATATCCAAGTTGGCTTTTTTTAATAAAGATTCTATTGCGGTAATCTGCACAGCAATATCAACACAATAACGTTCATCTTCAGTCATATTGATAACAGCATCAATTTGTCCTCGCGCTGTTTTAAGTAAGTTAATAGCGTTTTTATGCGCATCTTTCATTTAGGCCACCTCACTTTTGAGTGAGACTTTTTTAAGTCTTAATGAGTTATAAACCACGTTTAATGAGCTAATTGACATTGCGGCAGCCCCAATCATTGGGTGAAGTAACCCTAAGACTGCGAATGGGATGGCAACGCCATTATAAAACCAGGCCCAGAAGTAGTTTTCTTTAATCTTTTTAAAGATTGCGTTTGAGAGTATAATCGAAGATACAACAGTTTCTAAATCGCCTCTAACAAGGGTAACATCAGCCGCTTCAATGGCAACGTCTGTTCCTGTCCCAATAGCCATCCCAACGTTCGCTTGTTTCAATGCAGGGGCATCGTTGATTCCATCACCAACCATTGCGACTAATCCATACTCCTCTTGAAGTCGTTTGACTTCGTTCACTTTTTCATCTGGCATAACATTTGCAAGCACTCGGCTTACGCCTGCTTTCTTGGCAATCGCTTTGGCTGTTCTTTCGTTATCCCCTGTAATCATTGCGGTTTTGATACCCATTTTTTCTAATTGTTCAATAATAGTTAATGCATTATCTTTAAGTTGATCGGCAATCGCAATAATTCCATGTATTTTTTTAGTGGTTCCGACTAAGACAACAGTCTTCGCTTCGTCTTCCCATTTTTCCATCGTTTTTTCCAGTGACTTATACTCTAAGTTATATTGTTTAAACAGTTTTCTACTTCCAATCAATAAGGTATCTTCTCCTAAATCCCCTTTAACCCCTTGACCACTAATGGCTTCAAAGTTTTTCACAGAATCTGGATGAATAGCTTTTGATTCACTATACTCAAGGACCGCTTTAGCAAGTGGATGTTCAGATCCTTTTTCTAAAGCTGCCGCAGTATATATAAGTTCTTTTTCATCCGTTAATGCTTCTAAATTTGTAACAGTTGGTTTTCCATATGTTAGGGTTCCTGTCTTATCAAAGGCGATAGCCTTTATGTCTTTTAACGTTTGAACCGCTTCACCACTACGTATTAAAATTCCATTGTCAGCCCCTTTTCCGCTTCCTACCATTAACGCTGTAGGGGTCCCTAAACCTAAAGCACATGGACAAGCAATAACTAATACTGCCGTCGCTGTGATAAAGGCTATGGTTAATGGAGATTGATCAACCGGTATCCATGGTAGATATGGAGAGAACGTCTCTAAAATAGAGCGGTGAAAATCAGCAAAGAGTAAATAAGAACTAAAAGTAAATACTGTGATGACAAGTATAGCAGGGACAAAGTACCCAGTAATGCGATCAGCAAACTCTTGAATTGGAACTTTAGACCCTTGCGCTTCTTCAACAAGTTTAATAACTTGTGATAAAAAGGTTTCATCGCCCGTTTTGGTTACTTTAATTTTTAGTAGGCCTTGTTTGTTTAAAGTCGCACCAATCACTTCATCATCGACTTGTCTTTTAACTGGCATAGATTCACCAGTAGCGATTGATTCATCGATCATACTCTCTCCATCGACAACCACACCATCAGTAGGAATCTTTTCACCTGGTCTAACGACCATAATATCGCCTTGTTGAAGTTCGTTTACATGGACTTCAACTTCCTTATCATCAGCCATTATATTTGCGGTTTTAGCACCAAGCTCAATCAGTTTTTTGATTGCCTGGGAAGCTTTACCTTTGGCTCTTGTTTCTAAGAATTTACCAATTAAATGGAACGTCATAATAGCCGTTGCCATTTCTACAAAGGTTGTGATTGGGAAGAAAATTCCCATTAACCCTATAATGTAAGGGGGTAAAGACCCCATAGAAACTAAAACATCCATATTAGGCTTTAATGCTTTAATCGAATTAATACTTGCACGGTGGACATGTAATCCGTAATAAAAGATTACAGGTATGGCCATAAGCGCTACTATGATTGTGTAAAATGGAATGTCAATAATAAACATATTGATAACCATTAATATCATCATTAACCCTGCAATAAAGGCACTTTTGACCATCTTATCTTTCGCTATTTCCATCTTTTTAAGTTCGTAATCGGTCTCATCGCTTTGCGCCGATTCAACATCTAACTTATATCCAGCATTACTCACAGCCTCTTTAATATCTCTTAGTGAAACCATATCTTTATTGTATGATAAAGTTAATTTATCATTTCCGATATTCACATTGACATTTTTGACACCTTCGAGTTTATTAACTGCTTGGTCGACTCTATTAACACATGCTGCACAAGTCATCCCTTCCACACGCATTGAGCGCTTTGTATATGCATCATCGATAATATGTCCCTCATAGCCTGAAGACTTGATAACAGCCAAAATCTTTTGTTCATCTATTTGTGATTCGTCATACACAACTTTTGCTTTTTCATTCGCAAAATTAACAGAGACGTCATCAACTCCACCTATTTTATTCAGCGAGGCTTCAATTGTGTTGACGCATGTAGCACAAGATATTCCCTCAATTTTTAAATTTAAAGTTTTCATAATAACACTCCTTTTCCGCCCCCCCCTATATAGGGGGTTACGGTTGTAATATAACATGACATAGTTTGTTTGTCAAACTTCTTGATAAACATTAAAAAAAGCCTTTAAATAGGCTTTTTTACATTAAAGATCGTTTTTTAAATACTTTTATACTCATAAAAATCATAAAAACCGACAAAAACAAGGTAATACCTGAAGCAATAAACATCGGGAAATCCAATTCTTTTTGAGTCACTAAGATTGGAAATTCAAATATTCGGTGTGGAAAATATTCAAATATACCGTATTTTAAACCTGTTAAACTCGTTAACAAGATATAAATGATGATACTTAAACTAATTGCGGCAATATAACTTTTAAACGCAAAACTCATTAAACTCATAATACTAAGGACAAATAAAACACTTAAGATAAACATCAATAAGCTTAAACTAAAATATAGTCCATCAAATGTTTCGAATAATAAATATGTATAGCCGGCAAAAACCATTGCGCCAACAAGCATTCCAACTATTGTGACACTCATTAAAATTATTATCTTTGATAGTAAAAAGTTCTTTTTAGAAACTGCATGGGTGAAAATAAACGGATAGTGATTTTTTGTAATTCCTATGGTTAATAATCCAACCCCTATAAAGATAAATACAATCATAAATATTTGGCTATAATTTGAATAAAACTGAATATATGCATCCTCTATAGTAGGATCAGGAAATGTGATTCCTTCAATCCCTTCAGAAGCCATCGCGTATTCTAAGAGGACATTCATATACCTAGCACTTAATGCACTTAATGCGCTTAAAAATACGGGAAGCGCAATGAAAATAATTAAACGAGGTGTTTTAATGAAATAAAGCCAATCATACTTAAGCAGTGTTTTCATTATCTAACACCTCCATAAAAACATCTTCTAAACTTTTTGATTGTTTATACAGTCTATTTATAGAAACTTCATACGTTGCTAAAAGAGCATGGATATCTCTTTGTTTAGCGCTTTCTTTTAAACTAAAGTGCACTTGGTTATCAATTAAATCCACTTCTTTAACAAATTTTGCATGTTTAGAAAACAACTTATACACTTCTTGTGTTTTATCACTTTCAATCACGTATTTGTTGGTCGTTTTATGGTTTAATACTTCATGAATATCTCCTTCTAATAAAAGGGTACCATTTTCAATCAAGCCAATACGATCACAAACATTTTGAGCGTCAGATAATATGTGAGTAGAATAAAGAATTGTCATTTCATTTTTTAAAGATTTTATAAGATCAAGTAAAGATTTTCTACCAATTGGGTCTAAAGCACTGGTAGGCTCATCCATAATTAAAAGTTTAGGTTGCTTTAAAAGACCACAAGCAATTGCTAAACGTTGTTTCATCCCTCTAGAGTATTGAGAGACTTTTTTATTTGGATAGGGCAAGTAAGTCTTTTCAATGATAGAATCAATCAAAGCTTTTTGCTTTTCCTTTTGAATACCGATAAAATCAGCGGTTAACATTAACACTTCTCTACCCTTTAAATATTCTGGAAAAGAAGGAACATCAGGAACAAAAGAAATATATTCTTTATAACTATTATCGTCTTTATTTAGCGGTTTCCCATCAAAACTTATAATCCCTTCATCAAATGATATAAACTGCATAATACTATGAAGGGTTGTCGTTTTTCCCGCACCATTTCTTCCTATAAATCCATAAATTTCTTTTTCTTTAACTTCTAGATTTAATTGATTTAATGCTTTAAAAGTACCATATGTTTTAACTAAGTTCTCTATCTTTAATAGTGACATCATCTCTACCAATTAGTAAATAAACAATCCAAGTAAAACTGATAATTAACACAATGACTGCCCAAGCAATTTTACTAATATGGCGCACCTCTCTTTCCACTTTGAAAATATCTATGACTGCGTAGATTTTAAACCCTAAATCAATCAAAATTATAGGACTTGCAAGTAAAATAATTAGAATATAATCTTCCATTATTATAACCCTTCCCTTACTGATTCTTTTTCTTTTTGTAAGACATTCATTCCATGCAATCCACTAATTAAATACAAGATTCCACTGACTTGATTAAATAAAAGGTTAATGCCACCCCAAATGGATTGATAAATTAATACCTTTCTCATAGTAGCTTCATCATACTTATTTTGGATAAGTTTCGTAAATAAATATAAGTTAATGCTAAATACAATCAATACAATCGCACTTAAAACAACCAATGCATATCCTATAAAATTAATAATCGCAATCATAACACTTTCTTGAGAAGCTGGTAAATTTTCTGCTAAAATAAGATCTTCAAAAAAAGTCTGTTGCGTTATAAAAAAGATACCCATGAACAAAAGAAGGATAAGCACAATTCCTTCTACAACCAATCCAATAATGGTCATTATACGAGATGTATCATTTAGCATTATTATCACGCTCTTTCTTTGTTAATTTCACTGCGGTTCCATACGCTATAATTTCAGCTGCATTCCCCATTAATCCTGAGGTTTGAAGTCGAAACCCTAATACAGCATTTGCGCCTAATTCATCGGCATCTTTTAACAAACGCTCTGTCGCAATTTGTCTCGCTTCATTCATCATATCAGAATACCCTCTTACCTCGCCACCTACTAATGATTTAAACCGCGAAGCAATATCTTTTCCTAAATGTTTGGTTTGTACTACAGACCCTTTAACATATCCTAAAATTTCTACCTCATAGCCTTCTACGGTATTAATCGTATAAAGTTCTCGACGACTAATCATTTTAATGCCCCCTTTATTGTTTTTAACAATCTAAATTTAATACAATTTTATTCAAATAAATTATATCATTGAATGTGATTAAAACTAAATAAAAAAAGGACCAAGTCCTTTTTTTATAACTTATTGTGAGTCCCATCGCAAAATGGTTGGTTAGATGTATGTTTACACCCACATAAAAAGACTTCTTTTGTTTCCTTAGCTTCAAACATTACAGGTTTAAAGTTAGTAACTTCATGACTCCCATCACAAAATGGTTGGTCACTACTTCGTCCACATCGACACCAAGCGTACATTTTGCCTTTTTCCACCTTAACCTTATAAGGTCCTTTTTGAGCAATTCTTGCTTTTTCCACTGTATCCCTCCTCATCTATATTCTATCAAATACCATTTATAAATAAAGACATATTTTATAAATAAAAAAAGAGCCGCTGTTTTTATAAGCGGCTCTTCAAAACTATTTGCTGAAATATCCTAATTTTACACGTGTATCTTTTTTCACTTCGACAACATTAAATCCTTTAGAAAAATAAAGGTTAATTGCTTCAATATTATATTTAAAGACATTTAACATAAGTGGTTTCCCATAATTTTCTGAAAGCTTTTTCCAGTAATCAACAATGTATTGTCCTATGCTTTTCGCTTCATCATTTTTAAACAATAATAAATCATCAACTTCTAAATTCTCGTCTTTATTTTCTAATAAATAATATCCTACGTGCTTATCATCTTTAAAGATTTTACGATAATTATTAATGTTACTTTCCACATTTTCTTTTAAGACGTTTAAGACTCTCTTACGTTTTTTATCCTCGAATTTTTCGTATCGATCTAAATTAGCAATACTCAGTGCATAAATTTTATCGATATCTTCTTTGGTACATGGCTTTAAATTTAAGTTTTTATCTGTAAATTCCATGGTACCGCCTCCTTTTATTGGCGTTTCATATATATTTAAGTTTTTTTGTGTGTTTAGTTTAAATGTCTAAAAATCAAAAATGTTGCTTTACACTATGAAGAAACCACCTCCATAATAATTTTGTACCGTTATTATGACCTATAATTGTTAAGTGAATGTTAGATTTTTTAAGTTTTGTCATTTTTTTTGAAAAATTATTTTGCAGTTTACATTTCATATTTGCATCTCATGGTGTTTTGTAGTTATATTTTACACAATTTTTAGATTTTTTCAAGTGAATTGTTTGAATATCAAAAAAAGTCATAATCCAATAAATGCTTATTGGACTATGACATTTCTCTCTACTGGTGACCCGTACGGGATTCGAACCCGTGAATGCTAGCGTGAAAGGCTAGTGAGTTAAACCGCTTCTCCAACGGGCCATATATGGCGGAGTAGGAGGGATTTGAACCCTCGCGCCGGTTACCCGACCTATGCCCTTAGCAGGGGCACCTCTTCAGCCAACTTGAGTACTACTCCGTTTCACAGCCACTATATAATAATATATTTTCATGTGACTGTCAATGTTACTTAAGTAAGTTTTCGCTATTTATATGAAGTTCTAATTACCCTTTTGTAGGGTCTACCATTGTAAGCTGTAGGCGTTGACGCTCTATGTCAACCCCATCAACCCATACATCCACAATATCTCCAACAGATACAATATCTAAAGGGTGTTTAACAAAGGATTTTGTTAGCTTAGAAATGTGGACAAGACCATCTTCTTTGACACCACAATCAATGAACGCACCAAAGTCAACGACGTTTCTTACCGTTCCTTTGAGTTTCATGCCTTTTTTTAAATCTTCTAATGATAAAATATCGCTTTTTAAAATGGGGGCTGGGGCATCGTCTCTAGGGTCTCTTAAAGGTTTCATTAGATCATCAAAAATATCTTGAATCGTTGGAAGGCCAGCATTAGTTTTTTCGGTGAAATCTTTAGGGTTTAATGGTTTGATTTTATCTCTTAGTTCAGCCGTTCCAATCATTTGAAGATCAGCATCCACACTATTTAATATCGCTAAGGCAACACTATAACTCTCTGGATGAATTGATGTTTTATCTAAGGGGTTTTCACCATCAGTAATTCTTAAAAATCCAACGGCTTGTTCATAGCTTTTTGCGCCAATGCCTTTAACATCTTTGATTTCTTTTCGGTTTTTAAAAGCACCATGCATCGTTTTATGGTCCAAGATATTTTGAGCTGATTTTTTGCTTAACCCTGAAATGTAGGTGAGCAATGAAGGAGACGCCACATTAATATCGACCCCAACTTTATTCACCGCGGTTTCTACGGTAAAATCTAAAGAGTCCCCTAGTTTTGATTGGGAAACATCGTGTTGATACTGGCCAACTCCAATGCTTTTAGGATCAATTTTAACGAGTTCGCTTAAAGGATCTTGTAGTCTTCTTGCAATTGAGACGGCACTTCTTTGTTCAACTTGTAGATCTGGGAACTCTTTTTTAGCAAGCTCACTTGCGCTATATACTGAAGCACCTGCTTCATTAACAATGGTATAGAGTGCTTTGGTATCGTTATTTTTTAATAAATCAACAATAAATGCTTCGGTTTCTCTTGAAGCGGTCCCGTTCCCTATGGCAATAACATCAATCGCATACGTTTTTAGCATTGTTAACACTTTATATTTAGACGCCTTCAATAAATCTTCTTTGACATTTTCTCCTGGCTTTTTAGGGTGTGGATAAATGACATCGACTGCCTTTAAAGTCCCCATTTCATCTAACGCTGATAATTTACAGCCTGTACGGTAAGCGGGGTCAATCCCCAATACTTTCTTCCCTTTAAGGGGTGGGCTTAAGAGTAAGGCATTTAAGTTTTCACTGAAAATATGAATGGCATTATCTTCAGCTTTTTCACTTAATTCACTTCTTAATTCACGTTCAATAGAAGGCGCAATTAAGCGTTTATACGCATCTTTATAAGCAAGTTCTACGTGTTCTTTAGAGGGCGCATCGCTTTGTATGGTTTGACGCGCTAAATAGTTATGAATAAGCGTTTCATCGATATCAACTTTTACCGATAACACTTTTTCTTTTTCTCCTCGATTAATCGCTAAGACCCTAAACAGTTTAATGCGCTTAATCGGTTCTTTATAATCATAATACATCTCATAGATTTTTTGCGCATCTTCAGCCTTTTTCTTTACCTTCGTCACAATGACCCCATTCGAAAAGGTTTGATTTCTAATCCATTTACGGATTTTCGCATCATCGCTAATCCGTTCAGAAATAATATGACGTGCGCCTTCTAAAGCGTCTTCAGTATCATTTACTTCATCGCTTAAAAATGCTTCTGCGGTTAAAGCAGGGTCAAAATCAGGCTCAAACGCTAAGATTTTCTCTGCTAAAGGCTCAAGTCCTTTTTTAATCGCCATGGTTGCTTTGGTTTTCTTTTTCTCTTTAAACGGACGATATAAATCTTCTACTTCAATGAGTTGTTTAGCCGATATAATAGCGGTTTTAAGTTCGTCATCTAATAAGCCTTTTTCATCAATTAAACGAATGACATCTTCTTTTCTATCCTTTAATTGTTTTTGATATTGATAAGCCTTATCAATTTCACGAATTTCTGCTTCATCTAAACCGCCTGTCATTTCTTTTCTATAACGCGCAATAAAAGGCACAGTGTTGTCTTTTAACAAAGACAACACTGTGTTTACGGTTGATTCTTTAATGCTTAAACGTTTTGAGAGTTCTTTAATAATTGTTTGATCCATAATATCCTCCATTAAGGGGTGTAATCACCTGATGATAGTTCTGTGAATAAATCTCTGATTGGACTAACGCCCGTAATTGGGCCATCGAGCACTTCTCCATCTTGCATAACAAGTATACTTGGTACATGACTGACATTGGCTGGGGGGGTTCCTTGTGTACGATAAGAAAATACCATTGGATATTCATCAGAATAATCATGATAAAAATCTTCTATATCATCAAATAAATCTTGACACGCAGGGCACTCAGGTAAGTAAAAATACACTAAATACATATCGCCTGTGGCATCATACGTATCTAATTCACTATAATTATCAATATGTGAGAATTGATCATAATCTTGAGACCCATCACACGCTATAAGGGTAAAGCTAACAATGGTTAATAATACAAAGGTTCCTAATAATTTGAATTTCATATAATCGCTCCTAAAAGGTTTTACTCATTTTATAAGATATTTAAAAAGCATGCAATCTATTAACAATACTTTATAATTTAGTTCTCTAAAACCATGTATTGTTCATAATCATGATTCTCTGCGTCTTCCATAAATTCCATAATATCTGTGACGCCATAAATAGCGCGTTGAATTTGATCATGACCAATAAATAAAAGCGCAGGCTCTTTAAATACTAAATCATCTAGTCTTAAACCTACCATGTCATATAAATTGGCCACATTCAATTTTATCTCTTGGCTGTTGTGCATTCCAAAATCAAACATCGTTTCGTTTAAGGTTTTGGATGCGTCGGTTGATCCTTCTAAATTGCGTCCATACACATAGATGAGTTCAGTCTCTTCCCATGCCATATCACGAATATCATCCCAATTATCTAAATGATCAAAATCATCATACGTATACTCACCATACGTTTCACTGTAAGCATCTAATTGCCCTCGTGTATCAGGCATCCAATAATCATCGGCTTCAAACCCTTCAATAAACGCATAAATCGGGTTGGCACCATAGTATTTATCCTGTATTTCTCCTTCATAAACAACGAGTAATTTAGGGCCTCTTGATGCGACATTTAGTGGCCTTTGTCCACTCATCGTTCGAAAGTTTGCGATACGCATATTGGGCACATCATCGCTTTCTTGAGCAAACGTAAAGAGTGGTTCGTTTATACGATGTGTCCCATGTGATTCACATCCTACAAAGTCACGATCAACGATGTATATAAACTCATATTCCCCTTGCCCTATCGTGTCAAGTTCATCCCAGTCGTTAAATTGATCAAAATCACTATAACTATACCCACCATAATCTGAATCACAAGACACTAAGAAAAGCGCCGCGAATATGATTGAGCTAAATATATAAAGACGTTTCATTATTTTCCACCTCGTTTTAAACTACAAACCGCAACTGCGTAGGCATCACTATGGGAAATGCTTATAAGCACGTGATCGTTCGTTTTTGGTGTATCTAAATAAGGGGCACCAAACCCATCATTTAAAATGGAGACTTCATTAAAGTTTAAAGCCCCATCTATATGTTGGTAGGCTTTCACATACGCTTCTTTAGCCGCAAACCGTCCCGCTAAAAACGCTAGTTTTCTTTTCTTATTTGTCATTTTATCATAAAGTTTAATTTCATCCATAGATAAAATGCGTTTTACAAATGTTTCACTATGAAGCGTTTCAATACGGTTAATTTCAACAATATCAATGCCTAAACCATCATTGTTCATACGATTCAATCGCCTCCTTAGCCAACTGATTAATATTTCTAAACCGGTGATTTAATCCGGATTTAGAAATGCGCTTTGGGTAGTGTTTTTCACTGAGATCACTTAACTCCACTAACGATGCTTCGGGATAGGTTTTTCTTAAAAACATCGCTTCTTTAACACTTTTTGGAAGTTTGGATTCATCTAAAAGTTTATCGATAATTTCAATACTTTTTAATTGTTTGTTGGCCGCTTCAAAGGTTTTATTTTGATTGGCAATCTCCATGTTCATCACTCTGGTAATCGAATTCACAAAATCTCTTTTGATGCGTTCATCTTCATAGACTAATAAGGCATTGTTCGCACCGGTAAGCCTTAAAAAGTCCGCAATCTTTTCGCTGTCTTTAATATACACCAAGACCCCGCGTTTTTTTTCATGAACCTTGGTTTTTAAAGAAAATTCATTCATTAAATCCATTAAATCATGCGCATATGAAAGACTAGGACAAGAGATTTCTAAATGATAGGAAGAAGAATGAGGATGATTAATTGACCCACCCGCCAAAAAGGCACCTCTTAAGTATGAACGCTTGCAGCATTCTTTTTGTATAATGGTTTCATCAATCGTTTGACCATAGCCATTTTCTTCATCCATTAACCCCAGTTCTCGAATGATGATATTGACTTTATCTTTAATGATCATCATGTATGAATTTTTCTTTTGAAGCCGAACACTTTGCTTACTCAATACATCCACAGTGATGGGATACAAGGTTTTAATCATCGTGATCGCTTTTCTTGCGATAGGAAGCGACGTCGTTTGATAAACCACTCTCATGCCTTTACTACTTAGCGATAAATACCCACTGATTGCCAGCATTGAAGAAAGCATCGCTACATTGCAACATTGTTTCGTTTTTATATTCAATAATTCTTGTTTTGTATCTGATGTAAATGACACAGGGTTCCTCCTTACTGACTTTTCTTAAAAAGATTCAAGAAAAGTCCAAGCATAACGCCTAACACCGACGCAAAAAATGCCCGGTACATGCCTGGCAATAAAAATGTTATGGTGTGCGCTGGAATCCAAAATAAAGGAATCGTTCTAAGCAACATTTTTATAAACGCTTGGAAATTTATTGTACCTAAAGCCTTCGAAAAATGATAGTGTTTTTCTTTAACATGCAATTCTATCGATGCATCGGTAATTCTATGAAAAAGCATCATTGTTGGCGCAAATAATAAATTCATGAACACACTGATATAAAGCGCTCTTAAAAAGGTATTATCAAAATAAGAAAGCATTCCACTTTGATTTAAACGATCTACCCCTGCAGGGAAAATCTCAAACACCATGACGATAACGACTCCAATGAACCCCCACACCACCATTTTTCGAAATAATCCAAGGACTTGGTACGTTTGGTTTCGAATGCGGCTTGAGATAACATCACCCAAAGACGCAAATAAGAAAAACTTAATAAATCCACCAAACAACGCATATTCACTCGTGAAATCAAAAAACAAGGTATGGGTATAAGGAATGACTAAAAGAATAATCACCATGATGATAAGCCCTATGAATAAAAAGTCATTTCTTTTAAACATAAACATTAACCCCTTCAAAGGATATAATTGATTCTTCACTATTATAACGTATTTTAAAAGAAAAAACGATGCCTTAAAGACACCGTTTTATACTAGTTTTCTAAATTTTCAATATAAGCCGCAACATTTTGAGCCCCAATCGCCCCATCAGACGTTGCGGTTACGATTTGACGTAAAGTTTTTTCAATCACATCACCAATCGCAAAGAGGCCTGGAATGGATGTTTCCATCTGAGCATTGGCTTTGATATATCCTTGTTCATTGGTAATGCCTAAATCTTTAATAAAATCCGTATTTGGAATTTGTCCGATAAAGACAAATACCCCATCGGTTTTAAACTCAGAAACTTCTTGCGATTCAACATTTTTAAGCGATACGCTTTCTAATTTTTTTTCGCCATTGAAGCTCGTGACTTCATAACCAAGTTTAAAATCGATCATAGGATTCTCTTTGGCTTTTTCAACCGTTCCTTTGTCAGCTTGAAGCGAGTCTAAAATGTTTACTACTGTTACTTTAACATTCATACTCGTTAGATAAATCGCCTCATCTAAGGCACTATTTCCTCCGCCTAAAACAACGACTTCTTTGTCTTTATAAAAGGCGCCATCGCAAACTGCACAAAAGCTAATCCCTCTACTTTGAAACTTATCAGCGTTGGGTGCATTGACTTTTCTAGGATTGGTTCCACTCGCTAAAATAACTGTTTTGGTTTTAAACACATTGCCATCTTGGGTGTGCACTTCTTTATAGTCTTTTTGATCAACGATCTTAGCGACATCCCCATATTGATATTTAACCCCTAAGTCTTGCGTATGGTTAAACATCTTTTCACTGAGTTCAAACCCTGTTACTTTTCCAACACCAGGATAATTTTCAATTTCGTATGTATCAACCATGTATCCACCTGGTGCACCGCGTTCGATCATCATGGTTTTTAAATTGGCGCGCTGAGTATATATAGCCGCAGTCATACCGCCTGGGCCAGCGCCGATAATAATTACATCGTACATAAACTATTCACCTCGATTTCCTATTTTACATCATTTTTATCTAAAACATCTACATAACGCTTACGAGGGCGAATAAATCGGTTTGCGATTAAAACTATTACCCCTACAATTGCCATAATGATCCCAATAATTTGAGCGGCTCTTAACCCCGTTCCTCCAACATATAAGGCGTCCGTACGCATAAATTCGATAAAGAAACGTCCCACCGAATACCATATTAGATAAAAGGCAATTAAATCGCCACTACGGGTAAACTTAACCCGTCTTAAAATCAGCACAATAATCAATCCCACAATATTCCATAAAGATTCATATAAAAACGTAGGATGATAATAATTCATTCCATGATCAGCACTAAAATACATATTATTCACTATAAAATCAGGAATTCTTAATGTATTGCTTAAGAACTCGTATTGTTGATCGAGTGAAAGTTCAGGATTTCCATTGCTTAAGCCACCAACAACGCCACCATGGGCTTCTTGGTTAAAGAAATTGCCCCAGCGTCCAAAGATTTGTCCAATTAAAAACCCTGGCGCAATTAAATCC
>SL_7KL_010_BRINEDRAFT_10000732_pt1 | contig 15687 bp, 13 predicted proteins | sample SodLak_010_BRINE_FD_10663 | JGI IMG/M metagenome (IMG submission 10663)
GGCCTACGGGGTCGGGGTGTTGGTCGAGCTGGTGCTGGGTGTGGTCATGGTGGGCTCCTGGCTGGTCGCCGTGATCGTGCGGTTCGGGTGAGGTGCCGCGCGCGCCGGCGGGGCGCCGGGCGACGCGGGTTCGCTGAACGCCGGGGACGGGAGGGCGCTGCAGACACCCGGTGCCTCAGTCGGCGCTGACCTCCGGCAGGGAGCCGCTCACGGCCACGCCGACCAGCCCGAGCAGGGCCAGGCCGGCCAGTGCCGCCTCGGCGCCGAGGAGCGCCAGCGCGGAGGTGAGCGCACCGGTGACCAGCAGCAGGATGCCGATGGCGGTGTTGGACACCGCCACGTAGTCCGTGCGCTTGTTCCCCTCGGCGAGGTCGACGACGTAGGTCTTGCGGCCGATCCTCGACCCGTGGTGAGCGAGCGCGAGCAGCAGGTAGGTCGCCGGGTAGAGCAGCGTGGCCTCGCGGGCACCGTCGATCAGCAGCGCTGCGAGGAAGGCCAGCACCAGCACGGAGGAGGAGCCGGCGGCCAGCATCATCACCCGCCGTGAGGATCGGTCGGCCAGCCGACCCCACACGCGCCCACCGATCAGGGCGGCGACACCGCTGGAGATCACGAACCCCCCGAGCCCCTGCAGCCCGGCCCCGCCCTGCTCCGTGGCCAAGGTGACGATGAAGGGTGGGCTCAGCGCGGAGACCAGGAGCAGGGTGCGGGCGACGACGAACCGACGGAAGGGGGCGTCGTCGCGCAGCAGCGCCCACGCCCGGGCGGTTGCGCCGCCGCCGTCGTCGTCTCCATCGTCGCGTTCCCCGGGCGCCTCCTCGACCCGTGCGAACACCCCGGCAGCCAGCAGCCACGCCACCGCGGCGCCCGCCAGGAGCCAGGCGAAGGTGGACGGCTGGGCATCCTCGCCGCCGAGCAGCCGGAGCCCGAGCCCCACGGTGATCGAGGCCACACCGGCACCGATGGTGGCCAGGCCCGTCACCTGCCCGCGGGTGCCCTTGGGCAGGGTGCGCCCGAGCACGTCCTTGGAGGCGATCGAGGACAGCGACCGGGCGAGGGCGAACAGCGCCAGGGTGACCAGGACCGCGACGCCGGCGGCCGCACCCTCCAGGGTCGCAGCGATCACGGCCAGGCCGCCCACAGCGGTCGCCTGCAACAGCGCCCCGGCGACCCACAGCCACTTGCGCACCGCCATCCGGCGCACGACCGAGGACAGCGCCGCCTGGGGCAGCATCGATCCGGACTCGCGGATCGGTACCAGCAGGCCGGCGAAGCTGGCGGGTGCGCCGAGCGCAGCCAGTAGCCAGCTGAGCACGGTCTTGGCGTCCACCACCAGGTCGCCGGCCTTCTGCAGGGTCATGGCGGTGACCTGGCGCGTGGCGTTGCGGGGCACCGCGCGCGCCACCTCGGGCTCGAGGTCCTCGCGGGCCCGCTCCCCGTCAGCCTCGAGCAGGCGGGTGTAGAGGCGTTCGACGACGGTGGTGCCTGGTCGGCGCTCGTGCACCCGTCACGCTCCTTGCTGGTGTCGGTCGGCCGGGTAGGGATGGGCGACCTGCTGCGCCGTGGCCCGCGCGAGTTCGTCGTCGACCAGCCGCTGGACGAGGTGCAGCCCGAGGTCCAGGCCGCAGCTGAGGCCCCCCGCGGTCACCACCGTGCCGTCGTCCACCAGGCGAACCCCCGGGACGGTGCGGCCGACGTCCCCACGTGCGGCCAGCTGCTCCAGGTCCTCATGGTGGGTGGTCGCGGCGTGACCCTGCAACAGGCCCGCTTCAGCGAGCAGGAAGCTGCCGGTACACACCGAGGTGACCAACGCCGTACCTGCGGCGAGCTCGCGCACCGTGCTCACCAGCGCCTCGTCCGCGAGCGCTGCCTCCACCTCGATGGTGCCCGGTACCACGACCGCATCGAGGTGGTGGGAGCCGCCGACCGGCTGGTGGGGGAGGAGCCCCAGCCCGCCGTAGGCCGTGAAGGGACCCTCCCCACAGCCCAGGGTCACCACCTCGATGCGGGGGTGGGCCTTGCGGCGAGACTGGAGCCGATCCGCGGTCAGCAGCACCTCGTAGGGGCCGCCGAGATCGAGCAGGTCACAGCCGTCGAACACCAGCAGGCCCACCCGCACCGGGGCGTGGGGTGTGGCGGTGTCCGGCCCGGGGTCGTGGGGTGTGGCGGTGTCCGGCCCGGGGTCGTGCTGCGGGCGGCTCACCGGTCGCCGCGGTCGCGCAGCGCCGGCATCACCGCTGCGGCGTCCAGGGCCCGCAGGTGGGGCAGTGGGTCCACGCCCTGCTGGACCACGTACACGCTCAACTGCTCGCGCACCAGGCTGCGCAGGTGCTCCGGATCCCAGGGCTTGGTGACATAGTGGTCGAGCCCGGCCTCGTTGACCGCGCGGATGGTGTCCTGCTGGTCCGCCTGCCCGGTCACCAGCACCTTCCGGCTGCTGCCGTGCACCTCGTCGCTGCACAGCTGCACCAGGAAGTCCACACCGGTCACGCCGGGCATGCGGTGGTCGGCCAGCACCAGGGCGAGCTCATCACCGTCCCGTGCGATCTCCGCCAGCACCTCCTCGGCGTCGGGCACGTCCTCTGCAGGTTCGATGCGGATCGTGCCGGCGAAGGGGTCGAGGTCGCGGACGATGGCGTCGCGGACCTCCGGTTCGTCCTCGAGTACCAGTACGGCGAGCTGCACAGGTGGCCTCCCGATCGGTCAGGCTGCCGGTAACCGCACGGTGGCGACCGTGTGGCCCGGCTCGGATGTCACGGTGATCTCGCCACCGTGGCTGTGGATGATGCGTTGGCTGATGGCCAGGCCGAGGCCCAGGCCGTAGCGGACCCGGCCGTGCTTGGTGGTGAACCGCGGTTCGAACAGCCGCGGGAGCACCTCGGGTGGGATGCCGGGCCCGTCGTCCTCCACCTCGACGAGTACCTCGTCGCCCCGCGTGGAGGTCCGGATGGTGAGCTGTCCCGAGCCGTCCATGGCGTCGACGGCGTTGAGGACGAGGTTGGTCCACACCTGTCCGAGGGGCCCGGGGAAGCCCTCCACGGTGGGCAGCTCCTCGGCGTCGTCGCGGTGCAGCTCGACCCCGTCGAGCCGGTGGGTGACCAGATGCAGAGCGTCGTCGATGGTCCGGCGCACGTCCACGTCCTCGACGGTGGCGTCGGCGGGCCGGGCGTAGCTGCGCAGGCTGTCGACCAGGTCGGTGACCCGGCCGGTGCCGAGGGTGAGGTTGCGGACCGCACCGCCGAGCTCGGCGGCGATGACCAGCTCCTCCACCTCCTCAGGGCCGAGCCCGCGCGCCAACTCCGCGGCCCGCTCCGGATCCTGGACGCCCGCGGCCACCAGCCTGCGGGCGGTGCGGTCGTCTCCGAGCGCCTCGGTGAGGGCGCGCCGCAGCCGGCGCTGCTCGGCGGTGCCCAGCGGCGGCCGGTCCCTGACCAGCTCGATCACCGCCCGCAGGGCCGCACCCTGGGGGTGGCGCTCCAGGAGGCGGCCGAGGTCGTCGGCGACGAAGCTGGCGGCCCGTGCCACGGCCGAGGCGGGGTTGTTCAGCTCGTGGGCGATGCCGGCCGCGAGCTCACCCAGGGTGGCCATCCGCGCCGACTCGACCAGCTCGAGCCGGGTGCCTTCGAGCTGCTCGAGCGCGTCGGCGAGCTGGCGCCGCTCCTCCTCGAGTTCGGCGTTGAGCTGGACCTTCTCGACCTGGAGCTGCTCGGACCGGCGCAGCCGGGTCGCCAGGGCGCGGGCGGTGGCGGCGGCCATGACCGAGCCGACCTCGGGTTCCACCGCCAGGGCGTGCTCGAGCTGTTCGAGGCTGATGTGGATGACCTCGACGTCGGTGGTCGCGCGGGCGGTGAAGAAGGCCCGACGCTGCTGGGTCAGCGACAGCAACCCGACCACCGGACCGGTGGAGGCGTGGTGGAGACGCAGTTCGCCCACCTCGCTGTCGCGGTCGAGCGCCACCGAGCCCTGCAGCACGACGATCACCCCGTCCACCCCGATGCCCTGGTGGGTCAGCCGGGTGCCCTCGGGCAGGCGCAGCCGCGGTCGGGGTCCGAGCGCGCGGTCGAGGGCGCTGACCAGCCGCTCGGTCAACGCCCGCTCGTCGAGTTCCAGGTCGCGGAGCAGCGCGCTGGAGGGCAGCTCCACCGGCCGTCCCTCGTCCGACTCGAGCACGCTGACCCGCGGATCGTCCTCGTCACGGCTGCGCAGCCACCGCGCCAGCTGGGAGCGGGCGTGCTCGCCCAGCCAGCCGGAGGTCCAGGGGACGCCGATCACCGCGGCGAGGTGGTCCTCGTCCAGCGCCCGCGCGAGGTCGTCGTGGCGGGTGCGTTCGGTCACCAGCACCGTGCACGCGCGGCTGGCCCGCTCGTCCTCGCACAGGGCGGTGATGCGCTCGTCGACAGCCGTCCTGTCGTCGATCACGGCGACCAGCCCGAGGGTCATCGCCTCCGGCAGGCGCCGGGCGATGGCGAGCGGATCGTGGCCGGTGTGGATCGCAGCCAGCCCGGCGAAGGCCGCGCTCAACTCCGCCACCAGGGCGTCGCGGACCGGTCCCGGTGGACCGGCCACCAGCGCCGCGGTCGGTGGCAGCGCGTCGGTCACAGCAGGCCCAACCAGGACCACCAGGTCGGCATGACGAAGGCCAGCAGGCCGAAGCCCACCGCACCGATGACCAGCCCCGTGGAGATCATCGCGGGCTGCGGGATCTCACCGGTGGCGTAGGCGATGGCGTTGGGCGGGGTGCTGATCGGCAGCGCCATCGCCAGGGCGCAGCCGAGCGCCACGACCACGGCGATCAGGGCGGCGTTGAGGCCGAGCCCGACCGCCAGGCTGAGCGCCAGGGGGATCAGCAGGTTCGCGGCGGCCGAGGAGGAGATCACCGTCGACATCGCCAGCCCGGCGAACACCAGCAACGCGATCAGCGCGGTGGTCGGCAGCAGGTCCCACGCGACGAGTTCCAGCAGCCACACGTCCATCCCGGACGCGCCGATGCCCGCACCCAGCGCGATGCCGCCGGCAACGAGGTAGAGCACGTGCCACTGCAGGCCCTGGAGGTCCTTGGGGCCCATGACGCCGGTAGCCAGCAGCAGCACCACGGGGATGAACCCCACGGTGGAGGACGCGAGCCCGTGCAAGGGCTCGGTGAGCCACAGCAGCACGGTCGCACCGGCGACGGCGCTGAAGACCAGCGCGGTGGGGGAGCGGTTGAACCGCACGTCGAGGTCGATCTCGAAGGGGGTGTCCGCGGGGATGAACCGGCGGGTCACCATCCACCAGGAGCCCAGCAGGACCACGATCATCAGAGGCATCGCCAGGAGCATCCAGTCCAGGAAGGAGATGGTGATGCCCTGGGAGGACAGCTGTCCCAGCGCGATGGCGTTGGGTGGGGTACCGACGGGGGTGCCGATACCGCCGACGTTGGCGGCGATCGGGATGGACAGCGCGAGACCGGTCCGTGCCTTGCCGGCGGGCAGCGCCATCAGGACCGGGAGCAGCACGGCGAACATGGTGGCGGTGGTGGCGGTGTTGGAGACGAACATCGACAGCAGCGCGGTGATGAGCATCAGGCCGAGCACCGTGATCCGCGCGCCACCCGCAACGAAGGGCCGCAGCAGCAGAGCGGCGAGGTTCTTGTCGAGGTCGTACTTCGCGGCACCGTCAGCGATCAGGAAGCCACCGAGGAAGAGGATGATGACCGGGTCCGCGAGGGCGGAGAAGGTCTCCGCAGGGGTCGTGACGCTCTCTTCGAGAGGGACCAGCGCCTGGTCGGTCAGCAGCAGGACCTGCAGCAGGATCACCAGCAGCGCGGTGGCCACGAGCGGGATCGCCTCCGTCACCCAGAGCACGATCGCCAGCAGGAACACCGCCAGCATCCGTTGGGCGGCCGGTTCGATCCCGGGGATGTCGATCACGAGGGTGGCGACGAAGACCACCAGGCCGACCAGCAGTCCGATGGTCTGGACGCGGGACAGTTCCGGGAGGCGGGTGGGAGCTTTGGTGGTCACGTTTCGGATCCGCTCGCTGGGCCGGGGCTCGTCGCCGGCGGAAGGTCGGCGTGTCGAGGTGGACGCGGGCGAGTCTAGGACCCTGCCTGCGTGCACATGCCCTGCTGCATGGCCCGTTGGTGCAGGGTCCGCCGCCCCGTGGGGTGGACGGCGCTGCGGAGCCCGGGCCGGGTCTCTGCGGAGCGGATCGGGCCGACGGGTGACGTCGGTGTCGTGGTGGGGCGCGCCGCGCTACCGTGCTGCGGGTGAGTGAGCGACCCGGCCTCGAACGTTCGGTGAACACCGAGCGTGCGTTGACCTTGCCGCGCCCCCGACTGCGCGGCCGGTCCCACCTCGTCGCGGCCATCTTCGCCGTGCCGATCGCGGTGACCTGGACGATCCTGGCACCCGCCGGGGGACGGGTCGCGGTCGCCACCTTCTCGCTGGGCATCGCGGCGATGTTCACCTGCAGCGCGCTGCTGCACCTCAAGCGGTGGGACGCTGAGACCTACGAGTTCCTGTTCCGGCTCGACCACAGCGGCATCTACCTGGCCATCGGTGGTACCGGGATCGCCGTGGCCCTGCTCGGCTTGGACGGATGGGCACGGTGGACGCTGCTGGTGGGCATGGGGGTGGGGTGTGCCATCGGCATCGTCGTGGAGTGGCTGCCCTTCGCGCCGCCGAAGGGGTTCAACAGCGCCGTCTACCTCACCCTCGGGTGGATCCCGGTGGCGCTGCTGCCCTGGCTGTGGTTCAGCGCCGGCTGGGAGACCGTGGCGCTGCTGCTGGCCGGCGGGGTGCTCTACACCATCGGTGCCACGGTGGTGGGGCTTCGGCGACCCGATCCCTGGCCGACGGTGTTCGGCTACCACGAGGTGTTCCACCTGCTGGTCATCGCCGCGGTGGTCGTGCACACGGTGATGATCGCCCGGCTGCTCTGACCGGCGGGTAGCCGGCACCCCCTGGAACGAGTGGCGAACACCCGGCACGTGGTCCGCAGCGTCGGCAGCGTCGAACACCGTCCGGACACATCCGATCGCAGCCAGCGAAGGACCCGTGATGACGATGGTGGAGCCGGAGGTGGGTGTGGGGTCAGCGACCACCACCGCGGCGCTACGCCTCACCGGCCTGACGAAGTCCTACCCGGGCCCGCCCCCTGTACAGGCGATCGACGGCATCGACCTCGCGGTGGCGCAGGGCGAGATGTTCGGTCTGCTCGGACCCAACGGCGCCGGGAAGTCCACCACCGTCGGGGTGTGTACGACCCGGATCCGGCCGACCAGCGGCACGGCCGAGGTGCTCGGACTCGACGTCGCGGCGGAGCCGGCCCGGGTCAAGCGGCGCATCGGCGTGGTGACCCAGACCAACACCCTCGACCGCGCCCTGACGCTGTACGAGAACCTCTACTACCACTGCCGCTACTTCGGGGTCCGAGCCCGCACGGCGCGGGTGCGCGCCCAGGACCTGCTCGAACGCTTCCGTCTCGCCGACCGGGCACAGGCCTTCCCGGACCAGATCTCCGGTGGGATGGCCCAGCGGCTCCAGGTGGCCCGCGCCATCGCGCACCGGCCCCAGCTGCTGTTCCTGGACGAGCCCACGGCGGGCCTCGACCCCCAGAGCCGTCTCGCGCTGTGGGAGCTGGTGGGCGAGCTGCGCAGCGACGGGCTGACCGTGGTCCTGACCACCCACTACATGGAGGAGGCTGATCAGCTGTGCGACCGGGTCGCGATCGTCGACCACGGTCGGGTGCTGGTGAGCGACACCCCGCAGGCGCTCAAGGCGACCCACGGCGCCGGCGCCGTGATCGAGCTCGCTCTGGACCGTCCGCTGTCCGACCGGGTCCGGGCAGCGCTGGCGGGCATCACCGGCGTGGCCTCGGTGGAGGCGACCAGCCGCGGGGTACGGGTGATGGCCGACCAACGGGAAGGGCTGCTCGCCCGGGCCGTCGAGGCGGCCGGACCGGACGGTGTCCGGGACGCGTCGGCGGCCGGCTCCACCCTCGAGGCGGTCTTCATCAACCTCACCGGGAGGGATCTGCGTGAGTGACACGCTCCGGGCCGCTGCCACCCCCGTGTCCCAGGAGCCCTCCGCCTTGCGGGCGCAGGCCCAGGCCATCGGCGGGCTGCTGCTGCGCGACCTGCGCTACACGCGTCGCGAGTTCTTCTCCTTCCTGACCCGCACGATCATGCAGCCGCTGCTGTTCGTGTTCGTCTTCGCCTTCCTGTTCCCCCGCATCGGCCAGGGCGTCGGTGGGGGAGGTGGCGAGGACTTCGCCACCATCCTGGTGCCGGGCCTGGTCGCCGTAGCCGTGATCTTCCAGGGCATCGTCGCCGTGGCGCTGCCGCTCTCCACGGAGTTCGGCGGGACGAAGGAGATCGAGGACCGGATCATGGCACCGGTGCCCGTCGCCACCGTCGCGGTCGAGAAGATCCTCTTCGGCGCCATCCAGAGCGTGTTCGCCGGCTTCCTGGTGCTGCCGATGGTCGCGGCCATCCCCGCCACGCCGGTGGCGCTGGAGGTGACGAGCCTGCCGCTGCTCGTGGCGGTGGTGCTGCTGTCCGCGCTGCTGTCCGGAAGCCTGGGCCTCGCGCTCGGCACCTACGTCAGTCCGCGCCAGATCGGCCTGATGTTCTCCGTCGTCGTGCTGCCCCTGACCTTCCTCGGTGCGGTGTACTACCCGTGGGCCGCTCTCGACGCGGTGCCGTGGCTGCAGTGGCTGGTGCTGCTCAACCCCCTGGTCTACGTCAGCGAGGGGCTGCGCGCGGCGATCACGCCGTCGATCGAGACCATGTCAGTGGTTGTGGTGCTCGCGGCGTTGGTGGTGTCCACGGTGCTGCTCGCGGCGGCCGGTATCCACGGCTTCCTGCGCCGCACGGTCGGCTGAACCGGCGCGTGCCCGGCCCGATCCGCTGCCGGGGGTGAGCCACCGGGCGGACCACCAGGTGGCCAGCCCCCAGGCCACCGCGAGCAGCGGCAGGTCCAGGGTGAGCGCGCTGGTCGCCACCGTGGCGGCGGGGAGCGGGAGGGTGAGCAACGGCAGCATCGCTGGTCCTGTTCGCCCGGGCGCGCGTTGGCGACCGTGGACAGGACCCTACGAGGAGGGTGTGACAGCCAGGCAGCGTCCCGTGGCGCCCGTCACCCGGGGTGCTGTCAGGACCGCGTCGATCTCGCTGCGGTCGAGAGCGTAGGCCGTGGTGGGTTGGTCGGGGCTGATGGCGAAGACCAGCCCGACGACCGCGCCCGTGGTGTCGATCACGGGCGCACCCGAGTCGCCCTGCCGCAGCGCCGCGGCCAGGAACAGCACGTCCCGCTCGGTCTCCTCGACACCGTGGATGTCGCGTCCGAGCGCGCTGCGCTGCTGCTGGACGCGGACCGCGGTGATGCGGGGGTCGGGTTGGCCACCGGGGTAGCCGATGACCGCGGCCTCAGCGCCGGCGCTGGTCGTGCTCAGCGGAAGGTGCTGCTGGCCCAGGTCGGCGACCTCGAGCAGCGCGAGGTCGCGGCGCGGATCGAAGGCCACGACCCGGGCGCTGCGGACCTGCCCGTCGGGACGTCGCACCTCGACGCTGTCGGACCCGGCGACGACGTGTGCGTTGGTCAGCACCGTGTCGGCGGCGATCGCGACCCCGGAGCCGTCGTAGCGGACACCGCAGCCACGGGCGGAGACCCGCACCGTCGACGCACGGGCCCGGTCGAGGACCTCCGGCGGGACCGCCAGGTCGTCCGGCGGTGGGCCCGCCGGTCGGACGGGTGCGAGCTCGGCCACCACCTCGGGGAAGCGCGTCTCGGCGACCAGTGCACGAACGGTGTCCCCGAGCTGCGGCGTCGGTGGTGCGTGCTCGGCCAGCAGCGAGGTGATGCGTGCGTCGGTGGCCTGACGACCGAGGGTGCCGGGCACCGCGGCGGCCAGCGGGAGGGCGAGCCAGGTCGCGACCGCGACGAGCGTGACGCCCGCCACGGCACCGGCGGAGCGGTCGACCACCTGCAGCGGTGTGTTCGCCACCCGGCGTCCGAGCGCGCCGCCGAGCCGCCCCAACAGGGTGGTGGTGATGGTCATGGTGGTGGCGAACACCACCAACGCCGCTACGAACCGCAGGTTCGCGGGCTCGTGCTCCAGCCAGCGAAGGGTCGCTGTCACCGTCCACACCGACGCCGCCAGTCCCACCAGGACCCCGAGCCACGCCCCGGCGCGGCGCAACAGACCCGCCCGCCAGCCGGACATGGCGGCGGCCGCCAGCAGCAGGACCACGAGGAGGTCGAGGAGGGTGAGATCGAGGAAGGTCACGGGGTTCCGGCACACCGATGAGAGACGGCCCGGCTGCGGGGCAGCCGGGCCGTCGAGGGTACGTCAGACGTGCGGGCGCTTCGCTGGTACGTCGGGACGCTGCGCGGTGGGACCTCAGTTCGAGAAGGCCCGCCGACGCTCCTCACGCTGGAGGTAGTCGCTGAGGCGGCTGTGCAGCTTCGCCGCGGAGAGCTCCGCCTGGGGGTGGTGTCCGTCCCGACGGGCGATCCACAGGGAGCGCAGGTCACCCTCCCAGGTCGCGGTCTCGTCGACGTCGATCGTCCACCCCGGGAACTCCTCACGGAGCCAGGTGATGGCGCGGTCGGTGGTCGAGGTCGGCTCGGCCACCGCGGTATCGGTCGCGTGGGTGCTGTCGGTCACGGTCGCCTCCGGGGTGTGGGAGCGGATGATGTGGGAGCGGTGTGCGTTCGGGTCGGGTGCGAGCGTCAGGTCGGAGGGTGTCCTGCTCGCTCGTGCCGTCGACCCTCCTGTCGGCCGCGCTGTGGGTTCGATACCAACATCCCCAAGGATGCACCCCGCGCACCATCGGTGTCCACGACCTGCGGCGCGTCGGCGCAGGACCGCTCCCGGGACCCGCCCGCGGTGGCCAACAGGCGCGAACGCCTAGACTCTGCATGTTCTCCCACCTTCGAGGACGAGCTCCTGTGACCGGCCGTGCGCAACTCACCTTCGTTCCGGGTGGTCCGGTGCCCGCTGGGGGCACCTTCGCCCTCTGGGTCCCCTGTGCGCCAGACGCACGACCCGAGGGTGATGGTGGGGAACCCGACCTCACGGGCGACGCCGCGAGGCTCGGCCTTCCCGTAGGCGAGGCCGGACGTTTGGACTCCTACCGTGTCCCCGACCAGCGGATCGAGGCGGTGGAGCTGCCGGCTCGGCGTCTGGCGATCCTGCCGACCGTCCGGGTCCTGGCGGCCATGCCGCCGGGCAGCGATCACCCGGCGTGGGCGCGGCCGAGCGACGCGGTGCTCGCCTGGAGCGTCGCGGCCAAGCTGGCGCTGGAGCTGGTGGCTGCCGGGCGTCTGGTCCCCACCGTCGAGCTGACCGACACACCGGGCGAGGTGCGGACCTCGTGGCGCTCGGTCGCAGGCGCGGATCCCCGCCCCGCCGCGCTGGCGGCGGCGATGCCCCGGGCGGCGCACGCCGTGCTGTCGGTCCAGGGCGATCCCGTGCCGCCCGGTGAACTGGTGGACGCGTTCCTCCACGCGGTCGCCGACGCCATCGCCCGCGAGGGGCGCCGCCCCGAGCTCGACCCGCGTCGACGCGGTCCCCGGCGCGCCTGGTCACAGATGTGGGCGGCGGCGCTGACCGCCAGCGATCCGACGGTGACGCACCTGCGCGTGCCGGCCGAGGACGTGGTGGCGGACGTGGACGACTGGTCGTCACCGGTCCTCGGCGGGGGCCGACGCTCCACGGCTCGCCTGGCGCTGCGGTTGGTGCCGCCGGTGCCCCGCGACGCTGACGAGGGCGATGGCGATGCGCAGGCGGTGCCTGCGACCGACGCCCGTCCGTGGCAGCTGCGGCTCGCGCTCGCGGCGGTGGACGACGCGGCTGCGCTGCTGCCCGCGGAGCAGGTGTGGGCACGGGGCGGTCGACGGCTGGAGTTGGCGGGCCGTCAGCTCGACGATCCGGAGGCGCTGCTGATCCGCGGTCTGGCTGCCGCTGCCCGCCTGTACCCGCCCCTGGACGTCGCGCTCGATGAGCGGGCACCCACCGTGGTGGAGCTCGGTCCGGGTGAGGTCGCGGAGCTGCTCGGGGACGCACGGTCGGCGCTGGCCGCCGCAGGTGTGCTGGTCGAGGTCCCACCGGAACTGGCTGACGCCGCGACCCGCCGCCTCCGGCTCCGGGTCCGCATCGGCAGTAGCGCACCGGCGGCGCTACGCACCGGCGTGGACGACGGGCTCACCGCGCGGTCGCTCACCGACCTGCGCTACGAGGTCGCCCTCGGTGATGACACCGTCACGCCCGAGGAGTTCGCGCAGCTGGTCGGAGCGCAGTCGCCCCTGGTGCGCTGGCGTGGGCGGTGGGTCCACGTCGACCACGGCGAGGCCGATCGCATCGCGGCCCTGGCGGGTCGCAGCGCCTCCCTGCAGCTCACGGAGGCCCTCGCCGCCGCGTTGTCCGGACAGCACCACCTCGACGGGCTCGGTGCGGTGGAGGCGGTCGCGGACGGGTCCGTGGCGGCGCTGGTGGAACGTCTGCGCCACGCTGACGCCCCCGCAGCCGCGGACATCATCGGGATCGACGGGCGCTTGCGGCCGTACCAGGAGCGTGGCGTGGCCTGGCTCCAACGGCTGGCCACGCTCGGCATGGGTGGGGTGCTCGCCGACCAGATGGGCCTGGGCAAGACGATCCAGGCCATCGCCCTGGTCACCTCCCGTGACCAGGACCGCCCCCACCTGGTGGTGTGTCCCACCTCGGTGGTCGGCAACTGGGAGCGGGAGATCGCCCGCTTCGCCCCCGACGTCGAGGTCATCCGCCACCACGGCACCGAGCGTGCCGTCACCGCCCGCGCCTTCCCGCCCGGGAGCGTGGCCGTCACCTCCTACGCCCTGCTGCGGCGCGACATCGGCATCCTCGAGGACGTGGCCTGGGACGTGATGGTCCTCGACGAGGCCCAGCAGATCAAGAACCCCGCCTCCAAGGGGGCCCGGGCGGCTCGGTCGATCACGGCCCGCACCCGGATCGCGATGACCGGGACGCCGCTGGAGAACCGCCTGTCCGAGCTGTGGTCGATCGTGGACGTCACCAACCCCGGGCTGCTGGGGAGCCAGCGCGCGTTCAACGACCGCTTCGCCGTGCCGGTCGAGCGCTGGCACGACCAGGCGGCCGCGGGACGTCTGCGCCGGCTGATCGCCCCCTTCGTCCTGCGTCGTCGCAAGGACGACCCCGAGGTGGCCGTGGACCTGCCGCCCAAGCAGGAGGTCACCGTCTCCTGCTCGCTCACCCGGGAGCAGGCCTCCCTCTACCAGGCCACCGTCGAGCGGGCCTTCGGTGGCCAGGGGCTCGGGGGCACCGCCTTCGAGCGCCGCGGACGCATCCTCGCGCTGCTCACGGCGCTCAAGCAGATCTGCAACCACCCACGGCAGTACCTGCGGGACGACGGCGTGCTGCCCGGGCGCAGCGGGAAGCTCGCCCGCGCCACGGAGATCCTCGCCGAGGTGGTGGACGCCGGCGAGCGTGCTCTGGTCTTCACCCAGTTCCGGGAGATGGGGGAGTTGCTGGCGACCCATCTCGCCGACCGGCTCGGCCTGCCGGAGGTGCCCTTCCTCCACGGTGGGGTCTCGCTGACCGCCCGCGACGAGCTGGTACACCGGTTCCAGACCGAGGCGGACGCACCGCCGATCCTGCTGGTCTCCCTGCGGGCGGGTGGGACCGGGCTCAACCTGACCCGGGCCAGCCACGTCCTCCACTTCGACCGTTGGTGGAACCCGGCGGTGGAGGACCAGGCCACCGACCGTGCCCACCGCATCGGGCAGACCGAGGCGGTGACCGTCCACCGTCTGGTCACCGCCGGCACCCTGGAGGAGCGGATCGCGGAACTGCTGGAGCGCAAGCGCGCGCTGGCCGACGCCGTGGTCGGCAGCGGCGAGACCTGGGTCACCGAGCTGGCTGACGAGGAGCTGCGGGAGCTGGTCGCGCTCTCCAGCGACCACCTCGACGACGCCGACGGCCTGGACGAACCGGACGACACGGGCAGCTCCGAGGCGCCCACGCCGTCCGAGCGTCCCCGGCTGGTGGCGCTGCCCGGAGGCCGGGCGTGAGCGGCGCCGCGGTCAGCACCGACGTACGCCACTGGTGGGGACAGCGCATCCTCACCCTGCTGGACGAGGCCGGCCCCTCCGCCGCGCGGCGGGTGCAACGGGGCCAGGCGCTGGCCCGGCGCGGGGCGGTCGAGGAGCTCCACCTCGACGCCGGTCAGGTCGCTGCCGCCGTGGCCGAGGACCGGGTGCAGCCCTACCGGGTGACCATCGCCTGGCCCGTGGCTGACGAGCAGCGGTGGGAGCGTGCCACCTCGGTGCTGTCGGCGAGCCTCAGGCATCTGGCGGCGCTGCTGGAGGCCACCGTCAGCGAGGAGCTCGCCACGGCCCTGGACGAGGCCGGGATCGCGCTGGTGCCGGACCTGGACGAGCTGACGCCGAGCTGCTCCTGCCCGGAGCGGGCGCGCTGGTGCCGGCACGCCGCTGCGGTGCTGACGCTGGCCGCCGTGCAGGTCGACCGTGACCCGGCGCTGCTGCTGCGCCTGGCGGGCCGGCCCCGGGACGAACTGCTCGGCGCGCTGCGCCGTGACGGTGCACCGGTGATCGACCAGGACAGCGCGGTCGATCTCACGGGGGACGCCTTCGCGGCCCGCGGCGACCTGGAGGCCATCGCCCTCCAACCGGAGCTGGTCGAGGATCCCTCGGCGCTGCTCCGCCAGCTCGGTCCCCCGCCGGGGGTGGACGACCCGGAGCCCCTGCTGCAGCTGGTGGAGCGCAGCGCCGCAGCAGCCTGGCGTCTAGCCGCCGGTGACGGGGCCGAGGTGGCTGACGAGGAGGCGCTGCTCGCCGAGCTGCGGGCCCAGCGCGTGGCGACGGCGGCGTCCCTGGCGGGCGCCCTGGGTCGCGACGCCGAGGACGTGGCCGCCTCCCTCGACGCGCTCTACACCCGCGGTGAGGTGCTGCGCACCGGCTCGGGGGAGCGGACCAGGTACCGGGCCGCCACCGGCTGAGGGCCGGCGGTCACCCCTGCGTGGGTGTGGTCACCTGCCCGGGCCCGTCGTCGCGGCCGCTGCCCACGCTGCGGGGATCTCCACCTGCCGGGACCGCAGGTACTCCCCGAGCCCCTTGGCCTGGGGGTCCGGCCGGACCGCCGAGGCCACCCCCTCCCCGAGCAGGCCGCGGACCACGACGTTGACCGCGGCGAGGTTGGGCAGCGGGTGCACCTCGATCGGCAGCTCGGCCGCCTCGGGCAGTAGCGCGCGGATCGCCTCCGGCGTGCCCGCGATCTCCATCAGCCATCCGAGGTGGGCTGGATCGCGGACCCACAGCCCGACGTTGGCGTCACCGCCCTTGTCGCCCGACCGGGCGCCCACCAGCAGTCCGAGGGGCGCGCGGGTGCGCGGGCCGTCGGGCACAGGCGGCGGGGTGGGTGCCTCCGCAGGCGAGGTCACGGCCCCCGACCCGGGTGCCGGAGATGGCGGTGGCAGCACCTCCTCGGTGCCGTCGGGCAGCAGGACCCGCTCGGGTACCAGCTCGGCGTCCACCAGGCCGGGCCAGTACCGCCCGAAGGGCTCGGCATCGCTGGGCGGCGCGGTGAGGGTGAAACCCGGGTAGCTGGCCAGCCCGATGGCCACGCACGCGTCCCCGAACACCTTCCGCGACACCGGTTCCGGTGTGGGGTGCTCCACGGTGATCGTCAGGG
>SL_7KL_010_BRINEDRAFT_10000734_pt1 | contig 15660 bp, 17 predicted proteins | sample SodLak_010_BRINE_FD_10663 | JGI IMG/M metagenome (IMG submission 10663)
CCCCAGACCGCGCTGGAAATGCACGCCCGCCACATCCCGATCCTGACATCGGATCGCGGCGGCGCGTCCGAACTTGGCGGCAGCGATGCGCTGGTCTTTCGCGCGGGTGACAGCGCCGGGTTCGCTGCACGGCTGGGGCAGGTGCTGGACGGACAGATCTGCCTGCAACGCTACTGGGCGCAGGCGCGGGCGCCGCAGGATATGGCGCGCCACGCCGAGGCGTTGGCAAGCCAATACACAATCATGCTGCAGGAGGGAGCGGATGAAGGCGCTGATCCATATCGGCATTCCGAAATCGGGGACATCATCGATCCAGGCATTTCTCGCCTGCAATCGCGCCGCGCTGGCTGATCAGGGGGTGCTGTATGCGCCCTTCAACCCCGAATTCGGCAGCCAGTATGAACTGCCCGTCACCGCGCTGGGGGCCTGCGGTGCGCAGGTCGGCCCGGAGCTGGAGCGCCGCAGGCTGGGGTTTCGCGGCCCTGAGGATCAGCGCGCCTATATCCGCCGCTATGCAGACTGGATGGACGGGCTGCTGCGCGACACAGACCTGCCGCGCTTTATCGCTTCGAGCGAGCATATCCATGCCTGGCTGACCACGCCTGAGCAGATCGCGGCGCTTGACCGCTTTCTGACCGCGCGGTTTTCCGAGGTGCAGTATCTCGTCTATCTGCGCCCGCAGGAGGAATTGCTGACCAGCAGCTATTCCGAGGCCGTGCGCCGGGGCGCGACCCATGATTTCGCGACCCATCTGGCGGCGCGCGCGCGGCTGGACCTGTGGCGCGGGGTGAAGCCCTGGGTGGAGGGCGTGGGGCGTGCGCGGTTGCATGTCCGGCTGATGGTGCCCGATGCGCTGGAAGGGGGCGATCTGTTGGCCGATTTCTGTGCCGCTGCCGGGATAGAGGCGGCGGGGCTGACGCGCCCGGCGCGCGCGAATACCGCGCTCTCGGTGGGCGAGATTGCGCTGCGGCGGCGGCTGAACCGGGTGTTGCCGGTGCATACGCAATCGGGCCGGGCGCATCCGCTGCAGCGCGTGGCATTGCGCTGCCTGTCGCCGCTGGTACGGGACAGGGCGCGCCTGCGCCTGAGCCCCGCGCAACTGGTGCAGGTGCGCGCGTGCAATGCGGCCAGCAATGAAAAGCTGCGCAAGCGGTTTTTCTGGACGCGGCCTGCGCTGTTCTGACGGCTCTCAGCCCGGCAATCCGGCCAGAGTGGCGGTCAGATAGGGGCCGACATGCGGGCCCAAACGGGTGCGCGGCAACCCGGCGCGCCACCGGGCAAACCCCGCCTGCAGCGCGATCTTGTAGCGCTGCGGACGAGTGGGGGCGGCGGCAAGCTGGCATTGCGCCAGATGCGCGAAGACGCGCGCGCTGTCTATCGGGGGCAGGGTGCGCTGCGCGCCAAGCGCTTCGGCCAGCCGTGAAAGGGGGATTGCCGGGCGCGGTGCAAGGGTCATCAGGGGCCGCGCCACGATCCGCGCGCGGCCCTTGGCGGTCATGCGCGCGGCCAGCAGGGTGGCCGCGATGCGAGGCGGCAGGGCCATGCTGTCCACGCAAGGGATCGCGCGGCGGCGCAGGATCAGCCCCGACAGATCGGCGGCGATCAGCGGTGCCGCGCCCGGCATGGCGATGCCGCTGTCATGCCCGTGCCATGCGCCCGTTTGCAGGCAGGCGGTGACGATCAGGGCGTCCGCCTCATCGCGCGCGGCATACAGGCATCTCGCCGCCCAGTCAGGGGCCGGGCAGTCGCCCGGTTGCAGGATTGCGACCCATTCACTGGCAGCCCAAGACGCGCATGAAAGTGCGGCGTCGGGCGGGCCTTCGATCACCTCGGCCAAGGGCAGGGTTTGCGCCTGCAGGGCTGTGCGGGTCGCATTGGTCATCGGGCCCGTGACGATCACGCTCAGCCGCATCTGCGGGTCCAGCATGGGGGCGGGGCCGGGCGTGATGTCCGGGGTGGGGCGCCAGCGCCAGCGCTCTTGCACAAACAGCGCGCGCGCTTTGCTCAGGAACGCCCTGCGCAGCGACGGGTCCGTGATGTGGGCCAAGCGTTCATCAACTGCGCGGGTGGCCAGCCGCGACAGTCCTTCGCGCTGCCGGGTCAGGCCGGTGGCGCGCACCGTTTCGACCACCTCGCGCAGCCGGTCGAGATGTTGGAGCGCCGCGCCATCGCCGCGCACAGTGATCTGTCCCGCGCGCCCATGGCAGTAGTGATAAAGCGGCTGCGGCAGGTAGCGGATGCGCCGCGCGCGGCAGGCCAGCTGCCAGTAGAAGGGCTGATCCTCGTAAAGCGCGCCGGGGCGGAACCGCAGCGCGCCGATGAACTCGCGCCGATAAAGCTTGTTCCAGGCCGAGGGAAATAGCGTGGCCACATCGCAGGCATCCCACAGCGGCAGCCAGCGCGGCCCGCCCTGCGGCACGGGCGCGCTATGGATGGCGGAATGCGGGACACGGCTGCCCCCGACCAGCGTGATGGCACAGGCCGTCCAGGGGCTGGCCTGCGTTGTCAGTTCGCGGTGATGCGTGCGCAGGAAATCCGGCGCATAGCTGTCATCGCCGTCCAGAAAGGCGATGCAGGCCCCGCGCGCCCGGTCCAGCCCGATATTGCGCGCGACCGACAGCCCTGCCGGGGGCGTGGCGATCAGCGTGAACCGGCAATCCCCGGCAATCGCGCGTTGCGCGGCGGCGCTTGTGCCGTCGCTGGAGCCATCATCGATCACCAGCGCCTCGAACGCCGGGAAGCTTTGCGCGCGCAGCGAGGCGATTGCCGTGCCGATCTGCGCTTCCAGATCGCGGCAGGGCAGGATGACCGTGATCGCGGGTGTCTCAAGCGCGGTGGCCATGCCGTTCCCTCAAACCCTCCATCTGCTGCAGACTGACGCGGCGAGCTGAAAATCGGGTTAACCCTGCGGCTGTGGCGCTGCCTCTATTTTGGGCAAGGTCTCTGCCTGCGCTTTACATTCCCCACAGACCCGTCTTTGATGAAGAAAAATTGGGAGGTCCCCGATGCCGGACACCTTTTTCAACGAAATGTATGATGCCAAGGGGTTGCGCGCGCCTTACCAGATGCTCGAAGGCTGGTATCAGAACATGCCGACCGAGTTCCGCGCCTTCAAGCAGGCCGAGGCCGAAGAGCTGTTCCGCCGCTTTGGCATCACATTCGCGGTTTATGGCGAAGGGGGCGATCCGGACCGTCTGATCCCGTTCGACATGTTTCCGCGCGTCTTTGCCGCCGATGAATGGCGCAGGCTGGAGCGCGGGATCAAGCAGCGCGCCCGCGCACTCAATGCGTTCCTGTCCGATGTCTATGACCGTGGAGAGATCATTCGCGCGGGCCGTATCCCCGCCGATCTGGTCTATCGCAATGAGGCCTACGAGATCCCCGTTGCCGGGTTCCGCCCGCCGCTGGGGGTGTTCAGCCACATTGTCGGGATCGATCTGGTGCGCACGGGCGCGGATCAGTTCTATGTGCTGGAAGACAATTGCCGCACGCCCTCTGGCGTGTCCTACATGCTGGAAAACCGCGAGGTCATGATGCGGATGTTCCCGCATCTGTTTCAGGAAAACCGCGTGGCGCCGGTGGAAAATTATGCGCGATTGCTGAAACGCACGCTTGCCTCTGTCGCGCCGGCGAAATGCGATGGTGAACCCAATATCGTGATCCTGACACCGGGGCATTTCAATTCCGCCTATTACGAGCACAGCTTTCTGGCCGATCTGATGGGGGTGGAACTGGTCGAGGGGCAGGACCTGTTTGTCGAGGGCGATTTCTGCTGGATGCGCACCACGCAGGGGCCGAAAAAGGTTGATGTGATCTATCGCCGGATCGATGACGCCTTCCTTGACCCGTTGTGTTTCCGCCCTGACAGCACGCTTGGGGTGCCGGGGTTGATGAATGTCTACCGGTCTGGCGGGGTGAATATCTGCTCGGCGCCGGGGGCGGGCGTGGCCGATGACAAGGCGATCTATACCTATGTGCCGGAAATGGTGCGTTTCTATCTGGGCGAGGCGCCGATTCTGGAAAATGTGCCGACATGGCAATGCGCCAAGCCCGATGATCTGAAATATGTGCAGGAAAATCTGGCCGAACTGGTGGTCAAGGAGGTCCATGGCTCTGGCGGCTACGGGATGCTGGTGGGGCCCAAGGCGGACAAGGCCACGATCGAGACATTCGCCGCCAAGCTGGCCGAGAACCCCGGCAATTATATCGCCCAGCCCACGCTGGCGCTGTCCACCTGCCCGACCTTTGTCGAGGAAGGGATCGCGCCGCGCCATGTCGATCTGCGGCCCTATTGTCTGGTGGGGCGCGATGTCGAACTGGTGCCGGGCGGGCTGACACGGGTGGCGCTGACCCAAGGGTCACTTGTGGTCAATTCCAGCCAGGGCGGAGGCGTCAAGGATACATGGGTCATCGCGGAGGAATGAGATGCTGAGCCGCACTGCTGCCAATCTGTTCTGGATGGCCCGTTATCTGGAACGGTCCGAGACGACGGCCCGCCTGCTGGATCTGGGCTTTCGCAATGCGTTGTTGCCGAACACGGGTGGGGGTTTCCGCACGGAATGGAGCGCGATCCTGCAATCCAAGGGCGTGTTGCAGCCCTTTACCGAGAAATATGGCGAACTGAAGCAGCGCAATGTTGAATCGTTCCTGTTCTTCGATCAGGACAACCCCTCCTCGGTGGCAAGCTGCATCACCGCCGCGCGAGAGAATGCGCGGATCGTGCGCACGGCGCTGACCAGCCAGGTCTGGGATGCGATCAACACCTCGTTTCAGGAGCTCAAGGCGCTGTCACGGCGCGAACGCTCCTCGCTTGAAGTGCCGGATCTGACGGACTGGACATTGCGCACCGCCGCGCTGATCCGTGGCGCGATCGAGACGACGCAATTGCGCAATGATGGCTACCGCTTCATGAATCTGGGCTATGCGGTGGAACGCGCGGACAACACGGCGCGACTGCTGGACGTGAAATATTACGTGCTGTTGCCCTCGGTCGCCTATATCGGGTCGGGGCTGGATAATTACCAGTGGACGACGCTGTTGCGCGCGCTTTCGGCGCATCGGGCCTATAACTGGGCCTATGGCGGCGAGTTGAGCGCAGCGCAGATCGCGCATTTCCTGATCCTGAACCCGAAATTCCCGCGCTCGCTGCTGTCGTGCTGCATTGAAGTGAATGAGCATCTGGACCATCTGGCGCGGATCTACGACCGCTCCACCCCCGCGCAAGAGGCCGCGCGCACCCTGCTGGGCGAGTTGGCCGAGGCGCGGATCGATGATGTGTTCGACGAGGGGCTGCACGAGTTCCTGACGCGGATGATTTCCGAGAATGCAGGGCTGGGCCATTGCATTCAGGACCAGTACCTGACGGGAGAGGCGCGATGATCCTGACAGTCCGGCACACGACCCGTTATGAGTTTGCCACCCCTGTGGGCGGTATCATCCAGAGCCTGCAACTGATCCCTGCGAAATGCGAGGGTCAGAAGATCATCGACTGGACAGTCGAGGTGCCCGGTGCCGTGATGGGTGAGGTCATCCGCAACGGGGCGGGGGATTACTTGCAGACCGCATCCCTGCGCCAGCCGACCGACCATATCGAGGTCAATGTCAGCGGCACGGTCGAGACGCAGGATACCTCGGGCGTGTTGCGCGGGCATCGCGAGCGCGTGCCGCCGCAGGCCTATACGCGCCCCACCCCCCGGACAGAGCCCAATCGCGCCATCCATGAGTTGACCGAGGCTGCGCTGACAGGGCTGGAGGGGGCAAGCACGCTGGACCGCGCCCATGCGCTGGCCGCCGCCGTGGCGGACGCGCTGCCCTATCGCCCCGGCGCGACCCATGCCCATACCACGGCCGCCGAGGCCATGAATGAAGGCGCGGGCGTTTGTCAGGACCATACGCAGGTGTTGATTTCCTGTGCGCATCTGGCGGGACTGCCCGCGCGCTACGTGTCGGGTTATCTTAACGCGACCGAGGATGGCACCCCGCATGAGGCCAGCCACGCCTGGGCGGAAATATTCGTCGAGGGGCTGGGCTGGGTGGGGTTTGATGCGTCGAACAAATCCTGCCCGAACGAGCATTATATCAGGCTGGGATCGGGTCTGGACGCGCAGGATGCCGCGCCAATCCGGGGGCTGGTTCTGGGCGGCGCCGAAGAGCGGCTGGATGTCGTCGTGGTGATCGAGGCACAACAGCATTGACCCCCTTGCGCGGGGATGCGCGCAGCACTACGTGTGGCGCTTCCGTCTCAAGGGGTGTGCGATGACCTATTGCGTGGGGCTGCTGCTCAGGGCAGGTCTGGTGTTGCTGTCCGACACCCGCACAAATGCGGGGCTGGACAATATTTCGACCTATCGCAAGATGTTCGTGTTCGAGGAACCGGGCGAGCGCGTCATCGCGATGATGACGGCAGGCAACCTGTCAGTGACCCAGACCACGCTGGCGCGTCTGCAGGAAGCGATTGACGATCCTGACGCGACGGACCAAAGCTCGATCATGAAGGCCGAGAACATGCTGACAGTGGCCACGCTGGTGGGCGAGACGCTGTCGCAGGTGACATCCGAGACGCGGTCGCGCATGGACCGGATGGCCGAGGCGGCCAATGCCTCGATGATCGTGGCGGGGCAGCGCAAGGGCGGCAAGATGCGGCTGTTTCTGGTTTATCCCGAGGGCAATTTCATCGAGGCGACCGAGGACACCCCCTATCTGCAGATCGGCGAGCACAAATATGGCAAGCCGATTCTGGACCGGGTGATCAAGGTCGATACGCCGCTGGCCGATGCGCGCAAGGCCGCGCTACTGTCGATGGATTCCACCATCCGCTCGAACCTGAGCGTGGGTATGCCGCTGGATCTGGTGGTGATCGAGGCGGATGCCCTGCGCGTGAGTCAGCAGCGCCGGATCGAGGCCAATGACGAGGAATTCGCCGCGATGTCGGCGGCCTGGTCGCAGGCATTGCGGGATGCGTTTACGCAGATCGTGTGAGTTGGGGCTGACGGGGTAAGCGCCCGCTCAGGGCCCCGCCCACCCACCCATATGGCCCTTCACGGGCGCTGCCTGCGCGGTGCGCAGGCGGGGTTCAGGCATCGGGGCCGGGGAATTCCTGCGCCAGAAACCGCTCGAACGCGTCGAGATTCACGGGTTCGAATTGCCCGAAGGCCTGCATCCAGACCGACGCCTCGCGTAGCGAATCGGGTTCCAGCTTGCACCATTTCACGCGCCCGCGCTTTTCCTGACTGATCAGCCCCGCTGCCGCCAGAATGCCCAGATGTTTCGAGATCGCCGCCAGCGACATTGAGAACGGGGCTGCCACATCGGTCACGGCCATGTCGTCTTCGAGCAGCATGGCCAGGATCGCCCGCCGCGTCGGGTCGGCAAGGGCGGTGAACACCTGATCGAGTGTGGGGGGCGGCCCGGGGGTCATGACCCAGCATGTTGCGTGCGAGAGCGCAAAGGTCAACTCTTCGGTTGAATATGCTGTCCGGCGCGGATTTGTCTGCATGCGCGATGCTGCATTTGCATTATTTTCAGAAACCGTATTAATGTCAATGGTTTGCAAGCGGCCGCCCCATGCGTTTCACAACTTGACTCCATCCGCCTGCCTGCATAGCTTGCGCGCAACTTGCAGCCGGGGTGGCGGGCATGACCGAGCGGAACGAACTGGAGCGGCTGAAAGCCCTCGACGAACGGATCGCGAAGGTCAAATCCACGCTGGAGCCGCCGCGTGCTGCGCAGGATCATCACACGATGGCCCAGATCGGCTGGCGGATGGTGATCGAGATGGTTGCGGGTCTCGGGGTCGGGGCGGCGATGGGCTACGGGCTGGATATCCTGTTTGGCACCATGCCGATTTTCCTGGTTCTGCTGACCCTGCTGGGCTTCGGGGCCGGTGTGCAGACAATGCTGCGCTCGGCCCGCGAATTCCAGACCGGTGCAGAGGCGGATGCCGCGCAGCGCGCGGATGGCGAACAGAGGGACAGGCAACGTGGCGAATGAAAGCGGTGGCTTCAACATCAGGCCGATGGACCAGTTCGAGGTCAAGGCGCTGTTCGGTGGCGATGTAAGCTGGTACACACCCACGAATGTCACGCTGTGGATGGCGCTGACGATTGTCGCGGCCTCTGTCCTGATGGTCTATGGCGCACGGGGCCGGGCACTTGTCCCCACCCGCGCGCAATCAGCCGCGGAACTGGCCTATGGCTTCGTCTACAAGATGGTCGAGGATGTCGCCGGGCGTGACGCAGTGCGCTTCTTTCCGCATATCTTCACGCTGTTCATGTTCGTGCTGTTCGCGAATCTGCTGGGGCTGATCCCCTTCGCCTTTACCACGACCTCGCATATCGCCGTGACGGCGGTGCTGGCCTTTACCGTGTTCCTGACAGTGACGGCGCTGGGCTTTATCCTGCATGGGACCAAGTTTCTGGGCCTGTTCTGGGTCAGTTCGGCCCCGCTGGCATTGCGCCCGATCCTTGCGGTGATCGAGCTGATTTCCTATTTCGCGCGGCCCATCAGCCACTCCATTCGTCTTGCGGGTGCGATGATGGCGGGCCATGCCGTGGCCAAGGTGTTCGCGGGTTTTGCCGGCGCGCTGGGGGCGGCATTCTTCGTCCCCGTTCTGGCCGTGACCGCGCTGTATGCGCTGGAGCTGCTGGTGGCCGTGATCCAGGCCTATGTGTTCACCATTCTGACCTGCGTGTATCTGCGTGATGCACTGCACCCGTCGCACTAAGCGCGGTCGGTCGAATACCTCATCCTGCCAATTCCAAACCTCAAGGAGACATGACATGGAAGGCGATATCGCAGAAATGGGCAAGTTCATCGGCGTTGGNCTGACGGCCATCGGCATGGGCGGCGCTGCAATCGGTGTGGGCAATATTGCGGGCAACTTCCTGTCCGGCGCCCTGCGCAACCCGTCGGCAGCCGCCGGCCAGACCGCCATGCTGTTCATCGGCATCGCATTCGCCGAAGCGCTGGGGATCTTCTCGTTCCTCGTGGCACTTCTGCTGATGTTCGCTGTCTGAGTTTCCCGACAGTATCCCATCGTCCGGGGGGGCCGCGCGGCCCCCTTGGTGAAACCAGGGTTTAGGGGGACGACATGGCAGATGATGCCGCAAACGGGGTCGGCATGCCCCAACTGGACCTGAGCACGTTCTCGAACCAGATCTTCTGGCTGATCGTGACTCTGTTCGTTCTGTATTACGTCATGTCGCGCATCGCGCTGCCGCGTGTCGCGGCGGTTCTGGCGGATCGTCGGGGCACGATCACCAGCGACATCAGCGCGGCCGAGGAATACAAGCTCAAGGCGCAAGAGGCCGAGGACGCCTATCACAAGGCGCGCGCTGATGCCCGCGCCGAGGCCAATCGCATCGTCGAGGCCGCGAAAGCCGAGATGCAGGCGCAGCTTGATACCGAGATCGCCAAGGCCGATGCCGAGATTGCGGCCCGCACGGCAGAATCCGAGCGGCGCATCCGTGATATCCGGGATCGTTCGATCGAGATGGTGAGCGAAGTGTCCAAGGATACCGCCAAGGAAATCCTGACATCCTTTGGCGCCAAAGCCGATGCGCGCAGCGTCAATGCTGCGGTGGAAGCGCGGCTGAAAGGGGGCCTGTGATGCGTGTTCTGACCTTGCTGGCCACGCTGATGGCCACCCCGGCGCTGGCTACGGGCGATTACCCGTTCTTCTCGCTGTATAACACCGACATGGTGGTGCTGATCGCCTTCATCATCTTTGTCGGCATCCTTGTCTATTTCAAGGTGCCGCCCAAGATCATGGGGCTTCTGGACAATCGCGCCGACACGATCCGGTCCGAGCTGGATGAGGCCCGTCGCCTGCGCGAGGAGGCGCTGGAGCTGCATGCCTCTTTCGAGCGCAAGCGCACCGAGGTGAAGGAAGAAGCCGCGCGCATCGTCGAAAAGGCGAAATCGGACGCGCAATACGCTGCCGATCAGGCCAAGGCGGATATCGAGGCGTCCATCGCGCGCCGGATGAAGGCTGCCGAGGACAAGATCGCCTCGGCCGAGGCCAGTGCCATCCGCGATGTGCGCAATGCCGCCGTGTCGATTGCAGTTGCCGCAGCGGGCGATGTGATGGCCAAGCAAATGGATGCCGAACGCAGCAATGCGCTGATCGACAAGGCGCTGGCGACGGCCAAGGAACGGCTGCATTAACCGCAGTCCGGTCCATCAATCCTGAACCCCGGCCCGCATGGCCGGGGTTTTTTCGTTACATGTCCTGCGCGTGTTCAAAGCGCAGCCGGGCAATCGCTTCGTTCTTTTCGCTGCGCTTGCGGTCAGACATGATCTGTTCGACGAAATCCAGATGCGCGCGCGCGGCCAGTCTGGCGGCGTCGGGGTCGCGGTCCTGAATGGCGGTATTGATCGCCTTATGCTGATTGAGCAGGTCATCGCGGGTCGCGCGCTGGCGAAAGATCATCTGGCGGTTATAGAACACGCCCTGATGCAGCAGATTGAACATGGCGCGCATCATGTGCAGCATGATGATGTTATGCGATGCCTCGACAATCGAGAGGTGAAATTCCGCATCCAGCGTCGCTTCTTCGGTGGGGTCGCGCTTCAGATGCGCGGCCTCCATCTTGCGATAGATCGTGTCGATCACCCTCAGGTCCATGCTCGATCCGTAGCGCGCGGCCCTTTCCGCTGACATCCCCTCCAGATCGCGGCGAAAGCCGATATAGTCGAACAATGCCTCGTCATGCTGGGCAAACAGATTGACGAGGGAGTCCGAGAAGGCCGAATCCAGCAGATCGGCGACAAACAGGCCCGCGCCTGCGCGGGTGGTCAGCAGCCCGCGTTCCTGCAATTCCGAGATCGCCGCGCGCAATGAGGGGCGCGAGACGCCCAGCTTTTCGGCCAGCTCGCGTTCCGAGGGCAGGCGCTCGCCCGGGCGCAGGATCCCGCGCAGCAGCAGCAACTCGATCTGCCGCACGACGCTGTGCGACAGTTTCTCGGGTTGGATTCGCTGAAAGGGCATCTGGCCTCCGTCGCAATGCTGCGTGCGCTCGCGGGGCGATGCCCGAATTTTAAGCGCGAACTGGTCAAAAGATATGACCGGTTTGGGGAATGTGCAACGAAAAAGGCCAGCCCGGTGGGCTGGCCTGATGGTCGGAATGACCAAAGCTCAGGTCGGCTGGTGCGGGCGAATGGAGATTTCCACCCGGCGGTTTTGCTGCCGACCTTCGGCCGTGCTGTTGTCTGCGACGGGCTGGGTCAGACCGCGTCCAATGGTGCGGATACGGTTGGACGCCACGCCCTCGCTACGCAGCACAGTCGCGACCGAATCTGCACGGCGCTCGGACAGGCGCAGGTTGTAATCTGCGGCACCCGTATTGTCGGTGTGACCGACCACGATCACGTCACTGCGCGGGTAATTGACCAGGTTGGTGGCGATGCTGCGCAGGTCGCGCTGCAGATCGGGGCGCAGGGTGGCGCTATCCACTGCAAACAGCAGGTCCTGCGGCAGGGTCAGGATCAGTTCCTCGCCCGTGTTGCGGATATCGACATTGCTGCCCAACTGGCGGCGCAGATCTGCGGCCTGCCGGTCAAGCTGCTGCCCGATCAGCGCCCCGGCGGTCCCGCCGATAATGGCACCTGCGGCAGTTCGGCGCGCACTGCCGTCACCCGTTGCCGCACCAATCACACCACCGACAGCCGCGCCGGTCACCGACCCGGCCAGCGTGCGGTTCTGCGGGTTGTTGGGGTCAGGTTCGCAGGCTGCCAGAAACAGAATCGCAGCCCCCAAACCGATTACAGGCTTGCTCATGAACATTGTGTCAGTCCCTCCAGAGTTCTCAGCCTCTATAGTCTGCAAACCTGTGTGAAGTCATGTCAATTCCGCTTGACCGGCAAATCCTTGCCTGTCGAGTCTGCCGATGCCTCCAGCCGTGCGGATTCCCAGCCCAGCATGGCGCGCTTGCGCTCCAGGCCCCAGTGATAGCCGCCCAGACCGCCTGTTCCCCCGCGCAGGCAGCGGTGGCAGGGGATCACAAAACCCAGCGGATTGCGCCCCACCGCCGCGCCCACGGCGCGCGCGGCGCGCGGTGTGCAGACCGCGCGCCCGATCTCGCCATAACTGGTCACATGTCCTGGGGGCACGCGCAACAGCGCCTCCCAGACCTTGATCTGAAANGGCGTGCCGATCAGGTGCAGCGNCGCCTCGCCCGATTGGGCGAAGGCGGCGGCGACATGCGGTGCGGCGGCNGCATCATCCGCGATCAGGCGCGCCCTGGGCCAGCGCGCGGCCATGTCGGCAAGCGTTGCATCCGCGTCCCCCGACTCGTCAAAGGCCAGCCCGCACAGCCCCTGATCCGTGGCCATCCCCAACACCGGGCCGAAGGGCGACGCGAACCAGCCATACCGGATGCTCAACCCCTCGCCGCACCGGGCATAGCTGCCCGGTGTCATCGCCTCCCACCGCAGGAACAGGTCATGCAACCGCGCCTGCCCGGACAGACCCACGGAATGCGCAGCCTCCATCGTGGTGAAGCGTTCTTCCAGCAGGCGCTTGGCATGGCCCAGCGTCAGATACTGCTGGTAGCGCTTGGGCGAGACGCCCACCCACTGGCTGAACAGGCGCTGGAAATGCGCAGGGCTCATTCCCATGGCGGCGGCCAGATCGGCAAGCGAACGCTGCGCACCGCCCGGCGCGTCGATCAGCGCGATGGCGCGTTCCATGACGCGGTAATGATAGGTGGCCCCGTCTGCGGCCTGTACGGGCATCTCTGTCATGGTGGCATCCCTTCTGGTCTTCCCCTGTCTAGCCCGGCCCGGCCCCCGCACGCGACCCGAAAGCTGCGCAAAGGGCGTTGCCAATGCTTCACAGGTTCACTAAGCCTGTTGGCAGAGTGCACAAAAAACAGGCGCGCCTTGCATGAAACTGGGTCTGATCCTGCTGGTGCTGGGCTATATGCTCAGCCAGTTCTACCGCGCGTTTCTGGCCGTTCTGGCCGGGATGCTGCAATCCGATATCGGGGTCACGACCGACGATCTGGCCTTTGCCTCGGGGCTGTGGTTTCTGGTCTTTGCGGCCATGCAACTGCCCGTGGGCGTGGCGCTGGACCGCTATGGCCCGCGCCGGACAGCGGCGCTGATGCTGGGTCTGGGCGGCACGGGCGGTGCGGTGCTGATGGGGTTTGCGGGATCGGCCCTGCATGTGCATCTGGCCATGGCGCTGCTTGGGATCGGCTGCGCGCCGGTGCTGATGGCGTCCTATTTCATCTTTGCGCGGCTCTATCCGCCTGCGGTCTTTGCGACATTGGCGGGCGCGGTGCTGGGCTTCGGCTCGCTCGGGAATATTCTGGGCGCGCTGCCGCTGGCCTGGGCGGCCGAGGCGATGGGCTGGCGCGCCGCCGTGCTGGCCGTGGGCGGGCTGACGGCGCTGATCAGCGCGCTGATCTGGTGGCGTGTGCCGGACGTCCCGCGCGCCGAACAGGCCGGGGCCGGGCAGGGCAGGTTGCGCGACCTGCTGCGCATTCCGGCCCTGTGGCTGATGATCCCGCTTCTGGCGGTCAATTACGCGCCTGCCGCCGGGATACGCGGGCTGTGGGCGGGGCCGTTCTACAGCGACCTGCATGACGCGAGTGCGACGCTGATCGGGCAGGTGACGCTGCTGATGGCGGTTGCGATGATCCTCGGGAATTTCGCCTATGGCCCGCTGGACCGGGTATTCGGCACGCGCAAATGGGTGGTGCTGACCGGCAATCTGGCGGGCGCGGCCTGTCTGGCGGTGCTCTGGGCCGTGCCGATGGCGGGTGTCTGGCAGGCGGCGCTGCTGTTTGCGGGTGTCGGGTTTTTCGGGGCCTCCTTTCCGATGATGATGGCGCATGGCCGCAGCTTCATCCCGGCGCATCTGACCGGGCGGGGGATCACGTTCCTGAATCTGTGCTCTATCGGCGGGGTCGGGGTGATGCAGACGCTCAGCGGGCGCGTGCATGCCAGCGCCCCCGATCTGCCGCCCGAGGCCGCCTATCAGACGCTGTTCGCGTTTTTCGGCCTCGCGCTGCTGCTGGGCTGCCTGTTCTACGCCTTTGCCCGTGACCGCACCGACTAGCACCCTTTCCCTTGGCCCCCATATGCGTTAACTCACACGCGACAGACGCAAAGGAGGCCACAATGGGCTACAAGGTCGTTGTCGTTGGCGCCACGGGCAATGTGGGCCACGAGATGCTGAACATCATGGCCGAGCGGGAATTCCCGGTCGATGAGATCGCCGTGCTTGCCTCGCGCCGCAGCAAGGGCACCGAGGTGAGCTTTGGCGACCGCACGCTGAAATGCCAGGATCTGGAGCAGTTCGATTTCACCGGCTGGGATATCGCGCTGTTCGCCATCGGGGGCGACGCGACCAAGACCTATGCGCCGCGCGCGGCCAAGGCAGGCTGTGTGGTGATCGACAATTCCTCATTGTATCGTATGGACCCGGATGTGCCGCTGGTGGTGCCCGAAGTGAATGCCGAAGCGGTGGATGGCTACACCAAGAAGAACATCATCGCGAACCCGAATTGTTCGACCGCGCAGATGGTCGTGGCGCTGAAGCCGTTGCATGACCGCGCACGCATCAAGCGGGTGGTGGTCAGCACGTATCAGTCGGTCTCTGGGTCCGGCAAGGACGCGATGGATGAGCTGTGGAACCAGACCAAGGGCATGTATGTGCCCGGACAAGAGGTCGCGCCCAGCGTCTATCCCAAGCAGATCGCCTTCAACGTGATCCCGCATATCGATGTCTTCCTCGACGATGGCTCGACCAAGGAAGAATGGAAGATGATCGCCGAGACCAAGAAGATCATGGACCCCTCGATCAAGCTGACCGCGACCTGCGTGCGCGTGCCGGTCTTTGTTGGCCATTCCGAGGCGATCAATATCGAGTTCGAGGATTTTCTGGACGAGGAAGAGGCCCGCGACATCCTGCGCGAGGCGCCGGGCATTCTGGTCGTCGATAAACGCGAGGATGGCGGCTACATCACGCCCGTGGACTGCGTGGGCGAGTTCGCGACCTATATCAGCCGCATCCGGCAGGATTCGACCATCGAGAACGGGCTGAACATCTGGTGCGTCAGTGACAACCTGCGCAAGGGCGCGGCGCTGAACGCCGTGCAGATCGCCGAGGTTCTGGGCGCGCGCTGCCTGAAGAAAGGCTGAACGCCCGCGCTGCGCGCCCGGCATCGGGCGCGCAGCTTTGCTGCCGGGGGTGCGGCGGGTTGGCGTCCACTGGCGAGGGGGCGAGGGCTGCGCGTCGTGGATGATGTGTGACGGTGGCTTTGAGCCCTGAGCGACTATTACGCGCACCGCAGCACGGAAGGCCATTTAGCGGGCGCAGCATAGTGAAGCTAACGCTTTCGTTGGGACCAACGCATGTAGAACATAAGGAACGGGTCAGTTAGGTATAGGAAGTCGTCGGACCACTCCAAGACCGGTTCTCCCTTGATCTCATCTTTTGCGATGCCGGACATGTGACCTAAAGCAGATGAGATTTCATGTTTTTGAGGCATGTCACTTTCAACAAGAATCATGCGCAGTGCCTCTCGAATTTCAGTGTAGTTGAGCTTTTCTCTAGGCCGGCTCTGTTGCATAAATCCCGTGAGGGATTCATCTCGTGAATCCAGTGTGGTAGCTGGAGGGCATGAGCAGACCCATCCCCCCCGCCTACAAGAC
>SL_7KL_010_BRINEDRAFT_10000735_pt1 | contig 15651 bp, 14 predicted proteins | sample SodLak_010_BRINE_FD_10663 | JGI IMG/M metagenome (IMG submission 10663)
CGATAAACGCCGCACCGCGCCGCGACAGGGCAAAGCGATCGCCCCGGCGGCGCAGCAATTTCATGGCCGCGCCCGCCTGCAGCAGCACCTGCATCCGCTCTGGCGGCACTTGTGTCAGGGCCGCTAGCGAGGCCACATCCGATGGCCCATCGGCCAGCAGATGCAGCACGCGCAATTCCACCAGCGCGCTCAGGCATTGGCTTTGCACGAATCCCTGCATCAGATCGAAAAGGGCCGCCCCTTCGCGTCGCGCGATCCCCCGCAGACCGGGAACGCGGGCACAAAAGGCCTGGAACCGGGGCGAAGCCGCCAGCCGGTTTATCCAGCCCGCCGGGCGCAGGGTGTGCGGCGGAGCGCCTGCGTCCAACACGCGCCTAGACCCGGACAGGTGCGACCGGGGTCATCCGTTCGGCATAGATGCGGACCAACTGCGCCAGTTGCGCCTCGCCCGGGCAAGACGGGATCGAGGCGATGGCCCCGCTGAGGATATCCTGCAGCCGCTTGATCGCGCCCTGCACGCCCAGTTCATCCACCGCCGAGGGGCGGGCATGGGTGGCATCCTGCCCCGCGGGCTTGCCCAGCGCGCCCTCATCATAAAGCGCATCGCGCAGGTCATCGGCGACCTGAAACGCCTCGCCAATGCGGGCGCCGAGTTCTTCCCACGGCTCGGGCTCGTGCCCGGCGGCCAGCGCGCCCATCTGGGTCGCGGCCACGAACAGCGCGGCGGTCTTGGAGCGGTGATAGGCGCGCAGATCGACGCGCGCCTCGCTCTCCCATCCCTGCCCCGCGCAGATGCCATTCGGCATGCCCGTGTGATGCGCCAGCAACGCGACCAGCCGCAGCGCGCGCAGCGCGTCATCGGGGGCGACCCGCGCCAGCGTGTCAAAGGCCGCGATGATCAGGCTGTCACCTGTCAGCACGGCCAGCGGTTCGGAATAGGCCAGGTGGATCGTCGGCTTTCCGCGCCGGAAATCGGCATCGTCAAAGGCAGGCAGATCGTCATGCACAAGGCTGGCGCAATGGATCAGCTCCAGCGCCGTGGCGGCGGAATCGGCCAGACGCGGGCGGTCATCACCGCAGGCCAGCGCGACCGACAGGCAGATCGTGGGGCGAATCCGCGCACCCCCGGGGGTGACGGCATAATTCAGCGCAGCGGCCAGACGCGCGGGGGCCTCACCCTCGGGGCCTTGTGCGCGGGCAATGGCCGCACTCATGGCGCGGTCGATTCGCTTGCTCAGATCCATGGCGACCTCTTGCTTTCCGGCTGCTGTCAGCCCTTATAGACATCAAATGTGTAAATAAGACTGGACAGTTTTGCGCAAAGAGTCAAGAATTCCTGACATGAGTGCGGAAAAAGACAGCGTGGCGGTGATCGGGGCCGGGATGGGCGGTTTGGCCGCTGCCATCCGGCTGGCCGCCGCCGGGCGCGATGTCACGGTGTATGAGGCGCATGGCTGGCCGGGCGGGAAATTGCGCGTGGTCGATTCACAGGCCGGCCCGGTCGATGCCGGGCCCACCGTTCTGACCCTGCGCCGCGTGCTGGACGATCTGTTCGCGGCAGCGGGTGAGGAGATGGCGGGTAGCCTGACGCTCGATCCCCTGCCTGTGCTGGCGCGGCATTACTGGGCCGATGGCACCACGCTGGACCTGTTGCCCGACGCCGAGGCCAATGCCGCGCGGATCGGGGCGGCATTCGGCGCGCGCGCGCAGGCCGAATTCACTCGGTTCGAGCGTGAGACCCGCGCGCTGTTCGATGCCTTTCGCGCGCCCGTCATGGAGCGCGCGCGCCCCGACGCGCTGGGGGCCGCAAGGGCCGCGCTTGCGCGCCCGCATCTGCTGCCCTGGCTGCGGCCCGGTCGCAGCCTGCAGGCCATGCTGGCCGCGCGGTTTTCCGACCCGCATCTGCGTCAGCTTTTCGGGCGCTACGCGACCTATGTCGGGGGCAACCCGCTTTCGGCCCCGGCGGTGCTGGGCCTGATCTGGCAGGCCGAGGCTGCGGGCGTCTGGACGGTGCGCGGCGGCATGGCGGCGCTGGCGCAGGCGCTGGTGGATCTGTTGCAGCGCTGTGGCGGGCGGTTGCGGCTGAACACGCCAGTCGCCGCGATCCTGACACAGGGCGGGCAGGTCACGGGGCTGCGCCTGTCGGACGGGACGGACCTGGATTGCGGGCAGATCGTGTTCAATGGCGATCCGGCCGCGCTGACTGCGCTGCTGGACACCCCCCGCCGCGCCCTGCCCCGCCGCCAGACCCATCCCCGCAGCCTGTCGGCGCATGTCTGGACCATCGCAGGCCGGATCGCCCCGCACGGCCTGGGCCGCGACGCGCTGGCCTATCACACCGTGTTCTTCGCCGATGATCCGGCTCGCGAATTCGGCCCGCTGGCGCGCGATGCGGTCCCGCAGGACCCCACGATCTATGTCTGCGCGCAGGACCGCGCCCATGGCGCGCCCGATGGGCCAGAGCGTTTTCAATTCATCCTCAATGCCCCGCCCCTGCGGCCTGGCGCGACGACGGAGCCCCCATGCAACACCGACCCCTTTCAGCGGCTGGCGCGTTTCGGCCTGCATCTGGACCCGCAGCCGAGCGCGACGCCGCTGACCACGCCTGCGCGCTTCGCGCAGATGTTCCCGCACTCACACGGGGCGCTTTACGGGCTCAGCCCGAATGGGGCGCTGGCGACCTTTCTGCGGCCCGGCACACGAACCCGGCTGACGGGGCTGTATCTGGCGGGGGGCGGGGTGCATCCGGGGGCGGGTGTGCCAATGGCGCTGAGTTCGGGGCGGCACGCGGCGGAGGCGGCCCAACGCGACCGGATTTCCGCACGCAGGTTCCGCCCGATGGCTATGCCTGGTGGTATATCGACGGGATCAGCGATGACGGGGAACGCGCCGTCTCGGTGATCGGGTTCATCGGGTCGGTGTTTTCGCCCTGGTATCGCTGGTCGGGCAGGCGCGACCCGCAGAACCATTGCTGCATCAATGTCGCGACCTATGGGCGGCAGGGGCGGTTCACCATGACCGACCGGGGCCGCGCGGCGCTGCGCCAGTCCCGCGACGTGTTCGAGGTCGGCCCCTCCTCCATCCGCTGGGAGGGCGATCGTCTGGTGATCGAGGTCGATGAGATCGCCTCGCCCCCGCTGGTCAGCCGGGTGCGCGGAACGATCACGCTGCACCCCGAGGCGCTGTTCGGCCAGACCCACGCGCTGACCCCGGATGCGCGGCATCGCTGGCAGCCCTTCGCCCCCATCGCGCGGATCGAGGTCGATCTCTCGCCTGGGCATCGCTGGCAAGGACACGGCTATTTCGACGCCAATTTCGGCGAGGCCGCGCTGGAGGATGATTTCAACTACTGGACCTGGGGGCGGTTTCCGCATCGCGGGGGCGCGCGGTGTTTCTATGACGCGACCTTGCGCGACGGGCGCGAACAGGCCACCGCACTGCAGTTCCACCGCGATGGCCGGGTCGAACAGGTCGCCCCACCGCCCAAGGCGCGCTTTGCCCGCAGCCGCTGGGCCGTGCGGCGCGAAACGCGGGCCGATGCGGGGGTCACGCCGCGGCAGGAACTGGCGATGCTGGACGCGCCCTTCTACACCCGCGCTGCCGTGCGCACGCAGATCGACGGGCAGGAGAGTGTGGGCGTGCACGAGGCGCTCGACCTGCGCCGCTTCGCCCAGCCGCTGCTCAAGCCGATGCTGGCCCTGCGCGTGCCCCGCCGCGCGGGCTGGCGGTTTGCCACACCGCCTGCGGAATAATCCGCCCGGGCCTGCCCGGGCAGCGCCCGCGAGGCGTGCAAGGGCGGGTGGGTGGGCACCCCGAGCGGGCGCTTTTCTTCCTCTGCACCTGGGCAAGACTTCAGTGATCTACGCCAGTCCGGTCCGGTATCCGCACGCCCTGCGCCTGCACAAACGGCAGGATCAGCTGGGCCACCTGCGCGGGCGCTTCTTCATGCACCAGATGGCCAAAACCCGGCAGTTCGGCATAGGTGCCTTGCGGCAGCATGGCCGCGCTGGATTGTGACACGCCGGGCGGCACGGCCCGGTCGCGCGCGGAAGCGATCAGCAGCACTGGCAGGCTGATCTGCGGCAGCCGTGCCAGCAAGGGCTCCAACTGCCATTGCGCCATCATGCCCAGCGTCCCCTCGACATGCGCGCGGCGGCTGACCAACCGCTGATAGGCCGTGATCCCCTCGGCGCTGATGGTCGAGCCCATGCTGCCCACCAGCCGCTCGACCTGACCGCGCCCGGCCGATAGCCGCGTGACCGCCCCCGCCACGAAGGGGCTTGCCGCCAGCGCGCGGGCGAGTTTCGGAAACAGCCACCCCGCCACGCCCTGAAACGGCCCCAGCGCGGCGTTTATTCCCACAACAGCCTGCGCATCCGGCAGGATCTCGGCCAGTCGCAGCGCCACGGCCCCGCCCGCCGAATGCCCGATGATCGCGGCAGGCCGCCAGCCCTGATCGGTGCAAAGCGCGGCGATATCCTCGGCCATTTCATCCAGCCCAAGCCGCCGCATCCCGCCCGCCCGCGTGTAGCCCTGACCCGGCAGGTCCGGCACGATCAGCCTGTAGCCGGGCAGATTCGGGATAAGCGGGTGAAAGCTGTGCGCAGAGGCCCCGGCCCCGTGCAACAGCAACAGATCCGGCCCGTGGCCCGTGATCTGCACATGCCATTCGTGTGGGCGGCACCGGATGATCTGCGAGTTCTCTCGCATCGGCCAGTCGGGCGGCAGGGCCTGCATCGCCTCAGCCGCCCAGCGCCGCGCCGAGCGTCCGCGACAAGGTGCGCGCATCCGCACGCGGCAACGCGATCATTGTCGCGCCCATCTGATCCGAGAGCATGCGCAGCGCAGGCTTCGGGCGCAGGCTGGTATCCACGACCAGCGCGGGAATCGCGCGCTGCGCGATGGCGCGGGCGAGTTGCGCGGCCTCTTCCCCGGCCTGCGCGCGGTCGGCCTGCCCGTCCAGCGCGATATTGCCGCGCCCGTCGGTCAGGAGCGCGAGCGTGGGCGCCATGCCATGCCCGCGCGCCTGTTCGGCCGCCGCCAGCGCGACCTGAAGCGCGCTTGCCAGCGGGGTCGCGCCGCCACCGGGCAGCCCCGCCAGCCGCCGCTTGGCCTGCACCAGCGAGCGTGTGGGCGGCAGGCTCAGTTCGGCCTGCGTGCCGCGAAAGGTGACGAGGGCAACATGGTCGCGCTTGGAATAGGCCTCGGCCAGCATCAGCTCGACCGCGCCCTTGGCCTCTGCCAGCCGCGCCAGCGCGCTGGAGCCCGAGGCATCGACCACGAAGATCAGCACACGGTCGGTCTGGTCCTGATAGCGGCGGATTCGGATATCGGCGGGCATCAGCAGCAGTCGCCCCTCGGCGCGGCCCGGCATCATCTGACGGCGCATCCGCTGCCAGGGCGCGGCCTGCCGCAGCGTCGCGATCACATCCACCCGCGCGCCTGCGCCCGGCTTGCCCGCGCGCGAGGGCATGGGCCGACCCCGGCGCAGGGATTTGCGCTTTGCGCCCGCACCCGACTGGCCCTGCGCGGCGCGCGCCATCCGCGCGGCCTGCAACTGCGCCAGCAAGCCCGGCGGCAGGGCGGCGCGGGCGGCATCCACCAGCATCTCATCGGGGATATCGGGCGGGGTCTGGTCGCTGTCCGGGTCACTGTCGTTCTGATCGGGCGGCGGCTCGGGCGGGGCTTCTTCCGGGGGTGGTGCCTCTTCGGGCAGTCGGGTTGCGCGATGGGCCAGTGTCAGGGCGACGGCGATCTGCAGATCGGGCTCTTCGACCGCATCCACGCCGCGCCAGGCCGCATGGGCGCGCGCGCAGGCGAGTGCGAGAAGCGGTGCGCGCAGGCTGGCAATGCCAAGTTCCGCGGCCACGCGCGTCAGCCGCGCCAACGCGGCGCCATTTGCGACCTGGCCCAGCCGCGCCTGCGCCGTGGCGATGGCGGCGTGCGGCAGAGTGATGTCGGATGTCTCGGACCAGGTGAACCCGTCCAGCGCAAGAAACAGGCCCAGCCGGTCCGATAGCGCCTGCGGCAGGCCCTCGCCCTCTTCCGCGGCTTCATCCAGCGCGATCAGGCTGAGCCCGTCGCGGGTATCAAGCGCCTGCCCCAGCCGCACGGCCAGCCCCGGCGGGCAGCGTTCGGACATGGACAGGCACAGCGGCCCGGCATGATCCAGAAGCCCGGCATGGCGCTGCATTGCACCCGTGGCGAGCGTCGCGCTGAGATCCATGCCGCCGCTGAGCGCCTCGTCACTGATGCCGGGATGCAGCTTGCGCAGGGCGAGCGGCGCCAGCGCGGCCATCACCCGGTCGCGGACGGGGCCAGTGCGCGCGCGCAACCACAGCCCGCGCAGGCCACGCGGGTCGATGGCCAGAAGCGTCAGCGCAAGGCCGGCCTGTGCCCAGGGGTCAGCCCCGGGCGGGGGCGGGCGGCCCGGCGAGGTGGCGGATTCGTCAAAAGGGGTCATCGTGCTGGCGGGTCTGGCAAGGGGCATGTCCCGAGGCGCTGCGCGCAACCGATGGCCGGGTTTTGAGTATTTTTGGCAAGATGAAATCAGGGGACTGACACATGGGGGCGTGGTGTGAGCGCGACGACAGAGAAGGCGCCCCGATTTGCTGCCGATATGCAGGGCGGCGCGGTGTCATGGCAGCACCTCGGCCAGTTGGCGGGCGACGCGGGCGGAGGAGCCTGCCTCATCCAGCGGGTCGCGGCGCAGGCGGTGGCGCAGCGCCATTGGGGCAGTGGCGCGGATATGGTCGCGGGTGAGTTCGCTCGCGCCCTCATATGCGGCCAGCGCGCGGGCGGTGCGCAAAAGTGTGAGTTCGCCGCGCAACCCGTCCGAGCCGAGCGCGAGGCAGACCGAGGCGCAATCATGCAGCGCCACATTGGAGGTGCGGACCTGCGCCAGCGCGGCACGCGCCGTCAGGATACGGTCGCGCAGGGCGGCATCCTGCGGCCCCCATTCGGCCATGAACGCCGCGTGATCGGTTTCATACGCGTCGCGGCGGCGAATGACCTCGACCCGCGTGTCGATATCGTCGGGGCTGGTCACCTCGACCGACAGGCCGAAACGGTCCAGCAGTTGCGGGCGCAATTCGCCCTCTTCGGGGTTGCCCGAGCCGACCAGCACGAAGCGCGCGGGGTGGCGGATCGATAGCCCCTCACGCTCGACCACATTCTCGCCCGACTGGGCGACATCAAGCAGCAGATCGACGATGTGATCCTCAAGCAGATTGACCTCGTCGATATAAAGATAGCCGCGATTGGCGCGCGCCAGCAGACCTGCCTCGAACGCCTTTTCACCCCGTGTCAGCGCGCGTTCGATATCGAGGGCGCCTGTCACGCGGTCCTCGGTCACGCCGAGGGGCAGATCGACGACAGGCGTAGGGCGGGTGACAAGGCTTTTGTCGGTAACATCGGCCCAGTCCGGGCATTCCTCCGGCTGGGCAGAGTTGCAGGGACAACCCGCCACAGCCTCGATCGGGGGCAGCAGGGCCGCGAGGGCACGCACAGCGGTCGATTTGCCCGTGCCGCGGTCGCCGAAGACCAGCACGCCGCCGATCTTTGGATCGATGGCGGTCAGCACCATCGCGGTCTTCATCTCGTCCTGCCCGACGATGGCAGCGAAAGGGAAAGGCGTCATGCGGCCTCCTGTGTCGTGATGCGGGACAGGGGGTCGCGCCCCTGCCATGTGCCGGTGGCCCCTGCGATGCGGAAGCGGGCGTAAAGCTCTTCGTTGAACCAGCCTTCCTCGCGCACGGCGCGGATCGCCTCGGCATGGGGGCCACGGCGGGCGAAGGCGGCCATGCTGTCCTCATCGGGCCAGATGGAAAAGGTCACCTGATGCAGCATCGGTACTTCGCCAATCCCGATCTTGAAGATCACATTGGGGTCCGATCCGACCTTGGCCGAAATATCCGGCACGCGCCCCCAGAAACGCAGCACGCGGCTGGGTTTGACCGTGGCGCGGGTCAGGGCGGCGATGGGGCCGTTACTGGTACCTGACGGCGCAAAAGGGCGCGCACCCGACCAATGGCCGCGCGCGGCAAAGGGTTCGAGATACAGGGTCATGCTTTCATCCGCGCGGCTGCGCCAGCGGGTGAAGGGCGCGCCCCCCATGCCCGCGCGCGCCGCATCCGCGTTCACCCAGATACCCAGGATCGCCCAGACCGCCCAGTTGGGGCGCGGTGTGAACCCCTCATCCGTGCCCGAGCCGCAGAGTTTCCAGAAGCGCAGCCCCTCGACCTGTGGGAGCACGCGGCGCGCCAGACCCATCTGCCCCAGCACCCAGAGCCGCGCGGACAGGCGGTCAAAGCGAAACAGGCTGAGCGTGACGGATTGCATGACGATTCCCGGTCCCCCAAGTGTCAAGCCAGATTGTCACATGGCCGCGACAGTGTAAAGCCAAACAATGTAAATCTTGATTGACACTTCGGGGCGGTGTAGGCTGGTGCCAACAACAAACCGGGAACCGATCATGACTGATTCTGCACCGCAACGCGCCATTGTCATCGGCGCCGGGCTGGGGGGGCTGGCCTCGGCCATGCGGCTGGGGGCCAAGGGCTACCATGTCACTGTCCTTGACAATCTCGACCGCCCCGGCGGGCGCGGATCGAGCATCACGCAGGGCGGACATCGCTTCGATCTGGGGCCGACCATCGTGACTGTGCCGCAGGGGCTGCGCGATCTGTGGGCCGCCTGCGGGCGCGATTTCGACCGCGATGTGACCCTGAAACCGATGGACCCGTTCTATCAGATCCGCTGGCCGGACGGGTCACATTTTACCATGCGCGATGACCCGCAAGCGATGGAGGACGAGGTCGCGCGCCTCTCACCCGGCGATGTGAAAGGCTATCACAAGTTCCTTGCCGATGCCGAGGCGCGTTACTGGTTCGGGTATGAGGATCTGGGCCGACGCCCGATGAACAAGCTGTGGGATCTGATCAAGGTGCTGCCGAAATTCGCCTGGTATCGGGCGGATCGGTCGGTCTATGCTCATGCCGCGCGCCGGTTCAGTGATGAGCGGTTGCGCTTTGCCTTTTCCTTTCATCCGCTGTTCATCGGGGGCGATCCGTTTCGCGTGACCTCGATGTATGCACTGGTCAGTCATCTGGAGAAAGCCTTTGGCGTGCATTATGCGATGGGCGGCGTGCAGGCGATTGCCCAGGCCATGGCGGGCGTGGTCCGCGATCAGGGTGGCATGGTGCGTCTGGGGGTCGAGGTGGACGAGATTCTGGTGCGCAACGGGCGCGCAAGCGGAGTGCGGCTGCGCGATGGCAGCGAGGTCGCCTCGGATATCGTCGTGTCGAACGCGGATGCGGGCCATACCTATACGCGGCTGCTGCGCAACCGTCCCCGAAAGCGTTGGAGCGATGCGCGCCTGAAGCGCACGCGNTGGTCNATGGGNCTNTATGTCTGGTATTTCGGCACCAGGGGCACGCGCGATATGTGGCGCGATGTGGGGCATCATTCCATCGTCGTGGGGCCGCGCTATCGTGACCATATCAAGGATATCTTCATCCGTGGCCATCTGGCCGATGACATGAGCCTTTATGTGCATCGCCCCTCGGTCACCGATCCGTCGGTGGCGCCCGATGGCGATGACACGTTCTATGTCCTCTCGCCCGTGCCGCATATGGGCCATGACAATGGCGTGGACTGGCAGGCCGAGGCTGAACCCTACCGCGAGAAAATGCTTGCCATGCTGGAAGAGCGGCTGCTGCCCGGCCTGTCCGGGCGCATCAGTGAAAGCCTTGTGTTCACGCCCGAAACCTTCCGCGATCGCTATTTCTCGCCCCTTGGCGCAGGCTTCTCGATCGAGCCGCGCATCCTGCAAAGCGCCTGGTTCCGCCCACATAATGTGTCCGAGGAACTGCCGGGCCTGTATCTGGCCGGCGCGGGCACCCATCCGGGTGCGGGCGTTCCCGGTGTGATCGGCACGGCCGAGGTGTTGTCCCAGCTTGTGCCCGACGCGGCCCCGGTCGCGCAAATGCCGGTGGCTGCGGAATGAGTGCCGAACAGGATATGGCCGCCTGCCGCGCTGCGATCCGCACAGGCTCGCGGTCGTTTCATGCCGCATCGAAACTGCTGCCCGCACGGGTGCGCGACCCGGCGCTGGTGCTCTATGCCTTTTGCCGCGTGGCCGATGACGCCGTGGATGAGGGCGCGGACCCCGTGGCCGCCGTGCTGCACCTGCAGGACCGGCTGGACCGCGCCTATGCCGGGCAACCGCGCGAGGCCCCCATCGACCGCGCCTTCGCACGCCTGATCGAGGCGCATGGCCTGCCCCGCGCGCTGCCCGATGCGCTGCTGGAAGGGCTGGCATGGGATGCCGATGGCCGCCGGTTTGACACGCTGTCGGATGTGCGCGCCTATTCCGCGCGCGTGGCCGCTGTGGTGGGCGTGATGATGTGCGTGCTGATGGGTGTGCGTGACCGTGACCGGCTGGCGCGCGCCTGCGATCTGGGGCTGGCAATGCAGCTCACCAATATCGCCCGCGATGTCGGCGAGGATGCGCGGCGGGGCCGGATCTATCTGCCGCTCGACTGGTTCGCCGAGGCCGGGATCGACCCGCAGGACTTCCTCGCATCCCCCACCCCACGCGCCGAGATCCGCGCCATGACCGCACGCCTGCTGCGCGACGCGGATCGCCTCTATCAACGGGCCGAGCCGGGCATGGCCGCGCTGCCGCTTGCCTGCCGCCCCGGCATCTTTGCCGCGCGCCATATCTATGGCGGTATCGGCACAGTGATCCGCGGCAATGGCTGCGATTCGGTAACGCAGCGCGCGGTGACGGGGACGGATCGCAAACTGGGCTGGCTGGCGCTGGCCGGGCTGAAGGCAGGCGCAAGCGTGGTGCTGCCCCGCATGGCCACGCTTTATGCCCGCCCCTGCCCCGAGGTGGCCTATCTGGTCGAGGCGGCGGCCGTGGATGCGCCGCAGATGCCGCGTTCGGATGCGCTGATCGACATGCTCGCGCGGCTGCGCGAGGATGATCTGCGCCGCCGCAATGCCTATGGCGCGCTGGATCGGCGCAGCGCCTGAGCTAACTCCCATGGAAGCGGCACATACCCGCGCGCCCGCAAGGGCGCCCCAGTAAAGGCTTGCACCCGGAACGGGTGCGCCGCATGGTCAGCTGCAACGGATGGAGCGCGACAATGGACTGGATGCTGTTTCTCACCTTTCTCGCGGCCTGCGGGGCGGCAGGCGCGACCGGCTCCATGTTTGAGCCGGGAAACTGGTATCGCGATCTCGACAAGCCGTGGTGGACCCCGCCAGGGATTGTCTTCCCACTGGTCTGGGTCGCGCTCTACCTGGCCATGTCCTATGCCGCGATGCGCATTGCGCTGATCGAGGGGTCGGGTCAGGCGCTGGCCTTCTGGGCGGCGCAGATCGCGTTCAACACGCTCTGGTCGCCCGTGTTCTTCGGGCTCAAGCGGATGCGCCCGGCCATGGTGATCCTGTGTTTCCTGTGGGTGTTTGTGGCCGCGACCATGCTCAGCTTCTGGGCGCTTGATCCGATAGCGGGCGCACTGTTCGCGCCCTATCTGTTGTGGGTCACCATTGCGGGCGCGCTTAATTTCTCGGTCTGGCAGCGCAACCCGCAATTCGCCTGACGCTATTTCCCCGGCCTCCCGAAGGGCACGCCATGCTTTACGGGGCAGAGGGTTCCAGCGCAGCGGGGCCGAAGATCGTGCGTGCGTGATCGCGCAGATAGATCCGCAGCCAGGGCGTGAAGCGGTCGGGGCGCCGTTCGATCAGCGCCGCCAGCGCGGACAGGCTGATCCAGTCGGTATCGACCACCTCATCGGGATTGGGCGTGACGGCCAGATCGGGCATCGCCCGCGCAGTGTAAACCTGCACCAACTCATGTTCGATCAGCCCACCGCCCACATCGGCGCGATACTCGATCTCGGCAACATGGGTCAGGGACAGCCCGGTAACGCCCAGTTCCTCATCCAGACGCCGGGTCGCGCAATCCAGATCGGTCTCGCCCCAATGCGGGTGGGTGCAGCAGGTGTTCGTCCACAGCCCCGGCGTGTGATATTTCTCCAGCGCGCGGCGCTGCATCAGCACGCGGTCGCCTTCGGTCACAAAGACCGAAATCGCCTTGTGGCGCAGCCCCCGCCGGTGCACATCCATCTTGTCCATGGGGTGCAGGGTGCCATTCTCCCAGGCGGGGATAAGCCAGTTCATGTGTGGCCAGGCCGGACCAGCCCGCTCAGATGCATCAGGTTCTTGATGCCGATCTTGATATGCGCCAGCGGGCGTGCCGCCACCAGTTTCTTGTTCATATAGGCCTCGAATGTCAGCCGCTGCACATCGATATCGTGGCAGAGCGAGACGAAACGCTCGCGCCGTTCATCCGATTTGTAATAGGCGTCCTGCATCTGGCGCAACACCCGAAACACGGTCTTGTGTTCGCGCATGAACAGCTTGCGCGCCAGCGCCAGGTCCTTGGCCTTGCCCGAGGCGAGTGCCGCCATCGCCGCAGTCGCGGCCACGCGCCCGCCGACCATGGCGTAATATATCCCCTCACCCGAGGAGGGCGCGACCACGCCCGCCGCATCGCCCGCAAGCACCACATCGCGGCCATTGTCCCAGCGGTCCATCGGGTGCAGGGGAATGGGCGCGCCTTCGCGGCGGATCGTCTCGCAGCCCTCAAGTCCCGACATCTTGCGCAGGGCCGCCGTGGCCTCTTTCAGATTGGCCTCTGGCTTCTCGGTGCCCATGCCGACCGAACAGCTTTTGCCATGCGGGAACACCCAGCCATAGAAATCTGGCGAGATGCGGCCATCATAGATCACATCGCAGCGGTCGGGGTCATAGGCATCATTGGCGGGCGGGGCCTTGATGATCTCGTGATAGGCGATGACGTATGGGATCTTGTCACCGCCCGGCACCTCGGCGCGCCCGACATTCGAGCGCGCGCCATCCGCGCCGATCACCAGCTTGGTGGCGCTGCGGCGCTCTTCTCCGCTTGCCTTGTCGCGCCAGACAACATGTGTGCCGTCCTTGTCGCGCTCCACGCGCAGGAAGGTGCCGGTCAGCCGCTCGGCCCCATGCTCCGCTGCGCGGACGCGCAGGAATTCGTCGAAATGCTCGCGATCCACCATGCCGACAAAGCCGTTCTCGATGGGAATATCCACCGCGCGGCCTGTGGGCGAGATCATGCGCGCCGTGGTGATGTGCGCGACAAGCTGGTCGTCCGGGATCTCGAAATCCGCGATCAGGCGCGGGGGGATCGCACCCCCGCAGGGCTTGATGCGGCCCGCACGGTCCAGAAGCGCCACGCGCTTGCCCGCGCGCGCCAGATCATCCGCAGCCGTTGCACCCGAAGGGCCACCCCCCACGACAAAGACATCAAAGCTCATGGATCATTCCCCCGGAACAAGTTGCGGCGCACGCGGCACCATGATGCGCGCGGCCAGCAATGCCGACGCCACGAAAATTGCCGCCTGCACGGAGAAGACCGTGCCGAAGGCCTCGGCCACCGGCAGCAGGCTGCGCGCCAGATCGACCAGTGCCGCGCCCGTCAGCCCGCCAAAGCCTGCGGCAATGGCTTGTGACGCGCCCCACAGCCCCACGCGCGTGCCCTCGCGCCGGTCCGCGCCCTCGCCCGCGAGCTGCATCATCGATCCGATGGCCGCGACAGCGAACATGCCGTTGAAGAACCCCAGCCCGATGACCAGCGGCACCAGCGGCAGGGCCAGAACCGGGGCCGTGGCAATCGCCATCAGCACCAGTGCAGAGCCCATGCAGCCCGACACGACCCAGAAGCGCAGACTGCCCAGGCGCAGCCCGGTTGCGGCCACGCCCACCAGCACCATGCCCAGAAACACGCCCCCATTCTGCGCACCCGACATCGAGGTCGATTGCCCCGGCGTAAAGCCGAAGACGAGGCCCGCATAGGGTTCCAGGATCAGCTCCTGCATGAAATAGGCGGTCATGGACAGGAACACGAAAAACGTGAAATGCCGCGCGCGCGTATCGGCCCAGATCTCGCGTATCCCGTCGCGAAAGCGCACTGGTCGCGGCGTAGGGCGGGTGATAACCCGCCGCTCTATCCCCCAGACGGCGAGAATGCTCAGCACCACCGCGCCCGCACAGATGATGGCGACAATCGCCAGCAGCCTCGCGTGGCTATAGGGGTCCAGAAACGCGCCTGCGGTGATCGCCGTCAGCGCGATGCCCGCAATCATCATCAGCCATGTGATCGTCGCCGCTGCCGGGCGGCGGTGTTCCGCTGTCGCCGTGGCCAAAAGCGCCAGCAGCGATGTGCCCGACGCCCCGACGCCCAGCCCGATCACCACATAGGCAATGACCGACAGCCCGAGGCCAAGGGCAAGCTGCGTCTCCAGCACCGGGATCGCCAGTGCGGCCCCCAGGCCACCCAGCGCCAGCATGGCCATGCCCGCGATGATCCAGCGGGTGCGATTACCGCCCTGATCGGCCAGATGGCCCCAATTGGGCCGCGTGATCTGCACGCCGTAATGCAGCGCCACCAGAAACCCCGGCAACACCACGGGCAGCGCCAGTTCGACGACCATCAGCCGGTTCAGGGTCGAGGTCATCAGCACCACGATGGCACCCAGACAGGCCTGCACCAGCCCCAGACGGAAGATCTGCACCCAGCTCAGCGTCATGCCCCGATCCCCCGCAAGGCAAAGGCCGCGACCATCATGCCCAGCACGTAAGGACCAACGCCCGTGCCGTTGAACCACGGCGCCAGCCGCGCCGGGTCCTTGCGCCAGCGGCCAAACGCCCAGACCTGCACCCCGATCCCCAGCGCAATCAGCCCGGCATGAACCGGCGCGCCCCAGATCAACAGCAGGAACACGACGACCAGTTGCGCCATGATCATGCCGGTGCCTGCCACTGTCGCGGCATCGACCGGCCCGAGTGTGACCGGCAGCGATTTCAGGCCCATCTGGCGGTCGCCCTCGATCGCCTTGAAATCATTGATCGTCATGATGCCATGCGCGCCCAGCCCGTAGAGGACCGCCACCGCCACGATCTCGAAACGCGGCGCGCCTGCGGCGATGACAGCGGCGCCTGTGAACCAGGGCAGGCTTTCATAGCTCAGCCCCACCAGCCCCGGCCCCCACCAGCCCGAACGTTTCGCGCGAATCGGCTCGGCCGAATAGGCCCAGGCGGCCAGCACAGCCAGCACCGTCGCGCCAAAGCCCCACGGCCCCAACTGCCAGCCTACGACCAGCGCCAGCACCGTCATCACCAACGCGATATAAAGTCCCCAGCGCCCCGGAATGCGCCCCGAGGGGATCGGGCGGTCGGGTTCGTTGATCGCATCGACATGCCGGTCGCACCAATCATTGGCAGCCTGACTCATCCCGCAGACAATGGGACCGGCCAGCAACACGCCCAGCACCACCAGCGCCCACGTATCAGGCCATATGCCGACCGAGATGACGCCGCACAGATAGGCCCACATCGGCGGAAACCATGTGACTGGTTTGATCAGCTCCAGCATCGCGGCAGGCTGCGGCAGACGGGCGGGTATCTGGTCGGTAACACTCATACTGTAAACTTTGCCTTCCATTCGCGAGTCGAGCAAGTGTAAAGTTGGGTTTACAGTCAAAAAATGGGGTTTCGGGCGGGAACAGGACCGGCATTCGGGACGCGGGAGGGTGGGTG
>SL_7KL_010_BRINEDRAFT_10000736_pt1 | contig 15644 bp, 14 predicted proteins | sample SodLak_010_BRINE_FD_10663 | JGI IMG/M metagenome (IMG submission 10663)
GGTATACGTCGGGATGTTCTGTTCTTGGGACATGGAACACCGAATGGTACGCCGTGATCGCGTCAACACAGTCGTTTTTGAGCGGGAGTGTCGTCATCTCTCCTTGCAGAAGTTTCGCTGAGGGAACTGCATCGGCAGCTAATACAAGCCCCGATCGGGAGATGTCAAGGCCAACTGACTGGACGTGTGTGAGGTTTGACAGTGTTCGCCGTCCATCTCCACACCCAATATCAAGGACAACTGCATCCGGTGGAAGGTCTCCAAAACACGCTGTGATGAGTGCAGCATCGTTTCCATCCGGATTCCGGCTGTTGGCGTACGTGTCCGACAGTATGTCCCACGACTCTCGGATCCGATTTCGTTCCATACCTGCTGTACGGCTGCTATAGGCATGGGTGTTTGGACAGCGCCGTTAATCTGCAGAGATTGGGGTTACAGAGAACATCGATGGGGATTCTTCATGCTGCTCTGTTGGTTTGACAGTGACTTCTACACCGTTGCCTATGACACCAATATTCAACTCGTCAACCGTACACACATATTCGGAGGCATGATCTCCATCCGAGCAGAATCGGAGCTGTTCGGACAACAGTGGTGTCTCGCTTAGCCGATCGACTTTTCGGTATGCCGTCGAGAGTGGAACATCACAGACATCGGCTAGCTCGCTAGTCGTTCGTGGTTCGGATGCGGCTCCAAGGAGCAGCCGGCAGTCGGGGTCTGAAAGTAGCTCCAACACCGTTTGTAATGTATCGTTTGGTTCGCGAGATCCATTGTCAACAAGTTCATCAGTCGCCGATCGTGACTCCATACCCGTCTGCATCATATCTAAGAGATAGAGGCCAATCGATGGATAGTATCGCCCAAAATATAGTGGTGGTTTATATACTCCCTTGCGAGTAAATGTCACAGATTACTACGGGAGACACACAATATCAAACTCGCAAAGGAGACTCGTCGGCCAGGCACCGATCGTTAGCAAGACGATGTCTAAGAGAAACCAAAGGGCAGCCATGATCGCGATGAACTGCTCTCTTGTACTGGTGACCATTGTTGGTTGCTGTTCAGATGCGATCGATATATATTGTGGTGTATCTGCTTCGCGTTTGATGGAGCGATCGCTCACAGTGTAGTTTTTTTAAGAAGTTTTGCGAGGGAAGAGCGCTCCGAGAGCGTCTTCCGCATGGACGCACTGTGGTGCGTCTACATGCGAGGGGAGGGATTTGAACCCACGGACCTCTACAGGAGCGGATCTTGAGTCCGCCGCCGTTTCCGGGCTTGGCTACCCTCGCACGCACTCTCTTGTCTGCGGCCGATCGCATAAAACGTTCCGGATCGGCTCCATTTCACGCAGTGGGCTCCGATGGAGTTACCCTGCCCCGTACACATCTTTCTGTATGGACGAGCACACCCGTGACCCAAGCGTTGCCCCGCCACTTGGCTCTCCGACTGGCTGGTGTGCCGATCGACGCCAATGGGAACACGCGACACTGCGCCGCGCGACTGAACACGGTATTCGGCTCTTCAACGATGGTGCATTCCACGAATCACACGACTGTTTCGAGGATGAGTGGTATAATTACGGCTCCGGAACACCGGAAAGCGCATTCCTTCATGGCATGGTTCAGGTCGCTGCCGGCGTCTACAAACACGTCGACTTTAAAAATGATGACGGGATGCGATCGTTGTTTACCACCGCACTGCAGTATTTATACGGCCTGCCTGCAGATTTTTACGGTGTTGATCTCACAGACATCCGATCGACACTGTCGACCGCACTCGATGACCCAACAGTACTTGATGAGTGGAAACTGACACTCGACGGACATACGCCGACAGCGTACCCGTCTGATTATGCGTATGCTGAACAGCTCGATCACTAATATATAGGGTACGTGGGAAGCAAAATCGAAGCTTACACTTTTATAATCGCAATCAAACACAGACCGGATTGCTCAAATGGACCGGCTACTTGTATCTGTATATGCAGGTAATCGAACTCGGGGACGGGAAACCCGAGGTTGCGGTTGTCGGCGGTATTCACGGTGACGAACCGTGCGGGCCGATCGCAATCAATCGCCTTCTCGCAGAGGAACCATCCGTAGAGCGACCAGTCAAATTTATTATTGCCAACGAAGAGGCACTTGAAGCGGGTGTACGGTATCTTGATACCGATCTGAATCGGGCATTTCCGGGAGATCCTGATGCGGACCTTCATGAAAATCGACTCGCGTACGATCTCGCAAGGGAGATTCAAGACTGTACAACACTTGCGTTGCACTCAACACAGTCGTATGCAGATCCGATCGGCGTGATCAAATCCTTCGATGAGGTTGCTCGAGCGATCTACCCACGCCTTCCAGTTAATGTCGTGATCGAAACTGACGAACACACGGATGGGCGGCTCATCGAATACCCACACACGATTGAAGTTGAGTGTGGTCTACAGGGAACTGCTGATGCTGCGGATAATGGCTACGAGCTTGTCCGTGCGTTCCTTGTTGCCACTGGCGTGCTTCGACAGGACGAAGACGAGACGCGATTAGACGCTCCAGAGCGGGATGAGGTCTCAGTATTCCGTCTTGAGGGACCGATTCCAAAACCGGAGGCAGAACGATACGATGTCCTTGCGGAGAATTTCACGAAGGTCGACGCTGGTGAAGCGTTCGCACGGGCAGATGACGATGAGATTGTCGCCGAAAAATCATTCTATCCGGTGTTGCTCTCACCAAACGGGTATGAATCAATCTTCGGCTACGTGTCGAAAAAAGTCGGGACTGTCGAGTAACGACGCTTCGTTATGCATCGTCGCTTGATAGCTCCACAAGCGTAAGCGATCGATCAAGATAGCAGTGCTCATGGGGTGGATCCCCCTTTATTTCTGCAATTCGGTACTCCGTATCAAATTGTGCACCGTCGGGGACACAGTATTCGTGACTTGGACACTCCACGTGTGGACATGGCCCTTCCAGAGTTGCTTTGCTTCCAGCATACGCGCCGCGTGATGGGACGTTAGCCAGCACTGCTGCGGGCTCAACCTCAACCGCGCGGACACCCGTGTCGTGAACTGCACAGTCGAGCGTCTGTGCGTTTTTTCGTATCTCTGTAACCCGGTAGCGCTTTCCTTCCGTAAGATTAAGACACTGACTCCGGTACGGACACCCTTCACAACCGGTGGCTTCACCGTTGTAAACGAACTCTTGTCCGATTTCTGCAAGCCGTGTTCCAATGAGTGTGACAGTGGACATACCCAGCCTTACGCAGGTGGGTCCGTTAAGTTGTTCGTCCGTCGCGGCTACACAGTCTCTCGTCCGGTTAGTTCATCTAACATGTCGAGATACTCCTCGCGAGGCACCTGATAGGCTGAGCGATACGCAATCTCTCCCTCCGCAAATTTGGTTGCCTGCACGACTGCCTCGTCGATCGCGGCGTCGCGCGAGTCAAACGTCGATTGACTCACCTCCACGTCCGGCTCGACAAAGAGAATGACTCTCCATGTGTCCGTTTCAACTGACCCCGCACCCGGACGACGGCGTGGAGAGCCGTTCGTCACATAGATTGTTGGCAAGCACGCGGCGTCAAAATCGGCGGAATTGAATACGTCTGGTCGATATGCGAGAATAATTCGCCCCTCTGGTTCCGCATTCCAGACACCCCATGCGTCGGGAAGTGCATCAGTATCCATACATGGTTGTTTGCTGGCCGGATACAAAGCCACCGCGTTCACTCCCGCCCAAACCGATCAAAACGCTAGACTGTTTCAGATGTTCAGCGATACTGAACCCAATATATCCGTTAATTTCACACCAAGTATTTAAATGGTGCTGAAAATACTGTTATGTCATCAGATAACACTGCCACTACGTCTGCGTGTCTTGTCACTATATTACGTTAAATCAGGGAAAAGTATTTATGTATAAAATTCACATAGTGTAAATAGCCTCGGTTCATAAACCGAGTATACCACCCGCTCCCCGCGCGTTCCCCTGCTGGTTCTTGAAGTCTCTGTCGTCGATGACGATCGGCGATCGCGCTAAGAGTGGTATGCATACACATGCCACGACTTACATCAACTGAGGAGGCCGCGATTGATACCAAGCATACCGATTGGTTACTCCGGGCAGTGACACACCAGTACAGCCTCCAAGTAACAAAGCGAGTGAGACCACAACAAGTGATACAATGAGTAACGACATCCAAACCCTTGAGGACATCAGCCAGGCGTACAGAGCATCCGTGCCATCCGACCTTCGAGAGGCGCATTCATTTGAATGGTACCTCTCAGAGCTTTCGGAGAACCCCCACATTGCACGGAATGCGCATCAGCGTGTTGCAGATATGTTCGATCACTACGGAACAACTTACGACGAAGATGCCGGCGTCGTCGAGTACCTGATGGCTTCAGAGGACCCACTTCATGACAGTGAGAACGTTTTCTATGGAAGAGAAGTGCATGAATCAATCCACGAGTTTGTTAATAAAGTCAAATCCGGTGCGCGTGGATTAGGACCTGAAAAGCGAATTAAGCTCCTTCTAGGTCCAGTTGGATCGGGAAAATCTCACTTTGATTGGCTTGTACGCCGTTATTTCGAGGACTACACGCTTAGTGATGCCGGGCGAATGTACACGTTTAGATGGATCAACCTAGGCGACATCATTGTTGATCAAGACCCTAGTGATGACTCGGTCCAGTCGCCAATGAATCAAGATCCGATTGTTCTCCTCCCACAAGCGCAGCGTGATCAGGTTATCGATCGGCTTAACGAGACGTTAGAGGCCCCTTACACGATTCGAAACGAACAGCACCTTGATCCGGCCAGCGAGTTTTATATGGACCGGCTGCTTGCGCACTACGATGATGATCTTCAGGCAGTTCTTGAGAACCATATTGAAGTGATCCGACTTGTCGCAAGCGAGAACCGGCGCCAATGTATCGAGACATTCGAGCCAAAAGATAAGAAAAATCAGGATGAGACCGAGCTAACGGGTGATGTTAACTATTCAAAACTCGCAATTTATGGCGAGTCTGATCCTCGAGCATTCGATTACTCCGGTGCGTTCTGTAACGCAAACCGTGGGATATTCTCCGGTGAGGAGTTACTAAAACTACAACGAGAGTTCCTCTACGATTTCCTCCACGCCTCTCAAGAAGGGACGATCAAACCGAAAAACAATCCACGAATCGACATTGATCAGGTCATTGTCGGCCGGACAAATATGCCCGAATACCGAGAAAAGAAGGGCGACGAAAAGATGGAGGCGTTCAACGATCGGACAAAACGGATCGACTACCCATACGTTCTTGAATACGAACAGGAAGCCAAAATCTACGGGAAAATGCTCCGGAACGCAGATGTCCCGGATATGAATATCGAGCCACATACGCTTGAGATGGCTGGACTGTTCGGCGTGCTCACACGACTTGTTGAGCCGTCTGACGATTCGATAACGGTGGTACAAAAAGCCAAAGCGTACAACGGCGAGATCGACGACTCGGACGATATTGATATCAAAAAGCTCCGCGAAGATGGTGAATCCCGAGCCGATATTGCGGAGGGGATGGACGGTGTCTCCGCACGGTTCATTGGTGATGAGATCGCGGAGGCAATTATGGATTCGACGCACCGTGGTCGATCCTACCTCTCACCGCTGACCGTATTTAGGCACTTTGAGGCGAATCTCGAAAATCATGGCTCAATCCCTGAAGAGAACTTTGAGCGCTATGAGCGCTACCTTGAACTGGTTCGCGAAGAGTACAGAGAGCGTGCGATCGAAGATGTGAGACATGCACTCGCATACGACCTTGACGAAATCCAGCGACAGGGTGAAAAGTACATGGATCACGTGATGGCTTATATTGATGATGCGACCGTTGAGGATCGACTCACTGGCCGCGAGCAAGAGCCGGATGAGACATTCCTCCGATCGGTCGAAGAAAAACTCGAAATCCCAAGCGACAGAAAGGACGATTTCAGACAGGAGGTCTCAAATTGGGTTTCACGTCGCGCACGTGAGGGAACCTCGTTTAATCCACAGGATAACGACAGACTCCGCCGCGCACTTGAACGCAAACTGTGGGAAGATAAAAAACACAATATTAATTTCTCCGCACTGGTCTCCGCTGGTGAGTTGGGCGATGATGAACGAAGCGCCTGGATTAACGCCCTTGAAGAGCAGGGCTACTCGACCGACGGCGCAAAAGAGGTGTTAGAGTTTGCCGGTGCGGAGGTGGCAAAAAGCGAGTTGAGCACCAATGAGTGAGGAGTTTATCAGACAGGCAGATGCAGCGCTTCGTGCGGCGTACGAAGAGCCAATGAGCCTCGTTGAGTACGTCGAGGCCGCGATTTCGGATCCACAGATCGCAGCCCATGCAAGCAGGTATCTGCTGAGTGCGATCGAATCCATGGGAACCCGAACGGTCATCGAGGAAGGGACAGAGAGAGAGCGCTACCGCTTTTTTGATGATCCACACAATCATGGCGAGCATGCTGTTCTTGGTAACACCGCTGTTCTGAACGCATTTGTTGATGATCTCCGAACGATCGCCACGGATCGTGGTAAAGGTGAGAAGCTATTGTGGTTTGATGGCCCAACTGCGACCGGCAAATCCGAACTGAAACGCTGTCTCATCAACGGCCTTCGAGAATACTCAAAGACCCGTGCAGGTCGGCGATACACGCTTGAGTGGAACATCTCTGGTGCCGATAGCGGCAGCGGTCTTAGCTACGGTAATCGAGTCACTGATGATGAGGAGTGGTATCGAAGCCCTGTGCAGACACATCCACTGAGTGTGTTCCCAAAAGAGATCCGCCAAGCGGTTGTGCGTGCAATCAACGATGCAAATCCGGAGAACGTCGCGACAATTGTTGAGACAGACTTGGATCCATTCAGCCGTGAAGCATACTCCTATTTAGAAAACCGCTATCGAAAAGATGGGCGGCGCGATCTATTCAGTGCAATAACGGATCGGAGCCACCTTCGGGTGACAAACTACGTTGTGGATGTTGGCTGTGGAGTTGGGGTTTTACACGCAGAAGATGATGGCTCACCAAAAGAACGGCTCGTTGGATCCTGGATGCCGGGAATGCTTCGAGAGCTCAACTCTCGCGGTCGAAAGAATCCACAGGCGTTCAGTTACGATGGTGTCCTCTCGCAAGGAAACAGCCTCCTGACGATCGTTGAAGATGCAAGCCAGCATGCGGATCTCCTCCGAAAACTGTTGAACGTGCCGGACGATCGTCGCGTCAAATTGGATAAGGGAATCGGGATGGATCTTGATACCCAGTTGCTCATCATCTCAAATCCAGATCTCGACGTTGAGTTAGATCAGTTTTCAGACCGGAATGGCCACGATCCACTGAAAGCACTTAAACGACGGCTCGATCGTCACGAATTCCGTTATCTCACAAATCGTGCGCTTGAAGCAGAACTTATCCATCGAGAACTCACCGGTGAAACAGGTGTGTGGGGAACGCTCCCGGAAACCGAACGGGAACTGAAGGTTCGATCAGCAGTGACACTTCCGGTCCGCGACCACAGCGGGACCGTTCGGGATAGAGAACTTGCGCCCCATGCAGTGAGTGCTGCTGCACTCTATAGCGTTGTTACACGATTGGATGGTGAAGCACTCTCACCGGATCTTTCACTTGTCGATAAGGCACTTGCGTTTGAACAAGGGTTCCTTCAGCGTGGGGATACGCGGATTGATATAGAAGACCTCTCGCTCGATGCAACGATTGACGGCAAAAACGGAATTCCCGTCACATACACAAGAGACGTGATTGCAGACCTCCTTCATGTTGTGTTTGATCGATCGCATCCAGATCTCACCGTTGAAAACGTAATCATGCCTACGGATGTGCTCAACGAGATGGCTGCTGGTCTCTCTTCGGCGCCTGTGTTCTCTCGATCAGAGTCTGCAGAGTATGAAAATCGCGTGACAATGGTCAAAGATCAGATTCTTACCGAACAAGAGGCGGATGTGTTGGCTGCACTATTAGCCGAAAAGCGTGTTTCAGAAGAGACTGTCGCAGAGTACGTTGAACACGTCTTTGCGTGGGATAGCGGCGGAGAGATTGAAACGATCCACGGGACGATTGATCCGGACCCACTCGTAATGAAACTGTTCGAAGTTGAACATCTTGGTCGCTTCCGAGAACACGATTATGCAGGCTCTGATCCGACAGAGTCGGTGATTGAGTTCCGGCGTCATAACGTAATTACGGCGCTTAATCGATACGCGTGGGAACATCGCGACGAGGAGTTCTCGATCGGCTCAGTAGATCTCACTGCAATCCCGGTCATCCGCTCAGTTCTTGAGACGCACGAGTGGGAAGACATCAAGCGCCTGTTCGAGGATTTCGATCCACGACAGTGGAGTGATCCACCAGAGGGGACCGAAACAGAGCGACTAAAAACTGCAACGATCGATCGGCTCTGCAGCGACGAGTATGGCTACTCACCTGCCTCTGCGGAGCTGACGACACGTCGAGTAATGCGAGAGGTGCAACACAAATGGGACTAAGAGACGATCTCGAACGATTCCGAGAAGTCGGCGAGAGCCGGAGACAAGACCTTTCACAGTTTATTAGCTATGGCGACCTCGGTCAGTCGACACAAGGAAGCGTCCAAATTCCGATCAAAATCGTCGACCTGCCTGAGTTTGTCTATGATAAGCGATCGATGGGCGGTGTTGGTCAGGGGCAGGGCGGCACGCCACAGCCAGGACAACCTGTTGGTCCACCACAACCCGGAGACGGTGATGAAGACGGCGAACCAGGTGAAGAGGGCGCAGACCACGAGTACTACGAGATGGATCCAGAGGAGTTCGCAAAAGAGCTTGATGAAGAGCTTGGCCTCGAACTGGAACCAAAAGGAAAACAGGTTGTCGAAGAGATTGAAGGGGATTTCACCGATATTACCCGCACTGGTCCACGTGGAACGCTTGATTTCGAAGAGCTGTTCAAACGTGGTCTTAAGCGTAAACTCGCGATGGACTTCGACGAATCCTATGTTCGTGAAGGGTTGAAAGTCCGTGATGCAACGCCACGAGACGTCTACGAGTGGGCACGAAATCAGAACATTCCCGTGTCACTTGCATGGATTGCCGACCAAGCGTCACAGCTTGCTGCAGACGAACTGAACCAGTGGGAGTCGTTTGAAGCAGTTGAAGAAAACGTCGCAAACGAACCGACAATCAATCGACTCCGGCGTGAGGGGCTTCGAGAGATTCCATTCAGAAAACAGGATGAACGGTTCCGCTATCCAGAGATTATTGAAAAGAAAGAGCGCAATGTCGTTGTTGTCAATATTCGGGATGTATCCGGCTCAATGAGAGAGCGGAAACGCGAACTCGTTGAGCGGACGCTGACACCGCTTGATTGGTACCTCACTGGCAAGTACGATACCGCATCGTTCCACTATATTGCTCACGACGCAGATGCCTGGGAAGTCGATCGACCGGAGTTCTTCGGCATTCGATCGGGTGGTGGGACAAAAATCTCATCGGCATACAAACTTGCCGCAGAGATCCTCGAACAGTATCCGTTCAGCGAGTGGAACCGCTATGTGTTTGCTGCAGGTGACTCTGAAAACTCCTCGAACGATACAAAAGATGCGGTCATCCCACTTATGGAGTCGATTGATGCGAATCTACACGCCTATATTGAGACCCAACCCGGTGGTGCAGCAATCAATGCAACACACGCAGAGGAGGTTGAACGACAGCTTGGAGACAGAGATAATGTTGCTGTTACACGAGTTGGAGAGCCGGATGATGTGATTGATGCGATCTATGACATTCTGAGCACGGAGGGGACGACCGACGACTAGTCGGGTGATACGTATGAGAGACGAACGACAACTTGCACAAAAAACCGCAACTGAACTTGAAACGCCCGTCAAACGAGCCAGAGAGCTTGCAGAGAAGCTTGGGTTACGTCCATATCCGGTCAACTACTGGATTGTCGATCACGACGAAATGAATGAACTCATTGCCTACAGCGGCTTCCAAAGGCGGTATCCACACTGGCGATGGGGAATGGCATATGATCGCCAACGCAAACAAGACCAGTTTGGAATGGGGAAAGCGTTTGAGATTGTCAATAATGACAACCCATCGCATGCTTTTTTGCAGGAGTCAAACACCCACGCCGATCAGAAAGCCGTTATCACGCATGTCGAGGCGCATGCGGATTTCTTTGCAAACAATGCTTGGTTTGGGCTGTATAGCGATCGTGGAGATCCGGGACAGCCAAATGCCGCGGCAATGCTTGAACAGCATGCAGCGGCGATCGACCGGTATATGAACGATCCCGAGATCGATCGCGCAGATGTTGAGCGACTCATTGACGCAGTGCTCTGTCTTGAGGACACAATCGACCAACATCGACCGCTCCTTGCTGAGGCCGACCCGGAAGATCGCGATCTGAGCGATATCCGAGACCAACTCGATGAGCTCGGACTCTCAGATGACGTCCGACAGAATGTGTTTGACGATGCATGGATCGAGGCACACGAGGACGCAGCTGCGGAACTAACGCTTGATGACCCAGAGCGCGATGTGCTTGCATACCTTCGCGACCATGGACTTGCATACGATAATTCCCAACAGAAAGCGGTTGAACGTGAGTCATGGGCGACAGATGTGATCGATCGACTTCGCGAGGAGGCGTACTACTTCGCAGCCCAAAAAATGACTAAGATAATGAACGAAGGATGGGCTGCGTACTGGGAATCGCTTATGATGGGCGATGAGCGGTTTGCTGGAACTGATGAGTTCATTACCTACGCAGATCACCAAGCACGAGTGCTTGGGTCGCCCGGACTGAATCCATACAAACTTGGGAAAGAGCTCTGGGAACATATTGAGAACACAACGAACCGAAAAGAGGTTGTTGATAAACTCCTCCGAGTTGAGGGGATCACCTGGCGGAACTTCCATGACGCAATCGACTTTTCGGTTGTTGAAGAGCGACTCCAGCCTGACCCGCTTGTTGCAGGACTCACCGCAAGCGACATCGACGAACTGCTTCAACGTATCGAATCCAATGACGATCGGTTTGATGCAGAGCGAGTTGAAGCCGCAGCGGCGGGCGAACTTGACCTCGATCGATATCCGTGGGCTGTACTAACATACACTGGGCTTTCGGAGCGACATTTCTCACTCACACGGCGACATAACCGCCAATTTGTCAGTCAGATCAGTCGTGAAGCGTTGGAGCGTGAAGCACGATATATGTTCGATGACGAACGATATGAGACGATCGAAGCAGCGCTTGCGGATATAAACTACACTTCAGGGTGGGATCGAATGCGTGAAATCCGTGCAAGCCACAATGATGTGACATTTATTGATTCATTTCTCACGCCGGAGTTCGTCTCCTCACATAACTACTTCACCTACGAATACTCACAAGCAACAGGCGATTACCGAGTCGCAAGCATTGACCCTGCCGACGTCAAACGAAAGCTCCTGTTACAGTTTACGAACTTTGGGAAGCCAACGATCGCAGTTTATGATGGGAACTTCGATAATCGAGGGGAACTCCTCTTGGGTCATCGATACAATGGTGTTGCATTAAATGAAAAACAGGCACATGCAGTTCTTGAACGCGTCTTTGAGCTGTGGGGTCGCCCAGTCAATCTGATGACAATCCGGGTTGAGTATGACGAACATGAGCTAGAGGTTGCACGCCGTCGTGGTCGTGAACCAAACGGGACAGAGGTTGGTGTTCGATTCCGATATGATGGATCGGAAGTCACAGAACATGATTTGGAGTACCACCTCCAAGAAGCGATTGAAGCGACTGATGTGGACTACGATACGAAACCGGATGAGTGGCTTGCCTAAGCAAACCGAGAATCTGTTTTTGACGGATACATTCATACGTCTGTGAATGTGATCTTCTGATATGTCTGGCGAGGTGAGCACAGATTCGGGACTTGATCCGACTGAAATACACGATGTGCTCAGAAATAGCCGTCGCCGACTTGTGCTTAAACAGCTAATCGCAGTTGGCGAACCGATCGAACTTGGTGAGCTTGCAGAGCATATCGCTGCGATCGAATATGGCGAATCACCACCACCACACAAACTCCGACAAAGCGTCTACGTCTCACTTCATCAAACGCATATTCCGAAGCTTACAGACTTAGACATTATAGCATACAATGATACGGATAAGATGGTGATGCTTTCTGGGCATGCACCAGATATTGCGATCTACTTGGAAATTGTGCCACAGGATGGATTGAGCCGAACAGAGCTGTTTGCTGGGCTGTCGCTGCTTGGCGTGTTAGCAACGGTTGGGTCTTCGATCGGTGTTCCGATTCTTGAAATGGTTGAGCCGGGGTGGTGGAGTCTACTCGCGTTATTCTGTATTGGGATTCTCGCAGGCCACTATTCATTCACCCAAGAGCCAACACTGTTCGAGCGGGTTCGATAATCACGACCTACCGATTGAAGCCGATTGCATGCAAATAAATCGCATGGGAGATACCACACTCTGGTGGGTTCGACATGATCTTCGGCTCCATGATAACGAGGCACTCGTTGCTGGAGCTGCTTCAGAGAAGCTCATTCCAGTCTATTGTTTTGATCCACGATTAGATGGTGAAGAATCATACGGCGGTTCAGACTCGTTTCAATTCAAAAAAACAGGCCAACATCGACTTCGATTCAGGCATGAGTCGGTAACAACGCTGCGAGAGCAACTCAGAGAACACGGGTCAGACCTCATTGTACGACACGGAACACCGGAAGCTGTTCTCCCTGAAATTGCCGCGATGACCAACGCGTCTCGGGGTGTTCTACAAACACTTCCAGCGCCGGAGGAGATGGCTGTTGAGGCTGCAGTCAAAACACGGCTACGAGATGCAGGGTGTGCGATCGAACGTGTCTGGAGCCATACCCTCTATCATATAAATGATCTACCAACACCGTATGAGTCTATGCGTGACACGTACACTCCGTTCAGAAAATCAGTCGAGGCCGACGCAACAGTTCGTGACCCACTTACGATCCCAAACCTTCCACCAGTGCCAACGGAGATAGACCCTGGTGAAATCACGCCGGTCGATAGACTTGATCCCTCGATTGAGAAGGATACGCCAGGTAATCGTGGTGTCTACAAATTTTCCGGTGGGGAGACCGCTGGCCTCGATCGAGTCGCTGAATACCTTTGGGAAACAGACCACGTAAGTACATATAAAAAAACACGAAACGGGATGCTTGGAGCAGCGTACTCCACAAAGTTCTCGCCGTGGCTCAATGATGGCTCGCTTTCCCCGCGGACGATCGAACATGAGCTTCGGGCATATGAAAAGGAGCGAACAAAAAACGAGTCGACCTATTGGGTACTGTTCGAACTGATCTGGCGAGACTTCTTCCAGTTTCAAGTTGCAAAACATGGCGGAGCGTTCTTTTCACAGGGAGGAATCCAACAGCGGACGGATATTGAATGGCGAAACGATGATGCACAATTCGATCGCTGGTGCCGTGGTGAAACGGGAATTCCATTCGTGGATGCAAACATGCAGGAGCTCAACCAAACCGGATTTATGTCAAATAGAGGCCGACAGAATGTTGCCTCGTTCCTAGTCAACAACCTCCGAATTGATTGGCGGCGCGGTGCAGCGTATTTTGAAACACAGTTAATCGACTATGATCCATGTTCAAACTATGGAAATTGGGCATACATCGCAGGTGTCGGTAATGATTCACGCGATCGGTATTTCAACATCATCAAACAGGCACGAAACTACGACGAAAACGCGGCGTACGTCCATCACTGGCTACCTGAACTTGCAGCCCTGCCTCCGAAATACGCACACGAACCATGGGAAATGAGTCCTGAAGAGCAATCGACATTCGATGTTAAATTGGGAACGACATATCCGGAACCGATGATCAATCTGGACGCGTCATACGAGAAGCTTCAATAGATTGCTACCGTTGCCGATCGACCAACGCAAGCGCGAGGGATAGACCAGTTACCAGCACAAAGGCAATCAGCGCAAGCCGCGGTATTGTGAGTACTCCACCAGCGGTCTGATACTGAATTGAGGTGCAGCCCCCACCAATCGAGCAGGATGCCGCAGGCTGGAACTGTAAATATACATGGTACGTGGAGACAAGAATTCCCAGCCCGGACAGTGGCAACGCCGTTTTCCAGACCCCAATCCGGTTTTCGATCGCTGCAACGCCAAAGACAATCACCAGTGGGTACATCAAAATCCGTTGTATCCAACAGAGGTCACACGGAACCAGCCCAAGCACTTCGCTAAAATAGAGGCTCCCAGTGGTGGCAACAAGGGCAATCGTTGTGGCAAGCGTGAGGACCGATCGGTGGCGATCCATACGAATCATAACGGGGTATCGTACGTGAACCTACCGTTCGGTAAGTGATTGAAAATTGAAGAATGCTCGATCGGGGATTTGAACCCCGGTCATCGGCTGTCTTCCTGCAAAGCACGATTTGCCTCTGCAGTCGAAAGGCCAATATGATTGGCCGGACTACACCAATCGAGCGCATTTTCTTCTATCTGCCGCACTAATATAACCCCTTCGAATTCCCTCGGATATCGTGGTGCCGTCTGTCGATTGTCACGAGATGACAACATACGACATGGATGCAAATTAAAACTGTATGCAGGCGGTTACTTGCCTTTGAAATCCGGCTCTCCATCGCCCATGAACGCGGTGATCCCTTCCATGAGATCATCGGTGTTCATGAGATGGCCAAACGCCTGTGACTCAAGCTCCAATCCTGCAGCTGTACTGTCTCGACCTGCAAGCATTGCGCGTTTGGTATACTTTTGTGCGATTGGTGGGCCGCCAGCAAGCTTTTTGGCAAGTTCCATCGCTTTCTCACCGAGTTCGTCGTTTCCAACGACTTCATTGACAAATCCATATGACTCCATCACGTCTGCATCGTAGCGATCGGCCGTGAAGATGATCTCTTTGGCACGACCCTCACCGACAATATGGGTAAGCCGCTGTGTTCCACCCCAGCCCGGAAGCAACCCAAGGTTATGTTCCGGCTGGCCGAACTGCGATCGCTCGGTTGCGATCCGCATATCAGCACACATTGAGAGCTCCATACCCCCACCGAGACAGTAGCCATCAATTCCGGCAACAACTGGTGTATCTGCGGATTCAAGCTTGCCGAAGGTCTGTTGACCCTGTCGGGAGAGCTCAACCGCAAAGATTGGGTCAGCACCACCACCGGCCATGCTCATCACATCTGCACCTGCGGAGAACGCTTTGTCGCCCGCACCAGTCAAAAGAATTGCACGGACATCGTCGTCTGTATCCAGTTTGTCGATCGCATCGCTCAGTTCATCGAGCAGCTCGGTACTGATTGTATTCATCCGGTGTGGACGGTTGAGAACGATATGTCCAACTGAATCCTCCATCTCGATGGTGAGAGTGTCGTAGCCAAACTCCGCTTCATCTGTCTCATCGCTTCCATGGAAGCCAGCAGCACCTTCGGCCAGCTCACGAAGCAGGGACACAGCCTCATAGCGTGGCTCATCAGTTGTTTCATACAAGGAGTCAAGCGTTTCGACAAGCGTCTCAAGACCGGTTGCATCTGCGAGTTTGGCTGGTCCATCCGGGAAGCCAGCACCAAGCATTACTGCTTTGT
>SL_7KL_010_BRINEDRAFT_10000739_pt1 | contig 15629 bp, 8 predicted proteins | sample SodLak_010_BRINE_FD_10663 | JGI IMG/M metagenome (IMG submission 10663)
TAATCTAGGTAATCTAGGTAATCAATATAATCCAGATAATCCAGATAATCCAGGTAATCAATATAATCAAAATAATTTAGATAATCAAAAATTACTTGATGATACAAATGATCAAGATATGCCTAGAAAAGCAGCTAATGTTGAAAAAATTGTTAATATGGATCAACAAAACAATTTTGAGACTGAGAAAAAACGTCTAGAAAAAATGAAAAAAGAACTAAAAAGAAAACTAAGAAATGTTGATTCTGTTAAAAAAACAAAATATGAAATTCTCGTAAACATATTAGATTATTCTCATAAATCCATCACAGATTATCGATACTTTCATTTTGATTTTATTGGTAAATATATTCGTCCATATGTAAAGTACATTGATTCATGGATAGATAATCCTGATTTTCAACCAATTTTGGAAAAATATAAAAATGATTTAACCACATATGAAAATAAAAAAAATCTATCGGTTCAAAAAGCAGAAAATTTCCAAACAAGTTTTACACAAATTTTAGAACAAGGACTTCAAAAACTTCAATTTGAAAAAGGTGAATTAGATGTTCAACAAATATATATCACAGAATTAGAACAATTTAACGTAGAATTTAGCTTTATAACAGAAAAAATAAAGTTGTACTATATTCGTGGTGTTTTACTGAAACAAATAGCTTTTGATCGGGAAACAATAATGCTTTATTTTTTAAAAATCATAAATTTTGCGTGTTTACTATTTTCTGTATACATAACTGAAAACATATTTAAACTTAGATGTTCTGAAGGATTTGATGCAGATCCTCCAAATTTATACTACTTTGTATTGATGACTTATGGAATATATACATCTTTTATTCTTATGGTATTGACACTCTTAATTTTGTCGTCATTCTTGTTTCATAAACCTCCTCATAGTAAAATCGTGAATACAAATTTTATTATCTATTATCTCAAAGACTTTCTTTCTTCCCTTTCTTTACACTTAGCATTTTCTATGATTTATGCTTACTCTGTACAAAAGAAACGTTATTTTAGATACAAATTGGAAAGTTTTCGTGGAATAAAAAGCATGACTGATTTTATAATATTAATTGCCATTATCATATTTGTTTTCCCGTATTTTACTCTATTTTGGTCTCATTCATGATGATTAATATATCTTCAATATATTGTACTACATATACAATACAAAATTAATATGGAGTTGTTTTTCTTCTTTTTTTATATTTTTTTTCTATAAGAATATATTTTTCTAAATAAAATGAATATATCAAACTCTACAGAAACAGAACTAACAAAAGATGATATTAAAAATTTAATTAAAAACATAAATAAAAATGTACTCCAAAATATTATTAATAAAGATGATATTAATGAGTCAATTGATATAATTCATGAAGATATACTCCAAAAAACTAATATTGATGAAAATGATTATAATTTCGATTTTGTTAAAGACAAAATTAATAATTATGGATTTGTTTTATTTAAACCAATAAATGGTCAAAATAATGATAAATCAAATAATACAAATCAGTTATATTCTATATTAAACAACATTATAAATAGTAAAAATAGTAATAGAATGAAATTAAAAGAAGGTATTTCTTTAATAATCAACGAGATAATTCAATTTAATAAACATATAAACCAAATTAAAAGTGGCGATCAAGTAGATCAAGTAAAAATAAATAAAGGGATTCAAACATATTTGATAGAAGTAATGAATGAATATGGCTTACAACAAGATGAAAATCCATATTTATTAAATTTGAGTGAATCTAAAAATGAAACTTTTAAAAATTTAATAAGTTCAGAATTACAAGAAAAATTAAGCTTATTTTTTAAAGATTTGAATTTCTTGAAGCATTATAAAATAAATGAAATAATAAAAGATTTTCAAAGTATTTTAACAAAACAAGAAGAAGAAAAACAAAAACAACAAGAAATACAAGAAATACAAGGAAAAGAAAATATTATTCTATTTTTTAAAAACTTGAAATGTTTTTTTTGTTACTTAACAATTATTCCAGATATCACTTATACAAGAGGTCCTACTAAAAAAAACATCACAAATCAATTTTATACATATTATAATGAATCAATAAAAAAATTTGATGAGAGCGATCTTTCTCAAATTGATTTGTTTGAAATTGAGAAAAAGCTTGATTTGAGCCAATACTTGTCAACTAAGGAACAAGAAAACGATGAAAATTATCAACAACAATTTTCTGCTTATAAAGTATTTACTAATATTAATTTTAAAAATTTTCAAAATTTCGACTCAAACACATTAAATAATGAATTCAATAATTTTTTTAAAAAATTTTTTAAAAAATATAAAATAATAGAACAAAAAGTAAATAAACAATTAAAAATAATAGAAAAGATTTATTATTGTGTAAAAGATATTTTTGAAATAAATATATTTGATGAAACAAAATTTAAAACACTATTACCAGAAATACAAGAAATTGAAAATAACTTTATAATCAATTATCATATTAATCAAACTGGTGGTGGTAATGATGATGGTTCAAGAAATACTATTAAGAATATTAATGATATTGATGATTTACAAACATATTTTAATAATATGAAAAAAAGATTTCAAGACAAATTAAATAATTTATTTTTGAAAAAGGGGTTTGAAATATTAATGAAAAAAGTAATTGAAAAAGGTATTGATACTCAACACATACAAGATTTTCCTGTAAAGTATAATGAGTTTCTAGAAGAATTTAATTCTAATAATAAAGATAAAAATAAAAAAGAAAGGATAACATATTTGAATAATTTAGTAAAGAATGATGAAACATTTCGAAAATTGAATGAAATTTCACATAATAATAATGATGATCTTGGTTCTGCTTTGACCGAAGCTGCTAGAGCGACAATTACACCTAGTAATCCATTTAATAACAATAATATTAAAAATGATGCAGTTGTTAACAGTGATCGTGATCGTGATCGTGATATAAAAAAAGGTAAAAATATTCAAAGTATTATAGATAGAACTTTACAAGATTCACGATTTGATTATAATAAGTCCATTTATGATGATAGTGGCGATAAAGAAAAAGATGATGATCGATTGAATTTTAACAGTAATATCGAAGCAGCAAATGAGCTTATTCGACAGATGACAAGACTTCATTCTACTGTTAGATCTCGTTTAAAAGATGAAGATATTCATACTCTAAAATCTTTTTCTACAAATGAATCTAGTAAAGACAATTTTATAAAAGATAAAGAAAGAGAAAGAGAAAAAGATAAAGAAAGAGAAAAAGAAAGAGAAAGAGAAAAAGAAAGAGGACGAGAAAAATCAACAATTTTTACAAATCAAAAAGGGGGATATACTGACGAGATAGAAGAAAAAGCAAGAAGTATTTTTCAAAATCTCAGATATAACAGTTATAATAATTATTCTACAATTAAAACCTACAATTTAGAAAAACTTGAAGAATTAAAATCATATTTAGAAATTCTCTTTGAAGGTTCATCTTTATCATCATCACATGAAGATAATTATGAAAGATTTATGAAAAAACTTGACGAAATAATAGAAGAAAAAAATAGCAGAAATGTAATGAGCAATCAAAAAGAATTTTTACACAAAGATAGAGAAAATGATCAAGAACAAGAAATAAAAAGAAGACGTTTAGAAAAAGAACGAGAAGAATATGATAAAAAATCACCTGTCAATCAACTCAGATTTATTGAAGATTTGATAGTTTACAATGGAAAAGAAATGGAAAAATTAAGAACACAAATTATAGAGATAGAAACAGGTATTTTCAATATAGGAAAAAAGTTGGAAAGCGAACAATTCAGAGATGAACGTATAAATATGCAAAATTATTCGGATCGATTATTATCAAAAATGAGAATGCTTTTAAATGAGGCCAGAGATTTATATGATCAATGGTCGATGCGTATGAAAAAAATGGATAAAGGCGATGAATTTAACTTGAAAGCTTGGGAAAGAAACTTGGAACGTATGGAAGAGGAAGTCAAACAAAGAAAAGCTGAATTAGATGAAATGACAACATGTTACAAACCTTTAGAATATATACAAAAATCGTTTATTCCAAAATTTAATTATGATGTTATTGACAAAATAAATCTTCATATTGATAATTTTAATTCTTCTCTAGATATGATGGAAACGAGTATTATAAAGGATTTTGTAAGATTAACAAATGGATTTTTAGATCAATTTCAGCATCAGAAAAAACGTACAGATAAACTTAATGAAGACATGATTACTAAACGTTTAAGAGCATCTAAAACACAAAAAGGATTATTTGATGATGATGTAGATGAAGTTGATCAAGAAGTTTTTCAAAATAATTATGATTTGGATGAACAATTTTTGCAACAAAAGAAAATTGATCGCTATAAAAAGTACCAAAAAGAAGAAAAACAAAAAGAAGAAAATAATAAATTTATTCAAATTGGCGGGGGATATAATGATCAATTTTCCGAACAAAGCGAAACTTTATCTATATCAACACATAAATCATCAGAATACCCTATTACTAAAAATGAAATATATGATGATTTATCTGATTATTCTGCTTCTCAGGATATGATTTATCAAAAAGGAGGAACTTTAAATACAGAAAATATAGAAAAATTTCTTAATTTTTCAATTTATTTTAACCATTTAATTGAAGCTTTTTATGAATATGTCGACATTATTAATCAAATAATCACACTACATAATTTGAAAATAAAAAATAATAAAAAAGAAAATGAAACAATTTTAGATTCTATACATTCAGATAAGAAAAGGATTATTACAGATAAAATAGTTAACGTTTTGACAGATGAAAGAAAAACAGGATTGAAAGGATTAGGAAGAACGTTATTGAATTGGAATAAGAACTTTGGTTATTTGAAAGCCCAAAATGATGATATTTCAACAATTATTAATCAAATAGAAAAAACTTATTATGAAATTGTTCGTAAAATAAATAAAATAAACATTCGACAGTTAATTGATGAATTGGATCTTAAAAATATGTTTGGCAAATTTTTAACAAATTTAGAATCTTTATTTTATAACATAAAAAATAGTAATATAATTAAAAATGAACAATATTTTAAAAATTTCATGAAAAATTCTAATGATACACATAAAGATAAATATACTAAACATTCTCATGAAATAGATAATAGGGTAATAAATAATGAATCAAAAACATATCTTGAAAATTTAATAAAACATGAAGAAGATAAATTACGTGATAATAACAAAAAAATATCTCAAAGAGTAAGTACTCAAGATAATAATAAAAAAGAAAATAAACAACAAGAACAACAAGAACAACAAGAACAACAAAGAATAAGAGAACGAGGGCCGATAACTCTAGATGAACTTAATTTTTTATCAAGTCCTATGAAAAATAATAGATCTAAACTTTTCAATAGTTTAGGGGAACAATATCACCCTTATTTGGATGTTTATGAAAATTTGAGGAACGAACCTCAAATAAAATCTGATATAGAAAAAAAAGATAATGATGCATATAACCGTGCATTAGATAATCGTCCATTTAATAGGGATAATAATGTTTTCAGGTATGATCATCGTAGAGAAAAATTATTTAGAAAGTTTTATAATGAAACTCTTAATTTAACGCGTAAATTTCTCAAAAAGTATCATCAGCGTCATTTTGATTTTATGACAAAAATTTTAAGGAAAAAACTTAAATATATCAACAATTGGAAAAATCAACCCTGAATTAAAAAAATTACTTCAACCTTATAGAGAACAATAGATCGTTTAAATAAGCGTTTTACTCAATTGTCAACAAGATCAGATAAATTTATTATGAAGGATTTTATGGAAGTATTAAATAAACAAGTAGGAGGTTTTGATTTAAGACAAATAGTAGATCCAAATGAGAGAGTACAATTTATAGATAAAGCCAATGTTTTAAGAAATGATTTAGATATGTATAATACATATATTCAAGAGTATTATAATGAAAGAATTACAATAAGTGATATAATATTTGATCGTCAATTTATAGGATTATATGGTATAAAAGTGATTAGTTTTATATTGTTCTATTATACTGTGATAGAAACGGAAAAGAGAGTATTATATGATTATTCTATGCGCACAAATATATTTCAAGGTCCCCCTCGTTTAATAAAATATCCATTATATGTTTTTGGTATTCATTTTGTATTATATAGTTTGCTTTTTGTCATTTTATTTGTACTATATTATCTTTATAAGAAGAATACAAATACATTTGTGATTGATGACTATTTTCTTCGTTGTGTAATTGTTGATTATATTACATTAGTGATATTATCTTTATTATTGTCTTTGTTAAGTTCTACAGTAATTCAAAAGAAGGAATATTTTAGGTATAATACAGAGGGGATGCGTGCTATTCGTATCCAATCACAATTAATGATAACACTTTATGGTTTATTTTCTATATGTCCATTTTTCTATTATTTATAAATATAAAAAGATGAAAAAAAATCAATTTATTTCTGTTTCTTTTTCAGTAGCAGAGAAAAATGCATTAATAGAAAGACTTAATACTAAAAATAAAAGTTGGAGTGATTACATCAAAAAAATCAATAAAACTTATATGAAAAAACATGTTTTATCTTTGCGATATAAGATTATTTTATATATCAAATCAATGATTACAGATCTAAAAGATTTTGTCGATATAAGACACCCAAATATAGAATCAGGATCTTTCAACCAATCGGATAAAAGTAATGAGGAGAGTAAGAATAGGGAGGGAAATCTGGAAAATTCTCAATATATCAAGAGTGATAATAAGAATATGAAGTATATAAAATATTCTAAAATCAAAAATAAAGCCATTTTTATACTCGATTTTGGAAGTGTGAATCCTACATCAAATAGTGATCTTACATTGATGAATTTCAAATCGATTAAAATTATCGATAAAATTATAGATAAAATAAATGAAGAAATTGTACCCAAATTGGGAATAAAATATAGTTTTACAAGGCAAAAATTGAGCAAAATATTTGATATAAATTTTTTTGTGAATTCTTTCTTATTTGTGAAAGATGGGTATCTTGTACTTATGCATTGTGATGATGAAGATATTCGTAAAAAACAAAGATTGCATTCAAAATACAGAATACAGAATACAGAAAGTATAAAACATATAAAACATATAAAACCAAAAACGGACTTAGAGAAGATCATTCTAGAAAGAAATGCATTAATAAAGAAAGATGATTGTCTTGCTATCGAATTGACAAGTAAAATCACTTATTTTGTGAGTGATGCATATCATTCTCAAGGAGCATTTACTCATGTTTTATTAGAAATTCAACATGGTAAAAATGGTAATACATTGGGAATGAGAGTAAGTGATTATTTAGATTCATGTTTTGATAATTTGGGTTTGTTGAAAAATAATATTGTATATAAAAGTAGGAATATAGATAAATACGTGAATAAATATTGTACAAGAATAGTACATGCTTTGAAGCGGATAAATGAAGAAAAAAAGGATTTAGAATTATATATTTTAGAAATTGTGAAATATATCAATGAAAATACGGAATATAATAAAGAGATAAAATATTTACCTTATTCTATAGGAAAATATTCAGATATAAAAAAGAAAGAAAATAATGAAAAAGAGGATTTTTTGCAATTTTTCCATTCGAGAACTCAGCATTTCAATATTCGAGGAAGAAAACTAAAATCAAATATAAGTAAAAAATTATTTGTTCGAAATATTTATGAAAAACTACTTTCATTGGAAAAAAAGTGTGATATGAATAATTTATAATTTTATTAATTTATTTATTTATTTGATTTAGAATATTTGTGAAATAATCGTGTATTTTATCACTCGTATTATATACCCAAAATTTGTGAATACCAAGTGCATCTCTATTATAAACCTGTTCTATACCAAAATAAGATGCTGTTTTTTCATCGGGTACTTTAATTTCTTCTGGTTTTTCTATGTTTTTTTGTTTTATTTTTTTGTTGATTTTATCGATACACATGATAAAATAAACATCTTCTTGTACAGGTTGAAGCATTGAGTTAAACAAAAGATTTTTTTCTTTTTGATAATTTTCACATATATACAACATTGTTTTAACTGTTCTCAATGATAAACCACCGTTACCTACATACATTTTATCAATATAAGGTTGTAATTGATCATTAGATTCGCATCGAAGCCATGGAGGTCCTACATAATCAAAATTTATAAAGTTATCTTCTAATCCTTTTTTGAGTATCATGCTATCATCTTGAATAACAAGAGTTTTTATATATCCTAGTTTGTCTAATTCTTTCCATGTTTTCTCACTTTTCATAATAGTATTATAACCATCTATATTCATTTTATTTTCTGAAATGATACTATTATGTATATTTAAAAAACGAATATTATGTCCTAAATATGAACGATAAAAATTTTTGTTTTCATCAGATGTTAAGATGACAATATCCCATTGATTTTTATTAAGATTAGCTAATGTTATAGCAATAGAAATAACTCCTAAAATATTAGGTCTTGTGTCTATATAAAAAATACAATATGGTTTTATAGATACATCATTATTATAAGAAGATACATTGATAATGATATTATTTTGAATAATATATTTATAGATAAAAGATTTAGCATATAAGAATGTTTTAGAGAAATGATTTTCACGACCTGTTTTGGCAGTAATTAATTTGATAATATTAAGAATATAATCTTTAAGAACGTTTATTTCAGATGGGACAAATATAGAATTTTTATATGTATTCAAATAAGCTTGAATATAATCATTATTCTGATGAGAGGAAGAGTGCATCCAATAGAAAACAAAGATATTTCTATAATTGATAATTTGTGTATGATATAATATATTATCTGTTGTTAATGAATGTATACATATTTGTTGATAAGGATTTTGAAAATGAAATGCTTTTTCAGGAAGATGACCGTTAATTGTATCTGATATTTCTGGATTTATCCAAAAAATATGGCCTAAAATACGAGGAACACATGCATCAAACACAAATGAATATTCACTGAAATTACCTTCTTTCACACTTTTTTCATCTGAATGGGATGTAATGGGCAGAAATGGACAGTTATTAAATGTTTCTGAACGACACCCAAAATAAATAATATCTTCTTTGGTGTAATATTGTAAGAGAGAATTATAAATATCATGTGATAAATTGGATTGTTTCTGTGAAAAAGATATAATAACGGGTTTTAAAAAAATGGTACGTAAGAAATAATAATCTTGAATAATTTGATATTGAATTGCTTCTATAGGATTAATAGCATACCAATCTTCTAATTTAATAAGATCATCTTGTGGATAAAGAATGAATTGTGTGTAAATATTTTGATATAATAATTGATCTTTGTTTATTAATGATTTAGCATCACTATAAAATTGTTCTTCATTTTTTGAAATTGAATGAATAAGATTTTGATACAATTTATATAATGATTCTCCTGTAATATCTTCTTTTTTAATACATTTTGGAGAATTCATAAATTTTATATAAGGTAATAAACGATTAATCAATTTTTCTTCAAGAATAGATTTAATATTAGATTCATCTTTTATTTTTTCTATAAATACATTAGTTTTTTCGTGATAATTTGAACCAGGTTTTCCAATGTACTTAAAGAAAGTTTTTTCATGAATGAAAGAATAAATATAATCTACTTCTGATTTGACAAAATTTATATCTATTTCTTTTTCTTGACTCGATATTACTTTTGAATGTAGAAATCGAAAATAACTTTTATATACATTATAAACAATGCATTTATTAGGATAAATACCAAAACATTGATACCATATATGAGTGAATAGCAGAGAAAACCTTATTTGTGCATTATGATAAATACGTTCATAAATTAATGATTGTGCATCTAAATCGAATAAACTATTTATATCTTTTATACAAGATATATCTGGGATGTCAAATAATTCACATAAAAATCCTTTCATATTAAATATATTTTTTGGATTTAAAACTACTTTTTTAAGAAGAAAAAATAAGTTGTGTAAATACGAATAGGATTTATAAAATAAAAATGTAAATTTTGAAAAAATTAGAAAAATTGATAATACAACTTAATAAATAATAATATGATAAGTTTATTTTGATCTAATCATCTGAAGATTATTATCTAAATGTCATTTTCTAAAGCTACAGATTTACCTAAAGATTGTATTCGTCAAATTTTAGCATATTGTGAAACTTCTCCTGATTTTATAAATAGTGTATTGGCATTATCTTCTAAAAAATCAGTACATGATATTATAGGACGACAGGGAAAAATAAATTTTAATCTTACTTATAATGAAATAAATGATACATTTTCATTTACTTTAGAAGAAGTAAATAATCTTCTAAATATTGATTTTCTCACGAGTGTCAACTTTTGTATCGATGAAAAAGTTTTAAAGCAAAAACATTTGGGTAACTTTTCTCAAACGGAAATTAAGATTATGAATAATTTGATTGATACATTACAAAGAGTTGTATTTCCTTTATGTATTTCACGACAATTATTATTTACAGGACGTATCAATATTTCATTTTTCGGTTTATCAGATCACTTTGAATCAATGATTAGATATAAAGAATTTGATTCATTAATCGATTGTACATTAATTACTTATTATCACTTCCTGAAAGAAGCAATTGATGCTTCATCATACCTTTCACATCAAAATTTATCGTTTCAGATAAATTCTTTTGATGTTGATCTAGAGAAAAAGAGTGCTTTTCTTTGGAAAGATAAGATATACCTGTATAATTATCCTCTGGTAAATGTTCAATATATGATTGAAAATAAATTGAAATTTATTATGAAAAGATTACCAGAAGTAAAGATTATTGAATATCATGAAGATTCATTAGATGATATTGCAAAAAGTGGAGCAAATATCTGTTTAGAACGGAAATTTGATGATTCATTTCATCACACCATTTACTTTGATTTGCTTTCTGAATGGAATATCTTTACTATCCAAGACTATTTTGATAGAACAAAAAAATTATCTAATGAGAAAATTTTTATAAAATCTGGTTTTATATTTATTGATATATTCTCTGTTTATAAAAATACGTTTATCAATCGTATGATCAGAAGAAAAAATATTGTATTTGAAAGTGATGTAATTGAGATTTTTATAATGATACCTGATTCTTATAAAATATCAAGACAATTATCGAAAGATATTTTAAACTTTTTATATGATATACAAGAAAATTCTAATACAGAAAAAATATATGTAATATTGGGATTATACAATTCACCAATTCTTTCTGACAATATAAACATTGGTACAAATTCTAAACTTATAAACGAAGATATAGTAAATTTATGTGAACAAATAGGAGAAGATAATTTTGTGAACGCTTATTATTTTCCTGATAAAATTGAATGCTTCAAGCCTACATTTGGTTTTCTTCAAAATATTTTGACCAAACTTGAAAGTTTTACGAATGAATTTGAACCAAATTTTCAAAACAGTAGTAGAAAAGAGAAAGATTGTGATGATTTGGCAGAAATAGAATTTATAAGTCTACAACATTTTACAAAAAAGATCTTTTCTAGTCATCCAAAATCAAAAAGATATTTTTGAAATAATCTTATAAACTTTTTTTTATTCTGATGGATCATATGTACTCATTGGAATTGTGTCACAAACAACAGTAGTACATTTATCTATTGTATCTGTAATAATTAGACTCATTGCATTTATATTTTTATTGTAAATATCTGTTTTTGTATCATGATTTTCTTTTTTATATTCGTCAAAATTAATTAATAATGGATAAAGTCTATTGATATGTCCTCTTTCATATATTTCTTGTTCAAGAGAAGATGAAATTTTTATATCTTTTTTGCCTAAAATTGATTCAAGATACAATAGAAGATTATAAGTCATTTCTGTAGAATAATAATGATTGCTTTGAGAAATAGCATCATAAAATCCTTTTACATAGGGATAAGATGTACAATAAAATTCATTAGGAAGTTGTCTTCCTTTAGAAAACAAAGGATTTTTTTCGATATGTATCATAAATTTTGCTAAATGAGATGATCGAACAATAATTTTTGTAATATTAGAAAATGGTATGGTTTCTTCAAAGATATCTAAATCTTCATATTTATCTTGATCTAATCCATCATATACATCGTAAAAAGATTGAAGATAAAATCCTAAAGATGTTTGTAAGCATTGTTTCAGCTTCTGATAATATTTTCCACTTGTATCACAATAAAACTGAACATGCATGAAATCATTTTGTGATTTACCTTCTTGAAAATCTTTTGTATAAAACGTAGATCCGCAAGTCAGAAAGGCTCCTAAAACAAAACCATGAGTATATCCAAATACATTTCCTTGTGCATCCATAATATTTCTTGGAAGTTCATAATGAGGGTCAAATAATACAACATTAATATTTTTATCTTCAAATACATGTTTATCTTTTTTATTTCCTACGTTTTCTTCCATCAAATAATATACACGTTTCCATTCTTTAAGATTGTTCTTATGATCATGTTGTGTCAAAATATAATTAAATTGTGGAATCACTATATCTATACGACTACGTCTCGTTCTTAAAAAACATAAATCTGTAGCGTTTGAAAAAGGGGAGTTTGAGATTAGATCTAGTACCTTTTTGCTAATAATATAATTATCAATATGATCGATATATTTGACTGTTTGCGGTTGTCCATTTGCATCTAATATACGATCATGAATTTGAATATCTTTGATAGATTTATATTTTCCTGATGATAAGAGTATGTTTTGATGTGTTGAAACAAAGCAAGGTAATGGTGATTTTGTTTTTTGTATGGGGAATACTTTGGAATATTGTGCTTTGAAAAATGTAGAAATACTTTTAATATTTTTATATAAATGAGAAGAAAATATTTCACTTTTTTTCCATAGATTTATTTGTCTGATATTGTCATCAATTGATCGATTGGTATAATTTTCTTTTATGCTTTGATATTTGTATAAATTATTTCTTTGTTGATGATTCTCATTATATTGATTGCGTTTAGTTGTCATACTTTTAGAAGATATTAGTTTCATGTTTTATAAAATTAAATCGTTCTTATTGGATAAATATATTTAAAATAAAAACTCTCTTATATTATTTATTTTCTATTATTTTTTATTTTTTCTTATTTTGAATTATTTGTTTTCTAATTTTTTATTTCATTTGATTATTGGATTATATTGATATTTTACAATTTAGTATTTTTCTATTCATAGGCGTATATTGATTTTCCTCTTTTTGTCTCTTATAAGTATAAGAGTTTTTGAAAGTAAAAATGGTTTTTATAATAGATGCACAATTTATCATATTATACATTCTAAAAGTGATAAATGTAGGTTTTGCTTATTTAGGTTTATATTTATCTGAAAGGATATTTTCAGAGATTTATATGAAACGTGTTTATGCATTAGATGAACAACCTCCTCCATTATCTACATATATATGGTTATTTATTTTATTTCATGCCGCATTTAATCTGTTTATCTTGACAAGTTTAATGTTATTACTATTTATGTTCAAGACACCTGAAAATACATTTAGCATTAATTGGTATTTAATTCAAACATTCATAAAAGATTATGTTTTTATGATGATTATTTTCAGTATTATAGCATTTATTATTGCTCATTTAATGCAACAAAAACGATATTTTAGATACAGAACGGAAGGATTACGTGCTATACGTGGATTTAAGGAAATATTGCAATATTGCGTTTTAATATTGTTTTTTATTCCTTATTTCTATTTTTTGATGTAAAATGGTTTGTTGATTATTTTGTGTAAATAAAGTAAAGGATTTTCTTTGTAAGATTTAATGACTCCTATAGATGTATTTATCATATTTATTATAACTATTCTTTTGATCTTATTTATAAAAAATCAATATGGTGAAGTAGAATACGTTAAATCTAAAATTGATAATAGATACTATATTGTGCGTAAATTTTCAGATAGTCAAGAAGCAGCAGATTATTTAGCTGATATAAATGCAAAATTGATAAAATTGGTGAGACATATGATGGCTAAATATGAAAAAAGTAAAGATGTTATGCAGTTGTACCAAAATTATAATCCAAATGCTATTTCTGAAGGAAGTGCTGATAGTGGATATACATCATATAGTTTTAATAAAGGTGAAAAATTAATATTATGTATTAGACAACAAGATCGTTCTTTTGTAGATAAAAATGTAGTTATGTATGTTGCTATACATGAATTAGGACACATAATGACAAAAGATGTTGGACATACAGATAACTTTTGGCAAAATTTTAAATTTTTATTGAAGGAAGCAATGGAATTGGGTCTTTATGAAAAAGTTGATTTCAATGATGATCCTCAAGACTATTGTGGAATAAAAATAACTAACTCGATTGTTTAATTTTATATGTTTTTCGATGTTTTTCGATGTTTTTTTCAGCAAATTACTTTATAATTGCATATCATAATATTTATTCATAAAAACAAAAATTTATAATTATAAAAGAAGTATTACTTTTGATGTACCAAAATAATTTAGATATAGAGGTAATTCAATATGCAATTACAAATAATACAAAAAATAAAAATGATGAAATAAAAGATAAGAAAGGTGATAAAGATATTGTTAAAAAACAAAGATTTATTTTTCCCAAAAATGCAAATAGTAATTTAAAAGAAAAAGAAAATGATGATAAAATAATTGTTCTAAATGAACCTTTATATTTGGATGATAATTTAGCATTTATTCACACAAAAATTAGTTCTTTAATGAATAAAAAACCAGTGTATATGTGGTATAATGTAATTATATCTTCTTTAAATGAAAAAGACTATCAAGATTTAAAAGATGTACTATGGGAATCATTTTGGATAAATCCAATTTATTCTAAAACTTATATTTCTTTACATAATTTGATAAAAAATGTTATCATCGATTTTAAAAATCATAAATTATCTGAAGAAGAACATAATAAACGCTTAGATGCAAAAATATGCAAAAAAAAGATAAATGAGTGGTTAAATGAATGGCTTGTAGATAATAAACAAAAAGATATAACTATAGAAATTCCAATTTTATTTACATTTAAACATGAATCTGTAAATTCAAGTTCTATCAATAATATATATACATTTCGTAATAAAACACAATTTGATAATTTGAAACAATCGTTTTTATATCCTATAAATCCATTATCATTGAATCATCAAAAAAATGATAAAGAATTAAAAGAAATATTCAATAATTTTGAGCATTTATCATTTGGACAACAATACTCATCATATAATGTCATTCCATTTACATCAACATTATTAGAACATTTAGTGATTTCTTTTAATAATAAGTTAATAATACATACTATAACATCAGATGATTTGAGAAGATATTTGACATTAATTAAAGATATAGATAAAGATATATTATCAAATATTTTCCAAACATATTTTCCAGATGGTTTTTATAAAAGTCAATATCTTCCACTTTATTCTTACCAAACCGTTAAAAATATAAATTATCGTATGCAACAATTTGAAAGAGAAAGACATAATGTTGAGAAAGAGAAAGAGA
>SL_7KL_010_BRINEDRAFT_10000744_pt1 | contig 15581 bp, 13 predicted proteins | sample SodLak_010_BRINE_FD_10663 | JGI IMG/M metagenome (IMG submission 10663)
CGCCATGGTCGCCGATCTCGACGCGGGGCTCGAATGGAGTACCTCTACATCTTCCTAGGCCTGATGATCGCCCTGTTCGCATTGGGCGTTCCCATCGCGGTCTCGATCGGTCTGACCTGCCTCGCGGTGCTCGTCATCCAGGGCGGCTGGCAGGCGATTCCGACGGAATTGTTCGCGTTGCAGATGCTGCGCGGGCTCAACAATTTCCCCATCCTCGCCATTCCCTTCTTCATCTTTGCCGCTTCACTGATGAATGTGGGATCGGTCGCCAACCGCATCTTCGATTTCGCCAATGCGCTGGTCGGCTTCATCCGGGGCGGGCTCGGCCATGTGAACGTCGTCGCCTCGATGATCTTCGCCGGCATGTCGGCCACCGCCGTGGCGGATGTGGCGGGGATCGGCCAGCTCGAGATCAAGGCGATGCGCGAGCGCAATTATCCCATGCGCTTTGCCGCCGGCATCACCGGTGCCGCCTCGATCATCAGCCCTGTGATCCCGCCCTCGATCGCCATGGTGGTCTATGGCTGGCTCTCGGGCACCTCGATCGCGGCCCTGTTCGTCGCCGGCCTGGTGCCCGGCGTGATGATCGGCATCGCCCTGATGATCACCTGTTTCATCGTCTCCTACTGGATCGAGATGCCGCGCTCGCCGCGTCCGAAACTGATGCAGCTGGTGCGGCTGTTCTGGCGCGCCCTGCCGCCGCTGCTCACCCCGCTGATCATCGTCGGCGGCATCTGGAGCGGCATCTTCACCCCCACCGAAGCCGGCGCCATCGCCTGTCTCTATGCGATGTTCCTCGGTTTCGTGGTCTATCGCGACGTGACCTTCAAGGATCTGATCGACGTGCTCGCGCGCACGGTGCGGTTCACTTCGATCATCATGTTCATCATCGCCATCGCCACCTTCTACGGCTGGCTGCTGGTACGGCTGCGGATTCCGCAGGAACTGGCCATGATGCTGATGGATCTCGACGTCAGCCTGACCGTGATCCTGATCTTCATCGCGCTGTTCTTCCTCGTCATCGGCTGTTTCATGAGCGTGGTCGAGGCGGTCCTGATCTTCACCCCGATCTTCATGCTGACGGTGCAGGCGCTGGGGATCGATCCGGTCTTCTTCGGCATCCTGATGGTGATCACCCTCTCGGTGGGCGTGATCACGCCACCATTCGGCAATGTGCTGTTCGTGCTCGTGGAGATCACGGGGCTGCGCTTCGAGCAGGTGGTGATGTCGGTGCTGCCCTTCCTGATCCCGATCCTCGCAGTGATCGGCCTGATCATCATGGTGCCGGAGATCGTCACCTTCCTGCCCGGGCTGATCCGATGATGTTCTCGCTCGACCGTCGCACGGCTCTCGTCACCGGCGCCTCGCGCGGACTGGGGCGGGCGATCGCGCAGGCGCTGGCACAGGCGGGCGCGCATGTGATCGTCAACGGACGCGATGCGGGCCGGCTCGCGCCGGTGGTGCAGGCGATCAGCGAAGCGGGCGGGAGCGCGCAGGCCTGCGCCTTCGACATCGCCGATGCGGCTGCGCGCGAGGCTGCGCTGGCGGATATCGCCGGGGCGGGCCGAACGATCGACATCCTCGTGAACAATGTCGGGCGCCGTCATCGCGGGCCTGTCAGCGAGATCGACCACGCCGCCTTTCTCGATCTGCTCGATGCCGATCTCGCCGCGCCCTATGCCCTCACCCGGGCGCTCGTCCCGGCCATGATCGCGCGGGGCGCGGGGCGGATCATCAATATCTGCTCGATCGCCGGCCCGCGCGCACGGCCCAACGACGCCGCCTATACGGCTGCAAAGGGCGGGCTCGCGGCGCTGACGCGGGCCATGGCGATGGAATTCGCTCCCCATGGCGTGCTCGTCAACGGCATCGCACCCGGCTTCTTCGCCACGCAAACCAACGCGGCGATGACGCGCGATCCGAAAGTGCAGCGTTTCGTCGAGGAACACATCCCGCTCGGCCGCTGGGGCGAACCGCACGAGATCGCTGGCGCCGCAATCTTTCTCGCCAGCGACGCCGCATCCTATGTCAACGGCCACATCCTGACCGTGGATGCCGGCCTCTCGGCCTCGTTCTGATGCGGGCTGCCTCATGAGCGCGCGGCGCGAACTCGGCGCGGTGCTGGCCGCCACCCTGACGACGCAGATCCTCGTCTCCTGGAGCGTGCTCGCGCTGGCCGCCATGGCGCCGGTCGTGGCCGAGAGCGTGGGGCTGCCGGCCATCGTCATCGGCTATCAGATCGCCATCGTCTATGCGGTGGGCGCCGGCGTCTCGCTGCTCGCCGGCTCGATGGTGACACGGTTCGGCGGGGCGCGGGTCAGCCAGATCGCGCTCGCGGCCTGCGGGGCGGGCTGCCTCGTGGCGACGTTTCCCGGCGCGCCGGCGATCGTCGTCGCCTCGATCGTGATCGGCGCCGCGCACGGCCTGACCAACCCCTCCGCCGCGCATCTGCTCGCGCGCCATACCCACAAGGGCAATCGCGGCCTGATCTTCTCGATCAAGCAGACCGGCGTGCCGCTCGGCGGCATCGCGGCGGGGATCATCACGCCGGCCATCGCCATCGCCTTCGGCTGGCAGGTCGCCCTGATCGCGATCGCCCCGGTGGCGCTCGTCGCGCTGGTCGCCCTCGCCCCGCCGCGCGCTGCATGGGATGCCGAGCGCACACCCGGGGCATCGCTCGGGATCGGCGCCCTGCGCGGTGCGGGCGAGGCGCTGCAATTGCCGGGTCTGCGCTGGCTGTGCCTGTGTGCCTTCTGCTTCGGCGGCGTGCAGCTCTGCCTGATGACCTTCGTCGTCACCTTCGCCGTGTTCGAACTCGGCATGAGCCTCGTGCGGGCAGGGACGCTGCTCGCGGTGGTCCAGGTTTCCGGCGTGATCGGACGTGTCGCCTGGGGCATCGTCGCCGACCGGCTCCAGCATAACGGTGCGGTGCTGGTGGTGATCGGCCTGATCAGCGCCGCCTCGGCGCTGGGTTTCGCGCTGATCACGCCGGATACCCCCGGCTTCGTCACCTACGGTCTCGCCGTTGCCTTCGGCGCATCCGCTGTGGGCTGGAACGGGGTGTTCGTCTCGGAAATCGTGCGGGTCTCGCCGCCGGGGCTGATCGGCGCGGCATCGGGGCTGGGCACCTTCGCCGCCTTTGCCGGCGTATTGTTTGCGCCACCGGCCTTCGTGCAGATCCACGCCCTGACCGATTCCTACAGCTTCACCTACGGCTTCCTCGTCATCACTTCCCTGATCGGCGCGCTGGCGGCCCTCGGCACCGCGCGCCCGGAAGCCTTGTGGCGCTGAAGAGGGACCGCGCCCGGTCCGAGGGACCCGCACAGCATTCGCGATCACGGCCACAACCCCAAAAACGTCTCCGGCCTTGAGAAGACGATCCGAAATCGTGATAGTACCGGCCAATCCACCATCCCTGCGCCGCAACGAGGCTGCGCCGCTATCCGAAACGAGACCGATCCCATGCAGCTTCACGCTCTCGAGCTCTCCGCCCTCCAGGAACGTATCGCCGCCGCGCGCGCGGATTTCGAGGCGTTCCGGGCGCTGGGCCTGCGCCTCGACATGACCCGTGGCAAACCCTCGGCGGCACAGCTCGATCTCGCCGAGGCGATGCTCGGCAATCTCAGCCCGCAGGACGTCTTCACGGCTTCAGGGGAGGACGCGCGCAATTACGGCGGATTGCAGGGGCTGCCGGAAGTGCGCGCCCTCTTCGCGCGCCTCCTCGGCGCCCCGCCCGAGCAGGTCGTCGTGGGCGAGAATTCGAGCCTCGCGCTGATGCATGACTGCCTCGCCTGGGCGATGCTGCACGGGGTGCCGGGCTCGACGCAGCCCTGGTCGCGCGAGAGTGCACCCGCCTTCCTGTGCCCCTCACCGGGCTATGACCGGCATTTCGCCCTGTGCGAGGCCTTCGGCATCCGCATGATTCCCGTCCCCATGACCGGCGCGGGGCCGGATATGGATGTGGTCGAGGAACATGTGCGCGATCCTGCGGTCAAGGGGATGTGGTGTGTGCCGCTCTATTCCAATCCCACGGGCGAAGTGTATTCACCGGAGACGGTGCGCCGGCTGGCGCAGATGCGAACGGGCGCGCCGGATTTCCGGCTGTTCTGGGACAACGCCTATGCCGTGCACCATCTCACCCCGGATCCGGCGGTGCTGGAAGATATTCTCCCCGCATGCGCGCAGGCGCGCCATGACGACCGGGCCTTCGTCTTCGCCTCCACCTCGAAGATCACCTTCGCCGGGGCGGGGCTCGCGTTTTTCGCTGGGAGCCCGGCGAATGTCGGCTGGTTCCTGGAGATGGCGGGGCGGCGCACGATCGGGCCCGACAAGCTCAACCAGCTGCGTCACCTGCGCTTCTTCGGGGATGCGGAAGGAATCGAGCGCCACATGGATGCCCATCGCGCCATTCTTGCACCGAAATTCGACGCGGTCGATGCAGCCTTGTCCGAGCGTTTCGGTGATCTCGCCATCGCGCAATGGTACCGGCCACGGGGCGGCTATTTCATCAGCGTCGATGCGCGCCCGGGTACGGCGCGCCGGGTCGTGGCGCTGGCGCGCGAGCTCGGCATCGCCCTCACGCCAGCCGGCGCCACATGGCCGGGCGGTGACGATCCGCAGGACGCGAATCTGCGCCTCGCCCCGAGCTTCCCGCCTCTGGAGGATGTCCGCACCGCCTCGCGGGGCATCGCCCTGTGCATCCTCATCGCCGCTCTCGAAGCCGAACGCGATACGCGCCTCAACAGCTGAGCCGACAGACACCGCCCCCTGCCCCATATTCGCCCATCTCCTCTGCAATCCCAAATCCTCGAACCCATGACGGCGTGAATCGGGAGCCGGGAATGCGCTGGATCTTGCGAACCGCAATCGTCGGACTCGTCGCCTATATCGGCCTCGTGGCGATGCTCTTTACCACGCAGCGTTCGATGCAATACCCGGCTTCTGCCCGCGTGACGGATGTCCAGGAAGCGCAGCTCTCCGGTTTTTCCGACGTCGTGATCACCACCGAGGACGGCGAAGAGCTGCGCGCCTTCTGGAAGCCGCCCGAGGAAGGACGCACACTGGTGCTGTATTTTCACGGCAATGGCGGCAGCCTGTGGAACCGCCGCTTTCGCGCACAGGCGCTGGCGGAGAACGGGCGCGGCGTCTTGATGGTGAGCTATCGCGGCTATTCCGGCTCCACCGGCTCTCCGACGGAAGCCGGCCTGCATGAAGATGCCCGCGCCGCCTATGCCTTCGCCCGCGCGCATGTGGAGCCGGAGCGTATCCTCGCTTACGGAGAATCGCTGGGCACCGGCGTGGTCATGCGGCTCGCCGCCGAGAATCCGCTCGGCGCCATCGTGCTCGATGCGCCCTTCACCTCCACCGCCGATGTCGCGGCGCGGCTCTATCCGATCGTGCCGGTACGGCTGCTGATGCTCGATCAGTTCCGCTCGATCGATCTCGTCGACGACGTGACGGCCCCCGCCCTGATCATGCACGGGCGCCGCGACCAGGTCGTCCCCTTCGCCGATGGGCGCGCGCTGTACGAGGCGCTGCCGGGGCCCAAGCGCTTCCTCGCCTTTCCCGATAGCGGCCATGTCAGCCTGTTCGAGGATGGTGGCCTCGAAGCGGTTCAGGCCCTGATGGAGGGGATCGAGAACGGCGATCCCGCAGCGAAGCTCGAAAGCATCGACCTGTGAGCAGCCTCGCCATACGCCCTGCCACAGCGCAGGATGCGCCCGCCGTCGTCGCGCTGATCGACGCGCTCAACCGGCACGAGGCGGCGCTGACGGATGACCGGCGCACCGATATCGCGGCTGCACGGGAATGTCTGGCGAGCCTCGAGGCACGCATCGCGCAAGCCGGCGGCGGCATTCTCGTGGCGCAGCATCAGGGCGAAACCGTCGGCATGATCGGCTGGATCATCGAGGAAGGCGAGCCCTATCTGCAGGCGCATCTGCGCCGCCATGCACTGATCACCGATCTCGTCGTCGCGGACGGCCGGCGCGGCAGCGGAATCGGCGGCGCCCTGATCGGCAGCGTCGAGGATGCCGCCCGCGCACAAGCCCTGCCCCGCCTCGCCATCACCGTCCTCGCCGCCAACCGGGCGGCCATCGACGCCTATCGCGCCCGAGGCTTCGTCGAAGACATGCAGATCATGATGAAGAGCTTGTGACGGCAACCCGACAGGTTCGCCTCGGTTTTCGTGATTCTACTGAGGGAATATGGCGGAGACGGGGGGATTCGAACCCCCGAGACGGGGAATACCCGCCTAACGGTTTAGCAAACCGCCGCCTTCAGCCACTCGGCCACGTCTCCGGCGCCGGTTTCAATAAGGGTTCGCGAAGCGCCGGTCAATGGTGACGATGCGGCAGGAGCAGCGATTTCGCCGGGGATGGTCGGCCCCCATCGACGGGCACCGGGCGGACGCCCTCACGCAGGGCGCTCGCGATGCGCGGCGGCATCTGTTATCAGGCGCCGCGATGCGAAGCGAATGGGGGTGGTGGGGATGCCGGAACTGGCGGGAACGGGTGTTGCGGCAGCGCTCGATGCGTTCAGGGCGTCGAGCGGCCCCGGCGACTGGGCGGATCTGCCGTTCTTTCGCGACGGGCGCGCGGATCGGGTCGCGGCGCGGGTCGATAGCGAGATCGCCGCCGGCACCGCGATCACGCCGGCTCCCGAACAGGTCTTCGCCGCGCTGACGCTGACACCGCTTGCGCAGACACGCGTGGTGATTCTCGGCCAGGACCCCTACCCCACCCCCGGCGATGCCCATGGCCTTGCGTTTTCCTATGTCGGGGATCGCCGCCTGCCGGCCTCGCTGAAGGTGATTCTCGCGGAAATGGCGGAGAATTGCGGTTGCGCCATGCCCCGCACCGGGGATCTCAGCCATTGGGCGCGTCAGGGCGTGCTGCTGCTCAACACCGCCTTGACGACGCAGGCAGGGCGCTCCGGCACGCATCTGCGGATCGGCTGGGATGCGCTCACCGATGCGGTGATCGGCGCGCTCGCGCGCCGGGAGCGGGGCATCGTCTTCATGCTCTGGGGGGCACAGGCGATGGCGCGGGCCGTGCAGGTCGAGGCAGAGCAAGGCGATGATACCCGGCATCTCGTCCTCACCTGTGGCCATCCCTCGCCGCTCAACCGCAAGCGCGACTTTCGCGGCAACCGGCATTTCGCCATCGCCAATGACTGGCTGCGGGCCGGCGGGCAGGTACCGATCAACTGGTGCCTTGATGATTGAGGCACCTTGCCGATTGAGGTGCCTGCCCGATTGAAATGGTACGTCGCGCTCAGTCCGGCCGGCTGGTCTGCTTGACGAGGCGGGCCTCGAGTTCGTCGATGCGCTCGGCGAGGCGCTCGTTTTCGTTGCGCGCCTCGATCGCCATCTCGCGCACGGCCTCGAATTCCTCGCGGGTGACGACATCCATGTCCTTGAGGAATTTCTCCGCCTGGGCGCGCATGATCGCCTCGACCTCGCGCCGGGCGCCCGTCGCCGCGCCGGCCGCATCCGTGAACAGACGCGAGAACTCTTCCAGGATACGGTTCGATGATTGCGCCATGGTCGCCTCCTCTTTCGGTTGCCGGGCTCTCAAGCCCGGTCGCCGTCATGTGCCGCCTCATGTGATATGGCACGGTGCGGCTCGTGACCAGATTGTTATCTGGCGATCATGCCGGCGTCACGCAATGATCTTGACGCGCCGCATGAAGCAGTTCACCTGATTCGTTGTCGTCGCGGCTCGCAGCCCGGCGCCACCCGCAACCGGAGTGTTTCGCCGCGCATGCCCTTTCCCGATATCGATCCGATCGCGTTTTCTCTCGGCCCGCTCGTCATACGCTGGTACGCGCTGGCCTATCTCGCCGGCTTCCTCGGCGGCTGGCTGGTGGCGCGACGCATGGCCGGCACCGAAGGGCTCTGGGGCACAGTGCCGCGCCCGAGCAAGGAACAGATCGACGATTTCATCGTCTGGATCGCGCTGGGCGTGATCCTCGGCGGGCGGCTGGGCTATGTGCTGTTTTACGATCTCGGCTCCTATCTGGCACGCCCGCACGAGATCCTCTTCGTCTGGCAGGGCGGCATGTCCTTCCATGGCGGGCTCCTCGGCGCCGTGGTCGCCTCCTTCGTCTTCGCGCGGCGCAACGGGCTGATCGGGCTCTCCATGCTCGATATCGTGGCGGTGACCGCGCCGATCGGGCTGTTCTTCGGGCGCATCGCCAATTTCATCAATGGCGAGCTCTGGGGTCGCCCGGCGCCGGATTTCCCCTTCGCGGTGGTCTTTCCCTTTGCCGGCCCGGTGCCGCGCTACCCTTCCCAGCTGTTCGAGGCCGCGACGCAGGGGCTCGTGCTCTTCATCGTGATGCTGATCGCGGTGGCCGTTCTCGGCATGCGCCGCCCCGGCATGCTCGCAGGCATCTTCGCCATTGGTTACGCCGTGGCGCGGATCTTCTGCGAGTTCTTCCGCGAGCCGGATCCGCAGATCGGCTTCCTGATGGGCGACTGGCTGACCATGGGGATGCTGCTCTCGCTGCCGCTNGCGCTGGCCGGGATCGTGGCGATCATCGCCGCGCGGCGCGGGCTGACCGGGCCGGGTGATCCGCCNNCGGCGAAGGCCGGATCGGCGTGAGCGCGCCGGCCACCCCTCTGGCGCGCGAGATCGCCCGGATGATCGCCCTCGAAGGGCCGATCACGGTCGAGCGCTATATGGGTTTGTGCCTGGCACATCCGCAATACGGCTACTACATGACCCGCGACCCGCTCGGGCTCGAGGGTGATTTCATCACCGCGCCGGAAATCAGCCAGATGTTCGGCGAACTCGTCGGGCTCTGGGCCGCGCAGGTCTGGCTGGATCGCGGCGCCCCGGCGCCGGTGCAGATCATCGAGCTCGGGCCCGGTCGCGGCACGCTGATGCGCGATGCCCTGCGTGCCGCGGCCGTGGCGCCGGGTTTTCTCGACGCAGCACAGGTGCATATGGTCGAGACCAGCCCCGTCCTGATCGACCGCCAGCGGGACACGCTTGCGCGCGCGCCGGTGCCCTGCATCTGGCACACGGCACTCGATACGGTGCCCGAGGGGCCAGCCATCGTCATCGCCAATGAATTCTTCGACGCCCTGCCGCTGCGGCAGTTCGTGCGGGCTGAAGGTGCCTGGCGCGAGCGGCTGGTGGGGCTCGCCGATGACGGCTCGCTGTGTTTCGGGCTCGCGCGCGAGGCCACGCCCGAAATCACCGTCGCGGGGCGCGAAGGGGCGGTGGTCGAATGGCCGATGGCGGGGATCGCCCAGATGCGTGCGCTTGCCGCGCGCATCGCCCGCGATGGCGGTGCGGCGCTCGCCATCGATTACGGCCATATCCGCTCCGGCCTCGCCGATACGCTGCAGGCGATCCGCAATCACGGTTTCACCGATGTCCTCGCCGAGCCCGGCGAGGCGGATGTCACGGCGCATGTCGATTTCGCCCAGCTCGCCGCCGCTGCGCAGAGCGCCGGCGCGCAGACAGAGCCGGTCGTGACCCAGGGCAACTTCCTGCGCGCATTGGGAATCGATGCCCGCAAAGCCGCGCTCGCCGCCGCCGCGCCGGAGCGCGAAGCGGAAATCGAAGCCGCGCGGGCGCGTCTCGTCGATGCGACGCCGGAAGCGATGGGAGGGCTTTTCAAGGTGCTGGGCCTGCGCCGGCGCGACGATCCGGCCCTGCCCGGTTTCGCCTGAGCGTGCAGGCGCCAACCATATGCGACGACGGGGGGATTTGCCCGCGCCGCATGCTCGCCTACAATGCCGCAGAGGAAATCGTCGATACGGGGATCACGCCGGATGTCAGTCTTGCCGGATTACACCAGGGTCGCCTACGCGCCCACCGCAATACCCGCCCGCGATATCGCGGATGCGGCTGTCTGGACGACGCCGGAAGAGATCGCGGTCAAGCCGGTCTATGGCCCGCAGGATCGTGACGGCCTGCCGGGGGTCGACAGCTTCCCCGGCATCGCGCCCTATCTGCGCGGGCCCTATCCGACGATGTATGTCAACCAGCCCTGGACCATCCGGCAATATGCCGGGTTCTCCACGGCGGAGGATTCGAACGCGTTCTACCGGCGCAACCTCGCCGCCGGGCAGAAGGGGCTCTCGGTCGCCTTCGATCTCGCCACCCATCGCGGCTATGATTCGGACCATCCGCGAGTCTCCGGCGATGTCGGCATGGCGGGGGTCGCGATCGATTCGATCTACGACATGCGCACGCTGTTCTCCGGCATTCCGCTCGACCGGATGAGCGTGTCGATGACCATGAACGGCGCGGTTTTGCCCGTCATGGCGCTCTATATCGTCGCCGCCGAGGAGCAGGGGGTGAGCCCGGACAAGCTCTCGGGCACGATCCAGAACGACATCCTCAAGGAATTCATGGTGCGCAACACCTATATCTACCCGCCCAAGGGGTCGATGCGCATCATCTCCGACATATTCGGCTATACCTCGCAGAACATGCCGAAATTCAATTCCATCTCGATCTCCGGCTATCACATGCAGGAGGCGGGGGCGACGCAGGATCTCGAACTCGCCTATACCCTGGCCGACGGGGTCGAATATATCCGCGCCGGGCTCGCGGCGGGGCTCGATATCGACCGTTTCGCCCCGCGCCTGTCGTTCTTCTGGGCGATCGGCATGAATTTCTTCATGGAGGTCGCCAAGCTGCGCGCCGCGCGCCTGCTCTGGGCCGAGCTCGTGCAGCAATTCGAGCCGAAGAATGCCAAGTCGCTGGCGTTGCGCACCCATTCGCAGACCTCGGGCTGGTCGCTCACGGCGCAGGACGTGTTCAACAACGTCACCCGCACCTGCATCGAGGCGATGGCGGCGACGCAGGGGCATACGCAATCGCTGCATACCAATGCGCTGGACGAGGCGCTCGCCCTGCCCACCGACTTCTCCGCCCGGATCGCGCGCAACACCCAGCTCTTCCTGCAACAGGAGAGCGGCACCACGCGCATCATCGATCCATGGGGCGGTTCGTATTACGTCGAGCGCCTCACCGCCGATCTGGTGGCGCGGGCGCGCGAGCATATCCGCGAGATCGAGGGGCTCGGCGGCATGGCGCGGGCCATCGAGAAGGGCGTGCCCAAGCTGCGCATCGAGGAGGCGGCGGCCAAGACCCAGGCGCGCATCGATTCGGGCCAGCAGATCGTCACCGGCGTCAACGCCCATCGCCCGAGCGAGGATCGCCCGGTGGAGGTGCTCAAGGTCGACAACGCCAATGTGCGCAAGATGCAGCTCGACAAGCTCGCCCGCCTGCGCGGCGAGCGCGACCAGGGCGCCGTCGATGCCGCCCTTGATGCGCTGGCAAAGAGTGCCGAGACCGGCGAAGGTAATCTCCTCGCGCTGGCCGTCGAGGCGGGGCGCGCGAGGGCGACGGTCGGCGAGATTTCATCGGCGCTGGAGCGCGTCTGGGGCCGTCACCAGGCCGAGATCAAGTCGATCTCCGGCGTCTACAAGCGGGAGGTGGGCGCCATGTCCCCTGCGATCGAACGCGTGCGCGAACTGGTCGAGGCCTTCGAGGAGAATGACGGGCGCCGCCCGCGCATCCTCGTCGCCAAGATGGGGCAGGACGGGCATGACCGGGGCCAGAAGGTCATCGCCTCGGCCTTTGCCGATCTCGGCTTCGATGTCGATATCGGCCCGCTCTTCGCCACGCCCGAGGAGGCGGCGCGCCAGGCGATCGAGAACGACGTCCACATGGTCGGCGTCTCCTCCCTCGCCGCCGGCCATCTGACGCTGGTGCCGGCCCTGCGCGCGGCGCTCGCCGAATATGGCCGCGAGGACATCATGATCGTCGTCGGCGGCGTGATCCCGCCCGGTGATTTCGACGCGCTTATGGAAGCGGGCGCCTCCGCCATCTTCCCGCCGGGGACGGTGATCGCGGAGGCCGCCGGGAAGCTTATCGCCGAGTTGAACGAGCGTCTGGGCTACGGCCCGCGACAGGCAGCGGAGTGAGGCCGTCCGGCTTCAAAGGTTTTTCGAACGGGATTGGTGTCGAAGATCGTCGCCGCATGGCCTGCGGCGGCAAAACGCTGTGCTGCGGCGGATCGGTCGGAACCGGGCCGGGATAGTCGGCGTAATGCGCTATGGCGATCTGGGAAATGGTACAGCTGGGTGGGCTCGAACCACCGACCTTCGGAGCCACAATCCGACGCTCTAACCTACTGAGCTACAGCTGCACGTTCTTGCAAGGCATGTCTCGTGCACGGCGTTTCTCGTGCAAGGCATGTCTCGTGCGTGGCACGTCCCGCCGGGCGGAAGGGCACGGATCAGGACGGCGCATTGAATGCCGCATCCGACGACTTTTCGCAAGCCCCCGGATGCGTTTCTTTCGCAACAGATTCGCACAACTGCGAATCAGGCTCCCGGAAAGGCCTTGCGCAAAGGCTCCGTCGTCTCGCTGGCAACGCGCGTGCCGGTTTCGGCGATCGCCTTCAGCTGGGAAGCCGTGCTGTCATAGGCCTGTCGCATGCCGCTCGTCTGCGCCTTCACCGCCTCGGAGAGCGAGGGTGCGGTAATGGTCGCGCGCCACAGGCCCAGCGTCGTATCGCTTTGCATGCGCATCAGATCGATCCATTGCGCGTTCAGCGCGACCAGACCGCGCGAGGCGGCATCGACGCTGCTGGCGCAGGCCTTCTGCAGCGCATCCTGTGATTCGCGTGCGCGCACATAGCCGTCACGTGCGCTCTGCGTCGACAGATCGAGCGCCATGCGCAAGGGCTTGGCGACCGCATCGCCACCGGGCAAAAGATCGAAACCGAGCGCCGCGGGCGCGGCTTCCGCTGCGGCGGGTTCGGATTTCACAGGCGCGAATTTGGGCGTGAACTTGAAGGAAGCGGCGGGTTCGGCGGGCGCAGCTGCGGCCGGCGCGGGAACCGCCTTGGGTGCCTTCCCGGGCGCCTGCCCGGGCGCCTGCCCGGTATCGGCCTTGACCGTTTTGCCGGCAGGAACTGCCGCGTCGCTCTTCACGCTCTGCGGGTTCGCATTGCCGGCGGCTGCTTTCGCAGGCGCCTTCGCTGCGCTCTTCGAGGCGGGCTTTGCAGAAGCTTTGGCAGCAGCTTTGGCAGCAGGCTTCGCAGCGGAATTCTTTGCGACGGAAACTGCCGGAGCCGGCGCCTTCTCCGGCTTCGGCTCGGCCTTCTGTGCCACCCTGGTCTCGACCTTCGCTTCGACCTTCGGCGAAGCCGCGGGCGCAGGGGTCGAAGCCGCGGGCGCAGCAGCGACCTTGGCCTCGGCCTTCGGTGCAGGGCTCGACGCAGGATTTGTCGGCGCAGGCGTCGATGCAGATGCAGCCTTGGTGGCAGCTGCCTGGGGCGCCGGCGTCGCGGATGATTCAGGTTTGGCCACAGCGGCGGGTTTCGTCTGAGCGGTCACGCTCTGGACCGGCTTTGAATTAGCCTGCGGCGGCTTGGTCTCAGCCTGCGGCGGCTTGGTGGCGGCCTGCGGCGGCTTGGTGGCGGCCTGCGGCGGCTTGGTGGCGGCCTGCGGCGGCTTGGTGGCGGCCTGCGGCGGCTTGGTCTTCGTCGTCATGATCTGCCTGTCCTGTCCGATATGGCCGAGGGTCCGGCCTCTTCATAACGACCCGCCGCAATGAACTGCCGGGACCCGGTTTCATGCGAAGCCGGCACACGCGCGGCGGATGCGCGGGGGCGCGGCGAACATTCGCCGCCGCACCCGGAAATCGGGCGCGCCCGGAGCGCGCAAACGCCTTACTTCTTCGGCTGCGCCGAGTCCGTGGCAGCCTTGGTCGCAGCCGTGACGTTCTCCGTCATGGTCTTCGACGCTTCCGCCATCGTCTTCTGCGCATCGGTCATGCCGGCCTTCGCGACCTCACCGAATTCGGCCATCTGCTTTTGCATGGTGGCGAACTGGCTCTGCATGAACTCGGCCTGCAGCTTCATCGCCTCGGACGGATCCTTCGCCTTGACCAGCTTCTGGGCATGATCGAAAGCCGCCGTGAGATTCTGCTCGGCATAGCTGAAGGTCTTGTGGCGCATGTCCTTCATGCTGGTGCCGGCGGTCGAGGTGGAGCCCTCGAACGTATCCATCGCCTTCATGGCGGCGGTGACGAAACCATCCATGGCCTTGCGGGCCTGATCGATGCTGCGCTCGGCGAATTCACGCATTTCGGTGGGAACTTCGAGCTTCGGGTTCTTGTCGGTCATCATAATCCTCCTTTGGAACACGGCGTCTGACGAAGACGGAATCATCCTCGGTCAGGCTTGCGGATCCCGTCAACCGATCACCGCGTTCGACCGTGTTATTGCGACGCAATATACACATTGTGCACTGCAAAATCAACCGTCGCGTCGCTGGCTCATTAAGGTTGATGTAAGGTTACGCGCGCTAACAGGGATGCGTTCCGAGTCGGGATCGGTTAATCATTGGTGAACGGAAGAAGCGCAATTGTAAGGTGTGGCGGCGTGACCTTCGAAGAGATCGACAAGGCCATCGAAACGATGGCAAGCGACGCGGAGTTCGCCCCGCTCCTGGGGCCGAGAGCCCCGGCGCTCGTCTTCGCCGCCGATCCCCTGCGGCTGCTCTGGTCGAGCCGGTATACGAATGACCTGGCCTGCGCCGTCGTGATCGCCCCCGACGGGCGGATCGATCCCGCCTTCCCGGCAGCGCGGCGCATCGAGGCGCTCGCGCGCAGCGAAGCGCCGATGACGGGCAAGCGTTTCGAGAAGATCCGTTTCGAGACCAGCACCCTCGCCCCGCTGACTACCTGCTCCTGCCGGCGCATCACCATGCCCGACGGCAGCACCGCGCTCATCCTCACCTTCATGGACCGCCTCCCCCGGATCCGCCGCCCGGCGAGCGCCGGCCCGGCCCAGCCCCCGGGCGGGCAGGATTCGCAACAGGCTCCAGTCGAAGCTGATGAGCCGCAGGCTGCACCGCAGGTGCCCCCCGAGCCGGAACCCGTCACCGGTCCCGTCCGGTTTCTGTGGGAATGCGATGCCAGCGGTGCGATCACCCGCATCAGCGGCGATCTCGCGCGCGCCGTCGGTGAGCCGAATGCCGATCTGGTCGGGCGCAGCCTGAGCGCGATCCTCGACACCACCACGCAGGATGCGCTGGCTCACGATCCCAAGGATATGGTCCTCGACCTGATCGCCCGCCGCGAGACATTCTCGGGCCGGCGGATCTTCTGGAAGGCAAAGGGCGGGACGGCGATCGCGGTCGATTTCGCCGGATTTCCCGCACCCGGCGCCGCAGGGCGAGCAGGCGCCTATCGCGGCTTCGGCATCGCGCGCCCGGAAATCAGCTGCGACTGGGCCTCGCTTGTACCGCAGGAGCAGGATCATCCTGCACAGACCGCACCGGCGTCGCAGCCAACTGCGACGGAAATCGCCGAACCGGTCGCCCCGAGCCCGCTGGCCGCCCTCGTCCCGCAAGCCGATGCGATGCCTGAGATGCAGGCCGCCGCAGCGAATGTGGCAGCGGAGAATGGGGCAGCGGAGGATGGGGCCCCACAGGATGTGACGGCAGAAGATGCGCCGGCGGTCGAACCCGCCGCTATCGCATCGCACGCAGCCGTACCGGAGCAGCGGCTCGCGTTCACGCCGATTGCCGTGACGGCTGC